>JACCDX011480162.1_pt1 | contig 17712 bp, 9 predicted proteins | sample 7449681 | NCBI WGS metagenome assembly JACCDX01 (sample SAMN15323450, study PRJNA562643) | freshwater metagenome | isolation source: river surface water | place: USA:Blue River Watershed | collected 2017-08-18
CCTCGACGGCGTCGACCTCGTGCCCTACCTGCGCGGCGACGTCACGCTCGCGCCGCACCCGCGTCTCTACTGGCGCATGGACGCCGGCGCCGCCTTCGCCGTCCGCGAGGGCCGCTGGAAATGGCTTCGCACCTACGCCAATCCGCCCGAGCTCTACGACCTCTCCGTCGATCCCGGCGAATCCCGCAACCTCGCCGCCGCCCAGCCCGAGGTCGCCGCCCGCCTCGCCGCCGCCTCCGCCGAGTGGGCCCGCGGCCTCGTCTCGCCCGTCTGGACGCACAATCCCTTCGGCGGCCTCATCAATCGCACCGGCCTCGAGAAAACCTCCGCCCCCTGACCCCTCCCCGCCATGTCGCCCCACCGTCTCCTCCTCTCTCCGTCTCTCTTTCTCGCACGCTTCACCCGCAGTCCCCTCGCGCTCGCCGGCGCCCTCCTCCTGTCCGTCGTTCCCGCCCTCCGCGCGGCGACCGCGACATCCTCGCCGTTGCCCAACATCGTCATCCTCTACGCCGACGACATGGGCTACGGCGACCTCGCGATCCAGAACCCGGACTCGAAAATCCGCACGCCCCACCTCGACCGCCTCGCCCGCGAGGGCATGCGCTTCACCGATGCCCACAGCTCCTCCGGCATCTGCACCCCCAGCCGCTACGCCCTCCTCACCGGCCGCTTCCACTGGCGCAAATTCCACGGCATCGTCCAGAGCTTCGGCCCGCCCTCCTTCGACGACGCCGAGCTCACCCTCCCCGAACTCCTCCGCACCCGCGGCTACCGCACCGCCTGCATCGGCAAATGGCACCTCGGCTGGGACTGGGACGCGATCAAACGCCCCGGCGCCAAGCCCGATCCGAAAACCGGCTACGCCCCCGGCGCCTTCGACTGGTCGAAACGCATCCCCGGCGGCCCGCTCAGCCACGGCTTCGACTCCTACTTCGGCGACGACGTCCCCAATTTCCCGCCCTACGCCTGGTTCGAGGACGACCGCGTCGTCACGCCTCCGACCGTGCCGCTCACGCTGACCCCGACGACCGCCGAGGGCGCCTGGGAAGCCCGCCCCGGCCCGATGGTCGCCGGCTGGGATTTCCACGCCGTGATGCCCCGGCTCACCGAACGCGCCGAGCAGTTCATCGCCGCCCGCAAGGGCGAGAAACAGCCGTTCTTCCTCTACTTCCCTTTCACCTCGCCCCACGCCCCGATCGTCCCGACGCCCGAGTTTGCCGGCAAATCGCAGGCCGGCGGCTACGGCGACTTCATGGAGCAGACCGACGCCACCGTCGGCCGCGTCCTCGCCGCCCTCGCCGCCCACGGTTTCGCCGAGAACACCATCGTGATCTTCTCCGCCGACAACGGCCCCGAGCACTACGCCTACCCGCGTATCCAGAATTTCAATCACCGCAGCGCCGGCCCGCTCCGCGGCCTCAAGCGCGATCTCTGGGAAGGCGGCCATCGCGTGCCCTTCCTCGTGCGCTGGCCCGGCCGCGTCCCCGCCGGCACCGTCTCCTCCGCGCTCACCAGCCAAGTCGATCTCATGGCCACCCTCGCCGCCGTCGTCGGCACGCCGCTGCCGCCCGGCACCGCCCACGACAGCCACAACCAGCTCGACGTCTGGACCAAGAACGCCCCGGGCCCGCGCCGCACCCTCGTCCACAACACCAACGCCAACGGCTACGCCCTCCGCCACGACCAGTGGCTCTACATCGCCGCCAAGACCGGCGCCGTCAGCAAAGTCCCCGCCTGGTTCGATCCGGCCAATCGCTACGCGCCGCACACCGAGCCCGGCGAACTCTACGACCTCTCCGTCGACCTCGCCCAGCGCGACAACCTGCACGCGAAAAATCCCGCCAAGGTCGCCGAGCTCGCCGCCCTCCTCGCCCAGGTCCGCGCCAAGGGACAAATCCGCTGAGCGCGGGAGGAATACCCCCCGGACGCGCAAACGGATTCTACCTGAACGCCGGGAATCGGGCCTTGCGGCTTTGCCTTCCCGCGGCACTGCCGTTCCTTCGCCGCCCACGATGTCCGGCTGTCCCTTCCACACCCAGTTCCTCCCGCCGGCAACCGCGGTCCACCCGCCGCCCGCACCGCCGGGCGAGTTGGACTTTCTCGGCGAAATCCACGCCGGCCCGGTTCTGTCCGGGCGCCACGCCGCCTGCGCGGCCGCCCTGGCCCGGGGCGCGCCGGCTCCGCTGACCGCGGAGGAACTCGCGTGGGCCGGCCGGATCGCGTGGCGCAACCAAGCCCGCTGCATCGGGCGCTTGCACTGGCGCCGCCTCCGCGTCCGGGACCACCGCCACCTCGAGAGCGCCGACGAACTCGCCGGCAGCCTCCGGGAACACCTCGCGCTCGCCCAGGAGGACGGCCAGTCCCGCCCGGTCCTCACCGTCTTCGCCCCGTCCGTGCGCCCCGGGGCGCGTTTCCCCCGGATCTGGAATCCCCAGCTCTGCGGCTACGCCGGCTACCGCGCCCCCGACGGCACCGTCCTCGGCGATCCCCGCCACGTCGCGCTCACCGCCCGCGCCCGCGCGCTCGGCTGGCAGCCGCCCTCGCATCCGGGCCCCTTCGACCTGCTGCCGTGGATCATCTCGGGGCGCGACGGCCGCCCGCGGCTGTTCCCGCTGCCCGCCGGTCTCGTGCGCGAGGTGCCGCTCCGCCACCCCGACCATCCCTGGTTCGAACGGCTGGGTCTGCGGTGGTATGCCGTGCCCATCGTATCCGATTTTTGCTTTCACGCAGCCGGCACCGATTTCCCGGCCGCGCCCTTCAACGGCTGGTATATGGGCACCGAGATCGGCGCGCGGAATCTCGCCGATCGGCAGCGCTACAACGTCCTGCCCCTGCTCGCGGAAAAACTCGGGCTCGACCGCCGGTCGCCCCGCACCCTTTGGATCGACCGCGCCCTCGTTGAACTCAACGTCGCCGTCCTCCACTCCTACGCCGCCGACGGCATCCGGCTCGTCGACCATCATTCGGCCTCCGCCGAGTTCATGCGCTTCCTCGCCGCGGAAGCCAAGGCCGGCCGCCCCGTCTCCGCCGACTGGTCCTGGATCGTCCCGCCGCTGTCACCCGCGACGACCGAGGTCTACCACACCCCGCTGCGGGTCTTTCCCACCTCGCCCGACTTCCGGCCCATGCCGCCGGAATTTCCGCCATCCCGGGACGACGCTCTTCCCGCCCGGCCGGAGTCGGTCTGTCCGTTCGGCGCCGCCGTTCCGGCCCTCGCCTGAGGGCCGCGACTCCCGCCTCCCGTCCCCGCTCGCCCGGTCCCGGCGCGCCGCGGCCATCTCCCGCTCGCCGCTACAAAATCGGCGTCAGCGGCGCGCCCACCGTCGCGTGGTGGCAAGTGAGATCCTGCGTCCTCAAAAGCCCCTCCGGACCGGAGCGGTCGATGGGAAGTCTTTGGCTCGGGCAGCGTCGGAATCACCCGGTGACCGTTGCCTCGCGGTGACGCTCGCGCCCGCCGGCCGCGGCTGAGTCTATCGCCGGACGCGTGCGTCCGCCCCGGGAGCAGCCACAAGAGCGACAACTACGCATTCCTTTTTCCAATTTCGGAACGCCACATTCCGCCGACTCTCCCGTCAGAGTCGTCCCGATTCCGCAGCTTGGCGACAACTCGCGTTGTGTGCGCTAGGTCCGTTCCCGGTCTGCGCCGATCACCCAACCACCATGTCCAACGCCTCCACGCCCCGAATCCTGTTCGCCGAAGATGACGAGAACATCAGGGAAACTACCTGTATTCTGCTGTCGCTTACCGGATCGGAGGTCCAGGCGGCGGCGAGCGGTCGCGAAGCGGCGCTCGCCCTCGCCGCCGGCGGGTTCGATCTGGTGGTCACCGACCTCTTGATGCCCGACGGCGACGGCTACTGGTTGCTGGAACACATCCGATCCACGGCTGCCTACCGGCACCTGCCCGTCCTGATGCTCTCCGCCCACGCGGACACCCGGCACAACGCGGTCAGCAAACGGGCGGGGGCGGACGAATACCTCGCCAAACCGTTCGACCCCGAACAGCTCATTGCTCTGGTTCAAGCGATGCTGGTCCGCGGACCGCACGTTGCGGAAGCCGGCGCGGCCGAGCGGGTGAGCTGACCGTGAAGGACGTGCCGATTTTTGCCCCCGAGCCCGCTCAGCAGCGCCACGCCGGACTCCAGATCGCGCTCCTCGCCACGGTCGCGGCCTTCGCCGATTGGTTCGCACCGCCCATCTTCGGCCGCCACACGCTGGTGCTGGGCTTGGTTCCCTATTGGCTGGCGGTCCGGCTTTTCGGATCGACGCGCGCCCTGCCCGTTCTCGTCGTCAGCGGACTCTGCCTTTGGCTCAAATGGGACTCCGCGTATTCGCCGGCCTTGATCGCCCTCGAAGGCCTTTGGGTCGGCTCGTTCTGGGGCAAGCGCCGCAACCCGCTCGTCGCGGACGTGCTCTACTGGGCGCTGATCGGAACCCCGTTGTCCTTCGTTTTCTACACCTACGCGATCCCGGTTCCGCATCCGATCTTCGGCCAGATCCTCGTGGTGCAACCGATCAACGGCTTCATCGCCATCTGGATCACCTACGTCGCACTCGAGCTGCTCCCGATGAGCCGCGGGATGCGCGCGGAACGTCCGCCCCAGTCGTTCAGCCGGTTTCTGCTCAAGCGCTACCTGGCCTTCGGGACGCTGCCGCTGCTCGTCGCGGGCCTCTTGTTCGCCCGCACCGCGGAGAACCACCACCTGCGCGAAGCCAGCTCGAACTTGGAAAGCAAGGCGCGCGCCCTCGGCGCCGGCATCGGCGCCGAAGTCTCCCGGCTCTCCCTCGCGATCCAGGAGATCGCCCTGCGCCAATCCGATCCCGCGTGGTTCTTCGACGCCGAACGCCTCTCCGGCGACCTGGAACGCGTCCGCCGGCAGTCGGCCGGTTTCGTGACGCTGCTGGCCGCCCGCGACGACGGCACCGTCTTTGCCGTGGCCAGTCCCGCCAACCCCCGCATCGCCGCCCGCCAGATTCCGCCGGTGAACGACCGCGAGTATTTCGCCGCCCCCATCGCCACCGGCCGGCCCCATGTCTCCCGGGTGTTCCGCGGGCGCGGTTTCGGCAACGATACGCTCGTTGCGGTGAGCGCACCGGCGATTTCCCGCTCGGGTGCGACGCTCGGCGTCATCGAGGGCTCCGTTCGCGCCGACAACTTCGCCGGGCTGCTGGCTCGGGATGTCGCCTCCGCCGGAGTGATCCTGCTATGCGATGCCGCTCACCGTGTGATCGCATCCACGTCGCCGGAGTATCCGGTATTCACCTCGCTTGCCGACACCGCCCTCGGCCGGCGGCTGGCCCGGCCCGATGGCACCGCCTCGCGCTTCACCGTGAATCGCAGCCACGAGCGCGGCGTTTCTCACCTCATGGTGATCGTCCCCGTGCCCGGCACCGACTGGACGCTGGCTGTCCAGCGCCCGCTCGCCCAGGTGATGCAGCCCGTTCTCCAAGGTTACGGCTGGACGATCGCCGTGGCGATCGGCACCGCCGTGGTCGCATCCGCGTTTGCCGCCGGATCGATCCGCGACCTGCTCCGCGGCTGGAGTCTCCTGATCGCGTTCTCCCGCTCGGCCTCTCTTCAGCCCAAGCTCCTCGAAGACGCCCGTCGGCTGAGCTTGCCGGACGAGTTCCACGAGTTGGTCGACCACCTGGGCCGGATGGCCAGCCGCGTCGACACCGAGCGCACCCAACGCGAGGAACTTCTCTCCCGGCTCGAGGAGATCGTGCGGGACCGCACCCGTCAGCTCGAACTCGCGCTCGCCGACGCCCAGGCCGCCGACCGCGCCAAAAGTGCGTTCCTTGCGACCGTCAGCCACGAACTCCGCACGCCTCTGACCGCCATCGTCACCAGCGTCGCCCTCATGAAGAAATCCGCCGCCCAATCCGCCGCGCCGGCTTCTCCCGTGCTGGGCGTCCTCGAGCGTTCCAGCCGCATCCTCATGACCGTCATCTCGGATGTGCTCGACTACTCGAAACTCGAAGCCGGCATGGTCTCCGTCGATCCCCGGCCGTTTTCCCCCGCCGAGGTCGTCGCCGAAGTCGTGTCGGTCCTCAAGCCCAACGCCGATGTGGCCGGGATCACGCTGCGGGGCACGCCCGCCAGCGGCGACGCTCTCTGGGACGGCGATCCGACGCGGATCCGGCAGGTCCTGCTCAATCTCGTCGGCAACGCCGTGAAGTTCACGTCCGCCGGCTCCGTCGCGGTCGAGGCCGGGATCTGCCCGGCCACCGCGGATCTGCCGCGGCGCCTGGTCTTCCGCGTCGTGGACACCGGCCCCGGTATCCCCGCCGAACTTGTCGACTCGATCTTCGAGCCGTTCGTCCAGATCGGCGACGGGCGCGTCCGCTCCCAGGCGGGCACCGGACTCGGCCTCACGATTTCCCGCAAACTCGTCGAAATGATGGGCGGCCGGATCACCGTGACGTCGTCCCCGGGCCAGGGCAGCACGTTCGAGTTCTGGGTGCGCTGATCCGCAACGCTGCGCTTGGCCCGCGGTGCCGGAGAGCCCGCACGGAACCCACCCGCGGACGCATCCCGCCTCAGGCCCGGCGTTCGCCCGCGCTCCGCACCTCCGGCGCTCAACGCCGGTCTATCGGCTCCCCCTGAAGTTCTGCCGCCGATCCGGGGACCCGACCTCTACGCCAAGGGCAGGTAGATCCTGAATTCGGTTCCGCTCGGACCGCCTCCCGCGCTTTCCGGCCGGCTCCGCACTTCGACCCGTCCGCCGTAGTTGGTCACAAACTTCCGCATCAGCGGCATGCCGAAGCCCGCTCCGCGCTCCCCATCCGTGCCCGCCCGACTGTGACTGCGCCCGTAGTCGAAAAGATGCTCCAGCGCGTGGCTGTCCATCCCCACCCCTTGGTCCCGCACCACCAGCACCGCGTGTCCCGCCACCGCATCGGCCGACACCTCGATCGCCCCGCCCGGACGCGAAAACTTGATCGCATTCGACAGGAGGTTGCCCACCACGGAATTGGTCAGCGAACACCGCTCCGCCTTCACGGCGAGAGGGGCGACATCAACCCGCATCGTCAGTCCTTTCGCCGTGGCCCGCTCCCTCGCCAGCAGCACGGCCTCCGCGACGGCCTCGTCCAGGTGCACCACACTCAGCGTCAGTCCCTTGTCGTCGACCCGTCGCAACTCGCGCACGAGATTGGTCAGCCCGATCCCGTTGCGCACCGCCGCCGTCAGCATCGGAATGTAGCGCTGCGGGACCGTGTCCTGCCGGCCGAGCAGATCCGTCACCATTTGCAGGACGGCAAACTGGTTCGCCACATCGTGCGACACGATCTGCAGCAACTCGCGCAGTTCCCGGTTTTTCGCCGAGATCTGCTGCTGTTGTTCCCGGATGATCAGATGCGACCGGACCCGGGCCCGCAGTTCTTCCGGCCGCAACGGCTTCGCCAGGTAGTCGTTGGCGCCGGATTCCAACCCGCTCACCACATCGCCGATTCCCGCCCGGGCCGTGATGAAAATGATGGGCACCTCGCGCATCTCGGGCCTCTCCCGCAACCGCCGGCAAACCTCGAAGCCGTCCATCCCCGGCATCATCACGTCCAGCAACACCAGATCGAAGCGCTCGCTGCCGTCGCAAAGCGCCAGCGCTTTCTCGCCCCGCGTCGCCACCCGCAACTCGTAGTCGTCGCGCAGCGCGCCCACCAGCACGTCGAGATTGGAGGGCGTATCGTCGACCAGCAGCAGGCGCGGGCGGCGGCTGCCGCCGTCATCGGTCACTTTCGGCGTGGCGCCGATCGGATGCAGGGATATCGGACTCATGCGGAAAGCGCAACCGCCGCGCGCAACGCGGACAGAGCGGCGTCGAACTCGTAGGCCGCCACCGCTTCGAGCACCGGGCGAAACCGCGCCTCCTCGCCGAACCGGGCCGCGACGGTCGCCAGTTCCTCGGCCAACTCCCCCGCCCGGCTGTCGCTTTGCCGGAGCAGGTCCTGCAAGCGGCGCGCGATCTCCGTCACGGCCTCCGGTTCGCTCGCGCGCGCTTCCCGCCGCACCGCGTCCAACATCCCCTGCCAATCCGCGGCGGTCCGTTCGCGGCAGGCCGTTTCCAACCGCTCCGCCGCCGCCCGCAATCCGTCCGCGCCGCGTTCGGCCGCGCTCGTCTTCAACGTGCGCGCCTCCTGCTCCGCCGCCGCGAAATCCCCCGCCGCCACCGCCCGGGCGAATCGCACCGCGAAGTCCCCGGGCCCGCCCGCCCGCGGATTCACCGCGGCCGACGGCCCCGCCGCTGCCTCGGTTTCCCGGGCGCCCGCATCCGTTCCGGCCTGGCCCGCGGACGAGCGGTCCCTCCCCTCCGTCGCCAACGCCGCGCCCACCGCTTCGGCCAACGCCGACGGCATCACCGGCTTGGTCAACGAAGCCGCCACCCGCACCTCCGCCGCCGCCGCCGCCGCCGTCGCGTCGTCCCGGCCGAACGCCGTCGCCAACACGATCTTCGGCTCGCCCCCGCCGCGGCGCGTCAGCTCCCGCGCGCACGCGATTCCGTCCATGTCCGGCATTTTCCAATCCATCAGCACCAGATCAAACGGCCGATTTTCCGCCTCCGCCCGGGCACTCACCCGCAACGCCGACGCACCGCTCTCCGCCTGCTCCGCGTCCATCCCAAGATGGCGCAGGGCCGCCGTCATGATCTCCCGCGAGGCCGCGTTGTCGTCCACCACCAGCACCCGGCGCGCGGCCCACTCCGCGACTTTCGGCACCGGCCGCGCCCGCGCCGCCGCAGCCACCCCCAGCCGCGCCGAGAACCGGAAGGTCGATCCCCGGCCTGGCGAGCTCTGCACCTCGATCGCTCCGCCCATCAGTTCGGTCAACCGCCGCGAAATCACCAACCCCAGCCCGCTGCCTCCGAAACGCCGCGTCGTCGACGTGTCCGCCTGCCCGAAGGACTGGAACAGCCGGCTGGACTGCTCCTCGGAGATGCCGATCCCGGTGTCCGTGATCGCAAACTCCAGCACCACGTGGTCCCGCTCCCTCGCGCGCACGCTCACGGCCAGCACCACTTCGCCGGCATCGGTGAACTTGAGCGCGTTGCCGACCAGATTCGCCAGCACTTGTCCCAGGCGCAGCGGATCGCCGCGCAACGCCTCCGGCACGTCCGGACTGATCGCGAACAACAGCTCCAGCCCCTTGGTTTCCGCCCGCAGGCCGAACAACGCCACCAGATTGTCCAGCACGTCCTCCGTGCGGAACTCCAGGTCCTCCAGCTGGAGCCGCCCCGCCTCGATCTTCGAGAAATCCAGGATGTCGTCGATGATGCCCAGCAGGTTCATCGCCGCCTGGTTCACCTTCTTCACGTAGCCGCGCAACTTGCCTTCCGGCGCCTCGGTGACCGCCAACCGGCTCAGTCCGATGATCGCGTTCATCGGCGTCCGCAGCTCATGGCTCATGTTGGCCAGGAACTCGCCCTTGGAGCGCCCCGCCGCTTCCGCCAGGTCCCGCGCCCGCCGGATCTGGGCTTCCGCTTCTTTCAACCCGCCGATGTCGGTCAGCCACCCCAGCACACCCGGGCGCCCGCCGAACTCCGTCGGCAGATACGTCGCCAGCACGTCGTGCACGTTTCCGCCGCGGTCCCGGACCTTCATCTCCACGTCGCGGACAATGTTCCCGACCGACAGCTCCCGTTCGATCCGCGCCGCGATCTCCCCTTGCACCACCTGTCCTCCGTCCGGCCCCCCGACGCGCAGATCCGCCATCGCCAGCAACCGCGGATTCGCAAACTGCACGACGCCGTCCACCGTGATGACAACACCGGCCGGCGCGGTGTCGAAGATGCGCTGGAGTTGTTGCCGCTCCCGCATCGCCGCCGCCTCCGCCGCCCGCGGCTCCGTCACATCCCGGACGATCGTGAGCAACCCGACCGCCTGACCGACTTCATCCGTGACCGGCAACTTGACCGTCTCCAGCCAAAGCGGCTCGCCGTCGCCGCCTTCCCCCCGCGCTTCGGACTGCACGCGACGCCGCTGCCGCAGGATCTCCCGGTTTTGTTCCCGCTCCTGCTCCGCCGCTTCGCGTCCGGTCAACTCCTCCATCCGCCGTCCCACGATCTCCGCCGGCACGCGGCCCAGCGAACGCGCGTAGGCCGAATTGCAGCCGAGCAGAGCCCCCTGCGGATCCTGGTAGCTGATCCGATCCGGGATCGCGTCCAGCAGCGCAGCCAACGTCGCCCTTTGCTGGCGAATCTGCGCATCGGCTTTCAGCCGCTCCGTGATGTCCCGCACCAGGAAACAAGTGCACCCTCTGCGCCCCGGCGACTCCTGCAACGCCCGCTGCGAAAATTCGGCCGGGAACCGGGTGCCGTCCGACCGCCTGCCCTCCGCGCGTCCGTCCCCCGCCCTCAACGCATCCCCGGCCCGCGGCAGCAGCCGGTCCACCCGGGCGCCGGCCAACTCCGCCGAGGTGCTCGCGAACAGACGGCCGGCTTCGACGTTGGCGAGCACCACGAGTCCATCCCGGTCCGCGACCAGCAATCCATCCGGCGCGGATTCGACCAACTGCCGATACCAGACCTCGGTCTCGGCGATCGCCTGCCGCTGCCGCACCAACTCCTCCGCCTGCTGCTCCAGCAGGTGCGCTTGTTCCTGCAAACGCCCGTTCAGGCGTTCCAGTTCCGTGGTGCGCTTGCGCAGCGTCGCCTCCGAGAGCGCCAGCGCCTCCGCGTGCGCTTCCGCCTTTTTCAACCGGTGCAGACTTTCGGCAATCAGGCCCGCGATCAGACTCACCTCCGCCATCAGCGGCCGGTTCAACGCCCCCGCTCCGACCGCGACGAATACTCCCGCCACCCCGCTGTCCCCCTCGATCGGCCATGCCGCGGCGGCCCTGCCCGCCGTCCCGCCGGATTCTTCGGCGGCTTCCGGCTCCAGCGGCCGCTTCGCCGCCGCACACCGCCGGGCCATCGCCTCCACCCGCGGAACGCAGTCCGCCGCCGTCCCGTGCTCTCCCCGCGTCAGGGCTGCCGCCAGCACGAGGGGCCGGCCGCGGTTGCCGCCCGAGAAATAAAATCCCGCCGGCCCGTCGTCCGCCGGCAACACTCCGTCCAGCAGGGCGCGACCGAACTCCGCCTCGTTCCTCGCCTCCTGCAGCACCACCGCCAGCCGCGCCACCCGCTCCCGCAGCCAACGCTCGCGTTCCCTCGCCGCGGCCACGGTCTTCAGCACCGCCACAGCCCGCGCCAAGTCCCCGATTTCATCCCGCGCATCCGCCAGCGGCACCGGCCGCTGGTAGTCGCCGCCCGCGATCGCCGCCACGGAATCCCGCAGGCGGTGCAGTTGCATCACGAAGCTGCGCACCACCAGCACACAACCCGCGGCCAACGCCACGACCACGATCCCTGCCGTCGAGATCGTCGATTTCCGCTCCTGCTTGAGTTCATTTTCCGTCTGCTCCGCGGCCCGCCCCGCCTGCGCGTCGTGGTAAGCGATCCAGCGATCCAGCTGCACCACCAACGCGTCCAGGCCCGCGCGCAGGTCCTCCCTCCGCCCCGCGTCCACGTCCTCCGCCAAACCCGGCCCGACCCGGCTGAGCCAGGCCCGGATCAACGCCCGGTAGTTCTCCAGATGGCGCCGGCCGGCCGACTCGGCGGGCATGGTGCGCGCCAACTGCTCCAGTTGCTCGAGCATCTCCGCCCCCGCCTGCCCCAGCGCCTGCAACTTGGCGGTCCGCATCGCGCCGACGCGGGCATTGAAAGCCGCATCCAGCTCCATCCGCATCTTCATCAGCCCGTGGCCCTGGTGCGCCACCGCCGAAAGTCCCGGCGCCACCACGTTCGCCAGCGTCTGCGTCTGCCGCTCGATGTTGCGCAGCACCGTCCAGTGCCAGACGCCGAAGCCGGCCAACACGACCAGCGGCACCGCCGTCAGCGCGATCAATCGTTGCGCGATGGTGAAACGCGGTCGCATCGCGCTCAACCCGTCGTGCCCGGCCTATTCGCCGGACTCCCCGCCTTCGGCACCCACAACCTCGCCTCCATCCCCGGCCCCGGCTCCCGCCGCCGCAGCGTGAATTCCCCTCCCGCCACCGCCGCGAAGGCAAACGCCAGCGCCAGCCCCATGCCCAGTCCCTGCTGCTCGAACTGCTCCCGCCGGAACTGCCGCATCGGCCCGAGCGCCGCCAATTCCGCGTCGGTCATCCCCCGCCCTCGGTCGAGCACCACCAATTCGTAGCCGCCGTCATGTTCCCGCAGCGCCGCCAGCACCTCTGCCCCCGGCAGCGAAAACTTCAGCGCATTCTCCACCAGGTGCGCGGCGATCCAGCCGTAGCGGTGGTGCACGCCGTCAAGGACCGCGACGTCCGCCGCGAACTTCAGATCCTGCTCCCGCGCCAACCGCTCCGCGACCGCGCCGAGCATGGTCCGCAGCTGCACCACACTCACCGCGCCCGCTTCGCCCGGCCTCCGCTCCGCGCCCTGCTGTTCCCGCAACAGGCTCAACTCCGCCCAGAGCGAAAAATCCTCCACGATCTTCAGCAGGCGCTGGCCCGACCGCGCCAGATTGTGCCCGTAGTCCGCCAACTCCGCCGGCGCCAGCGTCTCCCCGCTTTCGCCGATCACCACCATCAGGTCCGCGTAGCCGATCACCCCGGTCAACGGCGTCCGCAACTCGTGCGGCAGCACCTTCGTGAGGAAAAACTGCTGGTGCCGGATCCGGCCGCTGATCAGCTCCGCCCGCTCCAGCCGCACCTGGATCGTCTTCACCAGGTCGACCGGATCGTAGGGCTTGGTCACATAGTCGTCCGCCCCCAGCGACATCCCCATCCGCTGGTCGGCTCGGTCCGCCTTCGCCGACATGATGACCACCGGCATCAGCCGGAATTCCGGCGTCCGCCGCAGCTGCTGGAGCAGGGAAAGTCCGTCGCGGCGCGGCATCCGGACATCCGTCAGCACCAGATCGGGCTGCACCTCGGCCAGCGCTTCGAGCGCCGCCTGCCCGTCCGCCGCCTCCACGACGGCAAAACCCGCCGTCCGCAGGGTCTCCGCGGCGATCTCGCGCAGCAGCGCGTCGTCTTCCGCAAACAGGATGGTCCTTTGCTTCGGTTGCTCCGGCTTCATGGCGAATGGCGCGGGCGCACGAACGGCATCACCTCTCCGCCGCCCTGCTCCCCGGATTTTCCGACCGTCGGGTCCACCGGCAGGTCGATGCGAAACACCGTGCCTGCCCCGACCTCGCTCTGCACCGCCACCGTCGCCCGGTGGTGATCCGCCACCCGTTTGACGATCGCCAGTCCGAGCCCCGTGCCCGGCACCGTCCCCACGTTGCTCGCGCGGTGGAAGGGCTGGAACAGCTTCGCGCGGTCACTCTCCGGAATTCCCCGGCCTTGGTCGGCCACGCTGAACCACCACCGGAGGTGATCCCCGCCGACCGTCACGATCACGTCGGTCTTGGGCGCCGAATACTTCACCGCGTTCGAAACCAGGTTCTCCAGCGCGCAGCGCAACTGCACCAGGTTCACCGCCGCGCCGTAGTCTTCCGGGATCTCGCCACGGAGCACCACGCGCGGGCGCTCGAGCGGGAGATTGATCGTCCTCACCACGTCCTCGAACAGCGGCTTCAACTCGATCTGATAGAGCTCCAGATCGCCGCCCAGATACTCGAGCCGGTTCAGCAACAGCACTTGGTCGACCAGTTCCTTGAGCGTGTCGATCGCCTGCTGCTGCATTTTGAGCAACCGCTGCATCTCGGGCAGAAGGTTCGGCGGCAGCCGCTCGGCCTCGCCCGACACCCGCCGCCCGAGCAGGAAATGCACGCCTTGGATGGACGTCAGCGGCGTCCGGAATTCGTGCGACACCATCGAGATGAACTCCCGCTGCATCACCACATACTCTTCCCGCTGCAGGGCGGCTTGGCCTGCTTCCTGTTCCAGCTGCCGCCGCTCGGTCATGTCCGTCATCATCGTGCAGACATGCAACTTTCCTTCCGCCCCCGTCCGCAGCGGCAGCTTTTCCACCTCGAAGACCAGGTCTTCGTTGCTCCACTGCAGCGGAAAATCGAACCGCACCCGCCGGCCTTCCGCGATCACCGTGCGGTCCTGCGCGTCCCACGCCGCGAACCGGTCGTCCAGCCAACCCGCCGTGCCGACCTTCGACGCCCCGCCCTCCCGGGCGAAAAACTCCCCCGCCGCCGTGTTCTGAAACTCCAATCCGCCCTCCTCGTCCCGGATCACCACCAGCACGGGCAGCGTGTTCAGGAACACCCGGAACGTCTCCTCGCTCGCCTGGAGCCGCTCCTCGAGGACCACCTGCGCGCTGATATCCTGGCAATTCCACGCTTCCCCGCCGCCCGGGATCCGGGAAACCGCGAGCCATTGGTGGAATTCGCGACCATCCCTCCGTGTCGCCGCAGTCCGACCCGACCACTGCCCGTTTTTTGCCAGGACCGGAAGCATCACGTTCTTCAACGCCTGCGCGGCCGACGCGCTGTAAAACGCCTCCCACGGTTGCCCGATCAGGTCCGCCGGTTCGGCCGCCGCCAACAGGGCGGCCTGCTCCCGGTTGGCGTAAACCACGCGGCCGGTGTCGTCCAAGACCATCAAACCCGCATGCGCGTATTCGACCGCCTGCCGGAACGCCTGCGCGGCCCCCGGATCCTCCGCTTCCGCCACGATCCGGCCCACGACCAGATCGCGCTCGGCGATTCGACGCACCGCCGCCGAAAGCCGCACCGGCCGCACCGTCGCCTTCGGCCGCAGCACCACGCTCATCCACGGGTCGACCGGCAGCCGCTTGAAGCGGTCGCAGAGCGTGAGGTGATCATACGGCTGCAGGAGCAGGTCCCAGGAAAATTCCGCGCCCAGCAAGGCCGACCGCGCAACCCCGAGGATGCTCTCGACCGGACCGGCGACATACTCGAAGCGCCGGAAGGCCCGGTCCCAGACAAACGTCACCTCCCTGAGCGATTCGCTCAATCCGGCGATGGCCTGGTTCAACACCGTCGGAGTGCAGCAGGCGCACGTCTCCCGCTCGGTGGTCATGGCTTGGCTCCGGTCTCCGCCGACGATCGCGACGCATCGATCCGCACGTCCAGGCCGAGTTCGCCCGCGGCCCTGGCGAACCCTTCCCGGGTCGTGACGCCCAGGCGCGACACCAGTCTCGACTGGGCCTTGTAGACCGCGGAAAGACACAGATTCAGGTCCGCGGCGATCTCCTTGGCGACCCGGCCGGCGGCAAGGTGCGTCAGCACCAACTTGTCCGAGTCGCTGATTCCCTTGACGGCAAATTTCCGCCGCACCAGCGCGCGCATGACCTCGCTCGCCGCCGAGGTCAGCGGAACATCGCCGCTGCTCACCGCCCGGATGATACGCACCAATTCCTCCAAGTCGGTCGACTTTTCCACGAATGTCCTCGCACCCAGCGTGAAGGCCTCGGCCATCGCGTCGTTCGAACCCACTCCCGTCAGCACAATCACCTTGATCGGGGACTTGGTCGCCCGCAATTCACGGAGCACTTGCAGGCCGCCGAGACGCGGCATCACCAGATCAAGCAGCACTACGTCCACCTTGGACACCTTGATCATCGCCAGCGCCTGCTCGCCGTCGGACGCGATGTCGACAACCCGGAAGTCCTCGATCTCGTTGAGAACATCCCGCAGCAGCGACGCGAAGATCGAATGGTCGTCGGCAATGAGAATGTGGGTAGGCATGGGAGTGATAACGACACGCGAGGCCCGCGGCCGTCGGCAAAGTGCGCGGTAAAAAACACCCGCCGAATCCCGGCATGGCTAACAAAAGTGACTGCATCGATTCCACCGGGACCTAGGTCGCACTACTCAATCTTTAGGTAGCATTTCCTACCGCCGGGCCGGATACCGCTCACCGACTTGAACCAACTCCGTCGGCCTTCTCCGCAAACGCGACCCGCCCGCTGTCCCGATCGGGGGATATCTCCGCCCCATGGGGCGGACTTTTGCTCCCGCGGTCTCGCCGCTAGAGAATCGGCGTCAGCGGCGCGCCCACCGCTTTGTAGAGCCGCGTGAGGATTTCCTTCGTCGTGAAAAGCCCCTCCGTCCCCGGAAACGCCCCCGCGTCGCGGTGACGCTCGTAAAACTCCGGATGCCCCGGCGGCACCGGCGCCATGCCCGGCTTCAACTCGTAGCTCGTCGTGTTCTGGATCGGCCACAGGTCCAGCGGGCTCACCGAGAGCACGTTGTCGATCCAGCCGTTCACCACCTCGAGTTTCAGCGGCAGCGGGCGGCGCGCGATCACCCAGCTGTTCTCCGGCCGCAGGTCGCGCTCGATCAGCGCCCGCAGCTCCCCCGCAAACGCCTCGTCCTCCACCAGCAGGCCCGCCTCCGTATTCAGATTCTCGGAACGCGGATCGAGGTTGTAGGAGCCCACGAACGCCGTCCGCCCGTCCACCACGAGCGATTTGGCGTGCAGGCAGAAAAACGGCGGCCGCGTCGCCTTGCCCTTCGGCGCGCGCTCCGCCGCCAGTTTCGCCATCAGCGCGTGCCGCGGAAACAGCTCCGCCTGCACCGCCGGCTGCGGCTTGAACTCGTGCACCTGCAGCCCGAGGTCCTCCACGTAGGTGTTCCGCAGCCGGTAGTTCGCCGAATACGCGAACAGGTTGTCCGTCGACGCGAAGCTGTTCGACGAGATCTCGATCCGCAGCCCCGGGTTCCGCGCGTGCATCGCCTTGATCAGCTCCCGCGCCGCCGGACTCAGCACCAGATACGGCGTCTGCATCAGCACCGTCTCCCGCGCGCCTTCCAGCGTCGTCCGCAGCGCCTGCGTGATCCGCGGCATCTCCGCGCCGCCGCCCGTCTTGCCCGGCTCGTCCGCCACAAAGATCGCCTTCCGCACCGGCTTCAGCGCCGCCGCGAACCGCGCCCCGGCCCGCGCCGCCGCGTCGTCGCCGCCCGCCAGCTCCGCGAAGAAGCCGCCGAAATCGTAGTCCGCCCGCGTCCCGTAGTGCCGGAACTTCCCGCTCTCCAGCACCGCCCCCACGTCCCGCAGCGCCGCGCTCGGCACCGCGTGCTTGAACGCCCAATACGCCTCGAACGAGGCCGCCGCCGCCCGCGCCGCCGGCCCGACCGCCAGCACGTCCCGGTCGCGGAAATTCATCGTGGTCGAGTGGTCGAAGTAGGTGTTCTCCACGTTGCGCCCGCCCGTCAGCAGCACCGCGTCGTCCACCAGCAGCACCTTGTTGTGCATGCGCTGGTTCAGCGCCCGGAAACCGAACGTCGCCGCCACGAACTTCTGCCAGAGCGTCGGCTTCATCCGCGCCAGCGCCGGCCGGTAGTGCCGCACCTCCAGGTTCGGGTGCGCCGTCGCGAGAAACGCCATCGTCGCCGGGTCCTGCTCCGACACCAGGTGGTCCGCCAATATCCGCACCGTCACCCCGCGCCGCGCCGCCTCCACGAGTTCGTGGATCAACAGCCGCCCGCACTCGTCGTTCGTCCAGATGAACGTCTGGATGCCGATCGACCGCTGCGCCGCGCGGATCAGGTGCACCCGCAGCAACAGCGCATCGTAGCCGTTCTCCACCAGCGCGAGCCGGTTGCCCGCCGCCGCGTCGCCCGGCGACTCCGCGGCGGCGACCTCGGCCACGACCGCCCCGAGTGGGGAGCTTCCCAGCGGCCCCGCCGCCGCGCCCGGCATCGCCGCCAACGCCACCGCCATCGCCGCCCAGCCGACCCGATTTCGCATCCAGCGCACCATGCGCCCGAACGTTTCCGGCCCGCGCCCGCGTGTCGAGCGGCCGTTGCACC
>JACCDX010258427.1_pt1 | contig 17693 bp, 10 predicted proteins | sample 7449681 | NCBI WGS metagenome assembly JACCDX01 (sample SAMN15323450, study PRJNA562643) | freshwater metagenome | isolation source: river surface water | place: USA:Blue River Watershed | collected 2017-08-18
ACAACAAAGTCAGGCTTGTACTGATCAATCTTTCCACGAATTACTGAAGGAGTAACCTCTCCACCAGAATCATTGGAGATGATGTGAAACTCTGGTCTTCCTGCTACCTTGTTGGCATGCCATTTACGAAGCATATCAATCTCAACTTCACCATTAGATAGTTTGCGATGAGACCAAAGACCTTCGCCCATGATTGCAAATACACGATTACGAACTTCTGTTTCAGACATTTCAAGAGAAATGATCATAGGGGATTTACCCTGCTTCCAAGCCTGTACAGCAAAGTATAAAGCCATCCATGACTTACCAATACCTGGATAGGCTAGAAATACTCCTAATTGACCTGGCATAATCCCAGCAGGCAAATAGTTATCAAAACCTGGAAGTCCAGTCTTAATGCCAACAGCACCTAGTTCATTCTGCTTCTTAACTCTTTCAAAGTATGCAACTGCATCCTCAAGATCTGTTGCATCAATATCACGAATAGCAGCAGTATTCTTTTTTAGTTCAGATGTTTTTGTAATAAGATGCTCTAGTGCACCAAGTCCGTTACCGCCCTGAACTTCGCCTGCTGCATTACGAAGTATATCTTTAAGGCTATCATTTAAATATTCTGTCTGTAATTCTTCTAAATGGTGTTTTGTTGAACCAACCCCAGGAACTGGCTCAAAGTCTCTAAACTTTTCTCTTACAAGATCTGCTGGAGGAAGACACTGGTTGTTTTCAGAGTACAGCCTAATAAAGTTCCAAATATCGTTGTGAGTTCTTAGTAAGGTTTCAACATTGGCCTGTAACAATACATGTATCTGCTTATCTTCTAGTACTGCAGATATTACTTTGGACTCTGTATTATTCACTCAACCACTCCCTCGCTAATGCTCTACGCTCTTTACGCTCTTTATAATCTTGCTCTACTTCTAGTTTACCATTAATGATTTTTTCCATGTTGTAAGCAAAATAGTTCCATGTGGGTTCTTGTGCAATAGAAAAATAATATTCTAAAACATCATAGCACTGGCTAATTCCATAGGACTCAATGAGTGCATCTGCAGCCCACTGCTCTACGTTAAGATTCATGTTTGACTTTTGCTCATACCTTTGTTGGTATAATTTATTAAATCTACTGAGCAAAGCCATTCGGTCTTTGCGTTCAGCCATTACTCGTTAATTTCTTCTTTTGCTTCGTTAATCTTCTCGGTTAGTTTGTCTTCAACAAACTTGTAGACACGCTCAAAAGCCTCATTTGTTGTTTCTCCATCACGCTTGCTATCAACTACACCAAGATCAAGTCTCAATGACTGAAAGTTACCAAGGTTTAGTGTATAGCCTAGCGTTACATTTACTTTAGTTGAATCGTTTTCCATTCCCCACCCATTTCTATTTTAAATACTCTCAGACCAAACTGGAATATATCTTCCATCTTCAGTCTTTGTATATGTAAGTATACCGTCCCCCATTCGCCGTGTCAACTCTTGGCTTGTAGGAGTCATGTTATTAGTTATTAATTTGTCTTTTCTTGGTTGTCCAATATGTATACTTGCAAGTATAGCACGTATCTCTCTAACATGTGATTCAGAATAATACGCTCTTACTTGCCAATGCCTTTCTCCATTAAGTTGTGCACCTACTGGTGGTGGAATCTTTCCTTGTTTAATTAATGTTGGAATATACTTTCTATGTCTATTGACAAGTACAGCAGTTTCTGCTACACTGTACGCTCTTTCCCTATTCTTTTTAAAATCAGACAACAAGCATGTTTCTAATCTATCTTTAGTTATATTATAAAATGTTATCATTCCAGTAGAACGAGACTTATGATGAACCCTTACAAGGTCACCATTAAGAAACCATACACGAACCTTGCCTCTAACTACAGGCTGGTTATTGTATTCTTCGCTCTGGATTTTTCCTTTAGTAGTAGCCATTTGCCTTCCTGACTTTCCATTGGCGGATGATAAAAATTCCTAGATCCACACATTGTACAAAAAGTTTCAATGTGGTCTATTGTTGTATATTGTCTATCAATAAAGATACGACCATTACATTTTTTACAAAAAAGCATTAAACAATCTCCGTTTAGTTTGGTATGCCAATAATGATTAAGTTAACTGCTAATGATAGATCGCCCGATGCATTAAATCTAACAACGCCATCTACTTTAGATGTTGTAATATTTTGCAATATAACCGTTACATTTTGACCTGCAGGTGTTCCTCCAACGTTAACTGCTGTCGCAGTAACAATAGGTGCATACTTGTAATCGCTTGGAAAACTATAGGAGAATGGTTTTTCTGATGATGCTGCAACGGTACTGTTATTAGCAACATTAATATAACCACCAATAAATCTTGTCTCTGATGTTTTTACGCTTTGCTTTCCTGCGGTTCCAGAATCGATTGTCGTATAGTTAAAGGTTGCAGAAGATACTTGTGTAGATAAATCATTAATAGTATCTGCTAACTGATATATATACGAAACATCTAAAGGTTGTCCTCTTTCTGGTAGTGGTACTTTTGCCATTATTTCCTCCTATTAAAGTATATCATTAAACTGTCCAGGGCCCACCCTGGTAAACTCTTAAAAAAGTAGTATCCCTAGATATTGGAAAACCTTTTAGGTAAATCTCAACAGATAGCCTATTTGGTGGTGATCCTTGAACAACACCATCCTTAGTATATGTTGATGGAGTAATCAAAGAGATACTTGAAGTTTCTACTCTAGATCTATATGCCCAATCTCCAGAGTCATCTCTATCCCATTTTACCCAAACATCATAAGATAATGCCTCTTTGATTAATGTAGAACCCTTTTTAATTTCAACTGAGTTCCATGCAACTGTACTTACATCCCCTGCCTTAGTATGATGAATCGTACCAGGTACATAAGTAAATTCTGGTTTAACTAAAAATATTGGTGACCAGTGAGACGTTCTGTTTTTATCTTCTGAAATAATACGATATCTTATTTCGTACCCCTCTGTTACAGAGTTTATTGCTGGCAGATTATTTTCTAATATTCTAGCCTTTTTAATTACTTCATTAGACATTATGAAACACCTATTGAAAATCTAAACTCAATATAATTACTTGTATTTGGAGACTTAACAATACTAGATGCTGTATCATTTTGAATAACTGAGTATCCTGTTAGACCATAAAGTGGGTTTAGTGTTGACACATTTTCAAGTCTTAATGCATCTAAAGCAATGTAGTATTCATCAGATGGGGCTGAACTAACAATCGCTGTTGTATATATTTTTACTACAGTGACAGCATCCCAAGTAAAGTTTGGACTTATATATAAATTTTGAAGTTGTTTAGAAATAACAAAATATCTATTAGTGTCAAAATCATATTGTCCTGTACCAGTACCGTTGACAAGTTCTGCTTCAAATCTTGCAAACGCTGCTGGGTTTTGTGAGTCTGTAGATGCAAAGTCAATTAGGATTCTTACAGAGTCTGGAGAAGAAGCATTCTGTAAAATTTCCGATGCTCCATCTTTATTTACAATTGAAAATGATAATCTTAATTCATCTATTGGAGAGTTTTTACTGAAGTCAACATTTGGCCCAGTAAGATGTATGTGATTAGAATTCTCATTAATAACAAAATGGTTTAGTGTAGGTCCAGGTGTAGAACTAATAGTTAGGTCAGCATCATCCCCCCTCATCATAATAACATTGTTAAAGAATCTGGGACGCTCATATCTTTCTACTCTTGATGTTTTATAAAAAATAGTATTGTCTGCATTTGTTTGAAATACTTTATTTGTAGTTGCAATTATGTTGTCATTATCTGGAGCGTCAAGAGCCTCTGCAATTGTTGGTATTGCTGTTGCCTCTGAGGATGTATGGTAGTTCCAATTTTCTGTTTGTGTAAATGCAAAGACAGTCTTGCTGTCATATGCTCCTGCTGCAGAGTTTGCCCCTGCAGAGTATAGACCCACCTCTGTAATTTCATATCTTTCTTCTGTAGGCATTTCTGCTGTTAATACAATCTTTTCTATTCCGTTTTCATTTATAAAGCCTCTAGAAGATATAGGAACTCTAAACATTTCAAAGTCTAGGTTTTCCTTGTCAGAATAGTCAACTATGGGATCAGACGATAGACGTGGTTTTTTGCCACATCCAACAGCGATATAAGATGCATAGGCAGGGGCCTGTCCTAACAGGTATTTGCCAATAATAGATTTACCAGTATTAGTAATCATGATTCATCTCCGTTTAAATATGCCTCATATATTGTACCATTAACTACAATTTGTATTTCTATCTGCTCGTCAGGATTTAAATTGACAGCCTCAACAACGATATCTGCTGTCTGAGTATCTGAATAGACATAACTTCCATTAGGTCCAGTGGGGGATGTAGGAACCTTTTGGTCTAGTTTAATAGAGAAATTGTTAAAGTATTTGTTTGAGGTTGACTGTAGACCTAAAATGTTATTTGGATTATACTGTTGTTCAATATTAGACAAATTTTTTATAAGTTGATAAGATATTTGTTGTCCATTAACGGTATCATTTCTAGCAATATTAATTAATTCATGACCACCAATATTTTCAAACACAAGGTCTGTCATCAACTCAATAGGAACTAGGTCATCATTAAAAAGTATGTTGTCTGGTATAGATGTTTTTACTGGATCTACAAAGTTTGAAGACAATGAACTAAGCCCAGAGTTTGCTGGTGTTTGTGGGGTAGGGTTAACTGTAGACATCTTATATCTCACTCACATATATCTTCATATTAGGACCCTCTGGTGTTCTTGAATACTCAGTATTATAAACAACAAATCTAGATTTATCTGATGCTACTAGGTCTAGCCCTGATGCATCCTTATAGTTAATTGTCACAATATCTCCTAACTGAATTGTTGGAATACTAAAAATATCCAAGCCAATAGATTTTTTAGGCTTCATTAGTTTATTAATAATCCATCCCATCAACTGTTCAGCGTCATCTTGTGTCTGAATATATGGGCTATTTATTGAGAATTCATTTTTACCATACATCATTCTGCTTTGCTTAATTTCATCATACTTAGCACGCTCTACAACTGGAGATACCAATACCTGATCTCCCTTAAGTTCTGGATCTGAAAAATTACTTCGCTTTTTGAAATATTCATCAACACTTAATTCATGTGTTGTATCTTGTGTAAAAGTAATTCCTTGAATTCTTAAAAAGTTTCCAGTAGTTTCATCAAGCAAAAGCGCTTTATCTGTTGCATTAAATATTAAAAACTCTGCCCCATACGAATCAGCCTGGAACCCAGATGTTGTATATCCCTTGATTCTATTAAATGTGGGTGATAGTTGTGCATACAGTGCTGGATAGGCACGATCATATCTAATGTCAAAGTAAGCACACTCTCTCATAATTGTTCCAAACTCATCAAAGTACATATTATATTTTGGTGATTCTTGGGCACTGATGCCAGATAAGTAAGTTGCTTGGACTGCTCCACTAACTGCATATTTTCTAAAAGACTCATTAAGGTTTATACCGTCATCGCCAAATGCTTGAGATAGATTGTCTACTGCACTCGAAACACTGTTTTGAGAATAGTTAGATGCAATAGAATAGATGTTTTCAAACATACATCTGGATGATCCACGAGTAAATAAGGCCATATTGTTATATACTGGTAGTGGATCTGTATCATCTACTACCTGGATTAACTTGTTATTAACGTATAGATAAAACTTTCTAATCTTTCCAATGTCTTGATACTCTACTGATAAATCATATACCGTTGGATTTTCTTCACCAGAAACTCTATACTGTCCAGTAAATCTTCCGTCATCAACCAATACATTAGTTAGGCCTCCCCAAAGTTTTACTGGTATAGCCTCTTCTTCTCCTGTGCTTCCTTCTTTTTTCATAACCTTATAAAAAATAATATTATTAACTAACTTACCATTTGTATAAGATTCAATATTGTTTTCAGTTAATGCAATAATTTCAAAATAATATCCGTTATTAGTTTCTGGATTAAGTAAAACAGCCAAGCCTCCAGAACCACCACCTATATTAATGCTTTGATTAGCCAGTGATCCAGTAACCTGATAATAAGAAGAACTGCCTATTGGTGTTTGTGATCTAGAAATATTATTCTCAATCTTACCAACAACTCTAATTCTAGTACCAAAATGCTTGTATGCATTATCAAGTTCTTTGTATACATATGACACAAAGTTATTTGGTACTTCTGTTGTTTTAAAAGATGGCCCGTTCATAATTAGTGCTGAAGACTGAATTGTTCCTGATTGAGTTGACTTTAAACTATTTACAAAGGTTTCGGTTAAATAGTTAGTTGCCATAAAGTTTTTAATAACACCATTTCTTGTAGTTTGTTTAGCCAAAGAATCATTCTTCCCAGCAGCGCCAGCGATAAGGCCCAAAGATTTTGCTTCTGCCTGAATATCTTCAGTAGAAGATAGATTAAATAAATATTTAGAATTCATGTTGCATCCACGAACATAGGTATTGTCAGACCAGTACTGATTAATACCAGCAGAGTGTCCAGTTATCTTTGTTCCAAACTGAGCACGGCCATGTGACTCTACAGCACCGTTCTTTAGTCTAGTTATTCCAGATACTGTTTCATAGTATGGTGTTGCAAAAATTCTTACAAGTCCTGTTGGATATATCTTTCCATTAAATGGCAAAGATGAAAAATACTTTTGATATTCTTGATTATTTGAAATCCAAACATTGCTGCTGCCCTGCCTATTAGAGTTTCTCCAACTTCTAATTTCGGATTCAGAAGTAATATTTGATGGTGCTAGTTTTCCTGGAAGAACTATTTGTGGCTTTGTATCATCCAAAGAGCCGTCAGACTTTACAGGATACCAAATAGGAAGAGTTACATTAAACTGTGCTGCATCATATTTTATAATTTCGCCATTGGCATAAAAATATCCACTATATCTAGTCAGCCAGTATACATTCTCACCTAGATCAATTATGTTATTTATTAGTCTATTGTTAACTACTGTGGGTGGAACACTTGGTATATCGGAGTTAATAGGCATAGCACCTAATACATAACTACCCTGCTTTGATGCAATCTCATTTATTGTCTTTGTGTTTTCTGTACCAGCAACTTCCCATAAAAGCGAAGGCTTGTATATCCATGTTTTATCTTGATCAACCATAGTAGATTGTCTAATAGACCCGTATGACCTCTGTATATATCTTGCTGTATAGTTTATTTTTCCATCATTAAAAACTTTTTTATCTTCTGATGCTATTGAAAAAATATTTGAAAGTTTAGAATATATTGGTCTATCGTTAGCAGGATCTATTCCTTCAGCAACATCTATGCCATTTAGTACTATATCTGTTGATCTTTGCTCTTGGCTTGGCATCATATAGTTTTTACTCATGACAACAAAGTTATTGTACTCATCAAAGAACATTGCACTTTGTGTAGCAACTGCTAACTGATTTAAAACCTCTGCAACGTTTTGATCTGGAGCAACAAAGAAATATGGAATAATTGGATCAGATTCTTCATTAACACGTTTAAATGTGTAGTTACTAAAACCAATATAATCCAATAGCATTGTTATTGCATAACTTAAAGATGTTTGTGTGGTTAGAAGTCTTGGTGCTGGCATTGACTCTAAAAAGAAAAACAAATCTCTAAGAGTTATTTGTACGGTTCCTGCTGTTTTATCTGATTGAGGAAATCCTTCTGAGTATAAGGTTTTAATTGGAACAAAATAATCATAGCCATCAACGTTAATAATCTGCTCAAAAAAGTTAAACTTTATATTTTTATTAATATATTTAGAAATTATGCTGTTTTTATTATTTTCATTAAATGCTTGGTCATCATCAAACAAAGACATTTGTCCAGTAGACGCTAGTAATTGTCCAACAGGAAGTGATGTATTGCCGATGTCCGATAGAGACTTATTAACAGAGTAGTCAATTACTTTATCTGAAATATTAACAGCAAGTCTTGGAGACATTTCAATTAGATCAAACGTAGAGTCAAATTTATTCATAGTCTCTACTACGATTCTTATACCACGAAGATACAAGAAGTCACGATAAACTCTTTTGCTATCTGTTTCATTAATAAAATAATCTGGTACGGTTAGGTTAGTTATTAGATTAGTTCGACTATCTACATCATTTTCTACAAGTTGCCACCCATAATCTGGTTTAAATGTTTTATACTCTGAATCTTTTTTGCTCCAAATATAAAACGTTCCACGATCTTCTGGGTTTGCAGCAACAAGGTAAGCGTACCCATCAATATTTTCTTCTGGTAAAAGTGAAACAGAAGCAAGTCTATCTGCAAATATAAATGATTCACGATAAGCAGTTGGAACAATAAGTCCATACTGCATCTCTAAATATCCATCTGATTTAATAATTGCAGTTCCGTCTGGTCTTCTTGAGTTTTCATTAAAACTTAAGGCATCTACCCAATCATTATTATCTAAATATTGAACCTTAAACCTTGATGGAGTAGTTTTATTAGCATCACCAAAAAATGGATCTACAATTGAAGTAGAACTTGTTGCAAATGGTCCAAGATTTACATCTCCAACATTTGTTTGCATTTTTACAACTAGCCTATTTGCTGGAACATTTTCTTTATAGACAACAAAGGGACTTGCATCATTAATATAAAATAGTGGTCCAACCTTCTTATTTGCTACACCATACTCAATATTTTCTTCTGTTCTATAAGATGTCCAATATTTAAATTGATCATATCTAGATGGCATATAATATCTTGGACGTTTTGCCATTTCTGCACCAGAGTTAGATAAGAACTTACCCTGGAAATATGAAGCCTTGTTAATTCCAGATCTTGGTCTAAAAGGTTTTAAGCAGTCTTCCAAAGAGTAGATCATATTTATCTTTTCTTTTTTAGACTTAAATACTTGTGGAATGTTGTCATTGGTATATCCACCATCTACAATAACATCTGCATCGGTTGCCCCAGTATAGTAGTTAGCAGAATCAAAAGAGTCAAATGTTGATGGGATAGTCTTAAATTTTGCATCCTCACCCTGTGGCCTATATCTATAATTGCCAAGTTTAAAAATATTATCAGGAACATTCATATTCCATTCAGCAATTACAAGTGATTGAAGTTGAACTGTTGAAGAAGACTCAAGGTGTTCTTTTAAATCATTACTTACAAACACACTATACCTCTTCTAAACTAACAGAAATATTCCAAAGATCATGGTTACTGCTACCACGCTTTGTAACTGAATAGTTAAAATCTGAAAAATATACTTCTATAACTTGATTATATTTATCTAACTGATTAAACGGCTCATCCTCATTTGAAAAGTTTTTGTACTTATCATATGATAAAAGCATCCAAAATGGTCCTTTATGATTTTCATACCAGTCAAGTATCTCTACTCCACCTGCACCACCATCGGCAGTATACTCATATTCATTAAGTGTTGATTTTAGTGGAGATATACCACTTTGATTAAAGTTTGCAAAATCAGAATATGCTCTTGATGGAAGGTTGGTCCAGTTCCAAGAAATATTTAATTTATCTGCAATATGATATGACCTCATCCTGCCATTGATAGTTCTTTTTCTTTCTTCAATTCTTTTAGGTGCAATGCTAATTTCACCTCTATTGTGGTCTGATAGTATTAAAAATTGATCTAAGTTATTAGTTGGCAATCCAGATGGATTAGCACCTATTTCTTCGCCTTGAGGGACATAGAGGCCATTTACAAGCGTTCCTGCGTTATTAGACCAGATAACCCCTTGAGGCCTGCCATAGCGCCTTCTACCCTCTATATATGCCCTTGTAGCCATTATCTCTGCCCTCTAATTCTTTGTGAGTCAATATACTTAATTTGACCAATTACAGCCCTTGCGATGTCCTCAGAACTTGCATCAGTACCCGCAACATCAATATTGACACTATAATTATACACTGAGTTGGCAGGTGACATTCCACTATTAATCTTATTAAGATTATTGACTCCAAACTTGTCTACCGCATTTTTACGAACTACGAATTCTCCTGGTGTAAGCATTGCTGGGATTGTATCTGTACCACGGCTAAATCCACCTGCAGCAAAATACTTTGGAACCATACCGCCCATAGCAAGACCTGCTACAGAACGTCTATATCCTGCTGGAGCCCCACCAATAGTTACTGTAGGTTGAAGAGAAGAAGCAGATCCTGCCTGTCCAAATGGTGTTGCTGCAGCCTTAGCAGCCAACTGTGCTTGATACTGAAGTGCTTGTCCTGTATATCTTGCTGAAGACAATGCTTCTGTTGTACTCATTCCAGAAGCCTTTAGTGGCTCTACGATAGCATTAGCAACAGTAGTTGGTGTTAGGCCTGCTGCTACAGCACCCTTAACCGCTGCATCAATTTGTTTGCCAGTTGTAGCAAGTGCAATAGCAGTCAAAGCATTTGCTTGTTCTACTGCTTTATCTGCTGCCTTTTCTTCTGTTGTTTTTGTAGTAGTGTTTCCAGATATAACATCTTCTATTTGTTGGATTGTTATCTTAAGGTTTTTATCTGTTAAATTGTTCCACAGCCTGCTTACTTCTGTCAAGATACCATTAGCATTCTTTAGTTTATCTTGGAATTCTTTTGTCTTTGTGTTTGCAATATCAATTGCTAGTTGGGCCTGATCCCATCTATCTCTTTGTGCCTGTATTGCATCAAGTTCCTTCTTTAATATTTCGTCAGCCTTCTTAATTTGCTCATTAAGTGCAAAGTTTCTATCTTCAAGTGTTGTAATCAACTTATAAATTTCTTGACGCTTAACTTCAATCTGATATATTGCTTCTTGCTTTGCTTCAATCTGACGCTCTACTGCAAGTCTTTGTGTACTAAGGGCATAGTTCTGTCTATCAATCTGATATTGACGGGCACTAATCTGATCTGCGGTCATACCACTTAGAGTTCCTCTAACGCCAGCAATTTCCTTATCACGTACTTGGCCTAGAAGTTCTTGTGCTACACTGCCTGCTGCTCCAGCACTACGGGCACGCATCTCTTGAACTGCTTGTGATGCTGCAGAAATATCTCCCTGTGTAATTGCATCTGCAAGACCCATTCTTTCTTTTTCTTGCTCAGCAAGGTCTTGGTTAATTTCATAGATTCTTGACAATGCCTTTTCTTGGTCGTCATACTTCTTATTAATTTGATCAACAGTGTTTGCAATTGTTGTTTGGTCTTCAGATAAACGCCTTGACTCATCATCAAGTGCTTGCATTTGCTTATCAATACCAAGTTCAAGAGAACGCTGTAGAGCCTCAATCTCCTGATTAATAATATCAATTCTTCTGCTACCAATATTTTCATCTACTTCAAGTCTACGCTGTGCTGCATCAATTAATTTATTGTTAGCATCAATCTCAGAATCAAGTGCCTTTGTTGCATTTTCATTTCTAAGTTTTGCAATTCTTTCTTCTACATCAAATGCTTGCTCTGCAACTGCTCTTTGGTTCTTGAAGTATTGCTGTGGATCAGTTGCTCTTAATGTTTCTTCCTGTGCAGCCTTAAGTGCTTTGTAAGCCTCAACAGATTTTTTAATTTCTGCTGTATTTTTTGCAGCACGTAGAGCAGTCATCAAGTTAGCATCACCAAGAAGTTCCAGGGCCTGTGCTGAGTCAACTCCTGCAGCCTTTAACTTTAAGAACTGTTCTCTTTGATCTACAGTGGCTCGTATTGCTCTAACTTGTGTATCTTGGAAAGCACCCAGAGTAACCTCATTGTATGCTTTCTGTGCTGCCTTTCCTACTTCTGTTAATACTGCCTTACCATTTTTATTAATCTTTACATAACCCTTTTGAATTGCTTTTTCTAAGCCACCAATCCAGTCAATGAATTCTTCTGAGTTTAGGTTTTGATTAAATGCAAGCAGTGACTGACTTAGGCCATTAAATACCTTAATATCTTTTGTTCCTCCAAGAACCCTCATAAGTTCCTTAGTACCACCTTCAGCATCAATTCTTGCATCACGATAGAACTTTAGTTTTGAAAGAAGATCATCAAGTGTTGTATCTCTTTTACCTTTGTCTTTATTGTCCTTATCTATTTTATTTGGGATTGGCTTTGTTGCAGTTTTATCTGGATAGAGTTCTCTATTCAATAAAGAGGCTAACTTATCTTTGTCGCTATAGTTTTTAATAAATTCTGACTTTGCCTTACCCTTAAGACCTCTATCTTCGGCTTCTTTCTTAGCCATATCTCCAACATTTTCATCTGTAATAGTTTTATATATAGAGATATATGTTTGAATAGCAGTCTTCTTTAATTCATCTGGAAGGTTCTTATATTTTTCCCAATCTTGAATTAATCCCGTTAAATTCATGTCTGGATTTGTTTTTTGGAAATCTTCCACTACCTTTAATGTTATTGGTGATGGAATTTTTTCTACCTTATTTAAATCTTTAACTAATTTATCAATTTTTCCAAGAGCATTACCCTTTAAGAATAAAGCAAGATTAATTTCTTTTCCGTCAAGTTTTTGAAGCATTGTTAGTGCTGAAAGTCGATCATCAAACTTTCCTTCTTGATTCTTGGCACTAATACCTGTTAGAATATCAAGGCCAATTTCTTTTGCATTTGCACCCTTCATTCCTGTTATGATATTAATAAGTTCTTGAACCTTGCCAGGATCTTGTGTAGCAAAGGTGGTTGTAAGTAAGGTCTGTAACTGTCCTTCACCACCCTGACCAAATAGATTTATCAGTTTGTTTGCTGCTGAAGGTGTAATATCTCCTGCACCAACAACTGTCTTAATGATAACTTCTAGTTCTTTACTCTTTGTTTTTGCTGCAGTATCCATAAATGTTGATAGCAAAGGATCATCTTTAAACTTCTCTGTTACCTGCTTATTTAATGAAGCAAAATAAGAAGACTCATTTCTTTTAAGAAGATCCAGTCTTTCTCGTTTTTGAACATCTTTGAATCCGCTAAGTTGGCTATCTATTGCTGACTTTCTTGCTGCTGCAATTCTATTATCATCAATAGCCTGCTTACCCTTTATTGTTGATATTTGTGTTTCTAATTCAATCTGCTTCTTTTTATCTGTTGTTGTTGCAAGTTGTGCCTGAAGACCACGTAGTTGATCGTCGTATAGTTTGTTTTGAGCATCTCTTTGAGCCTGAATAATTTCAAGTCCTTGTGTTCCTGTTGCTGCTAAGGCTGCTGACAGTTCTCTTGACTTTGCAGTACTCGTAGTTGCTGTATTTTCAAGTTCTGCCTTAACATCTGCAAAAGTACTCTTCTGCTCTTTAATAATTTTTAATCTAACCAAAAGTGGCTGTGTTGCAAGATTTTGGCCATCTGGACCAAGAATTTCTCTTAATTGTCCCTGTATGTTTGCAGAAATTGTCATATCAGAAAGACTGATACCAATTGATCTGGCTACTGAGTTTGCCTGTTCAGCACTTATAATTCCATCAGAAACATATGTAGAAAGTTCTAGGCCTATTTGCTTTACTGCTTCACTTCCACCCTTAGCAAGATTTGTCTTAAATGTATTAAAGATTGACTCTCCAACTTCTGATTCTAAGAAGTTAGTTCCAAATTGTTGTCCAGCACGTTCAAACTGTGTAGTAAATTTATCTGCAGTACCGCCTTCACGACGACGAGCCATAATTTCAGATGCGCCAACTTTTCCAGTTAGTTGTCCGATTGTCTTCATTTTTTCTGTTGTTGCTGAAATCTGATCTATGTACTTAGATTGGGCCTCTGCCATCTTCTTTGCCCTATTATCAAGAATCTTAAATCCTACAGCAACTGCAGCGATTGCAGCAAAGGCTGCAACAAGTGGATTTGCAAGTAACAAAGTTCCAAGCCTTAAGAATCCAGTCTTTAGCATTGGGCCCATCATTGTAAGAGTTGATAGCAATATTACAAAAGGAGTAATCTTTTGTGCCATCTCCCCAACCTGACCACCAGCAAATGATGCAGCAATTGCTAATCCAGAAAATACATTTACACCTGTAGTAATTTTTGAACCAAGTGCTTTAGACTTCTTTGTATTTTCTGTGGTTGTTTTTGTTTGATCTTCCATTGCCGTGGCAAGTTTGCCTTCAGCCTTAATTCTACGCTTTGCTTCCTTAATGCTAGTTCCCTCTAGCGCTGCACGGATCTGTGCTTGTGATAATGGTTTTGCACCTGCAATAGAGCCAACAGTAGCACCAGTTTTTCCTGTTAGGTCTAAACCATCTGCAGCGCCTGCCATGAATCTAAGACCTGCTCGGCCTGTTGGAATAACTCTCTTAACATCCTTTGTTGAAATAACTCTTTTATCAGAAACATTTTTTGTTTTAACATTAGATGGTTTGGCTGTTCCTGTTTGTCCAGTAACGGTCTTAAGCCTGTCATCTTGGGTCTGTATCTTTTCTCCCTTTTTAACTGCAATTTGTTTTGACTTAAAGTTTTCATTAAGTTCAGATACTCTTTTAAGTCTTGAAGACAGATCTGCATATCCACCAAATCTTCCTCCACCCTTTGTTCTAACCATATCAAGGCCCATTCCAGGAAGATTAGCACCTCTATGACTTATTGAATTACTAGAGCCCTTTCTTGCTTCTACACCTATAACTTTTCCAGATGAGTCTTGATATATTGTTATCTGTGCATTAGCCTTTCGTAACTCTGGGCCAAGTTTTGGACCAAGAGAAAGGTTTTGGCTTTTTAATATTTTTTCAGCATCTGCATAATTAAGATTTTGTGCTGTTGATGCATTACTTGAAATAAATTTACCAATATCTCCAGCAGTTGGTCTTGTTGCAACATTTAGATTTGATAAAGGAGTTATGTTTGGATATTTTCCAGAAGCAAGCATACCCTTGGTCTTGGATACAAGGTCTGCATCCCTAATAGTTGTTCCGAGAGTTTGAACTTGTTTTATATAATCTTTTCTAAAAGAATCTGCTTCTTGAAGTGCTTTACTTTCTGACAATCCATCTTTCATCAACATCTGAACCATAGTATTGGTTGCGTTTGGCTTTGATATTGCATCAATATATGCTTGTCTAGATATTCCAGGATTTTTTGCTAATCCTGCGTTTAAATCTTTTGGAATATCAAAGCCTAAAGATGTATATGCATTTGCTGGTAGTTTTCCCATACCCGCATCTATATAAGCCCTTAATAATTTTTTATGTGTTTCACTAAAATTACCACTGTTATAAAGTTGTTGGATTGTTCTTTTTTCTACACGGCCAGACTCATCTCCAGTTATATGAGAAAATGCTACCTCTGCATTAACTTGCTTAGACATAGCAGACTCAAGCGTAGATGTTCCTAAATTAAGTTTTGCTTTGGCTCTTTCATTTCTTTCTCTAATTTGATCTGCAGTTAATTGTGGTAGTCCAGACTGACCAGAAACCAATCTGTTTATCTGCATTGGGTTAGTGTTAAGAACATTTGCTGAAGGTCCACTTAAATCAACTTTTGGCTGGAACTGTGGAGAATTCTTAAAAGGCTGAGCATCATCTGTTCCAGTACCAAATGCCTGTAAGGTTCCATTAAGCATTGCATCAATAATAGGTGCGTATGCTGGGTTTTGTGCAACCTTTGTAGGAATAACCGCTTCTCCTGGCATAAGTACTGCTGGTACATTATCTTTATTTCCTGTTCCAGGTACTGATCTTGTTCCCCTTCCAAATTTCTTTGGAGCCTTACCCTTACCAGGAACCATCATTCCTGGATTTGCTCTAGCAAAGTTAGTTGCTGCTACTGTTGCATCAATGTATGCTTGACGAAGTGCTCTGACAGCAGATGCTTCTGCGGTAAATGATTGTGTTAATCTTGTGTGTGCCTGATTTAAAGATGCTGCAACTGTTGCTGCTTCTAGTTGTTCGCTATTAAGATAGTTAGTTTGTTCCGCAAGGATTTGAGAGTTTCCACCAAGTTTCATAAAACCAGTGCGTAATGCTAAGAATAGTTTGATAATATTGGCAACACCGTTAGCAAGAAGACCAAATGTCATAAGGAGCACTGGACCAATAATTCCTACAAGAGATGATGCAACAACTATAAACTTTTTAGTTCCATCACCTAGGCTATTGAACTTCTCTAACAAGTCTCCAGCGACTCTAACGATTGGTGTGACTGCCTCTAGAAATGTTTTTCCTATTGGGGCAATTGCAAGTTTAAGATCTTCTACTGCCTGCTTAAAGTTTGTGCCGACAGCATCTTCAATTGTTTTTAATTCTCGCTCAGATAAAATTGCAAGTTCTTCTACTGATGCCCCTGCTAATTGTAGAACTCTGCTTGCCTGAGTACCATCTTTTGTAACATTTTGGAACAGCGTTGATAAACGTGCAAACTGGAACTTACCAAATAGTTGCTCAATAGCACGTGCTTTGCTTAGTGGATCTAGTGTATCAAGTGCTCTTGAAAAGTCAATAACGGTTTGAGAAATATTTCCTTGGTTTGTTTCAACAATTGCCTTTATATTAATACCCATAGACTGCAGCATCTCTGATGCTTTCTTGGTTGGATTAATAAGTGATGCAAGACCAGACTTGAGTGCGTTAGCACCTTCTGATGCGTTAATACCACCTTCCTTCATTGCTGTAAGGAAGAAGGCTAGGTCTTCTACATCTCCACCAAGTTGCTGAACAACTGGTCCTGCTTTTGGAATTGCAATTGTAAGGTCTTCAATGGATACGACTGTCTGGTTTTCAACTGAGTTAAGGAAGTTAACTTTTTTAGCAAGATCTTCTGCTGCAATACCAAATGCGTTGGTTAGTGATATTGTTGTGTCAAGTGCCTGTTGCTGCTCAACTCCACCAAGTACAGCAAGTCTTGTTGCTTCTGCAACCTGTGCAGTAAGTTCTGCACCCTGCTTACCCATTGCTGCTGCTGATGCAGCCATCTCCATAGTGTCTGTTACTGCAACACCATACTTAGTAAACTCTTTTGCTAACTTCTCAATTTCACCAATAGCCTTATTGGTTTCTTCTGTCGTTGTAAACATGTCGCCGTAGACACGCTTAAATTTAAGTGCCTGCTTTTCCAACTCCATAAATGTTTTTGCAGCAGTTGTACCAAAATATGCAAGTGGAATTGTAAAACCAACCATCAACTGACGGCCAGCCCACTGTGTATTCTTACCAAAGTTTAAAAGATTGGTTGATCCCTGTCTAACTAATTGATTAAATAATGCCTGTTTTTGTGCAGCCATCGCTGTTTGTGTAGCATAGTCCTTCATGTTCAATGAGGTTGGCGTAATAGCCATTGCCTTCATTGCACCACTAGCATCACGACCCATCTTGATATACTGGGTCTGCATCTTCTTGACACGATCTTCAGCGACCTTATTTATTGTGTCAAATTCTTGTTTAAATAATCTACCAAATGTTTTTGTTGATGCTCCCGCATAGCGGAAGTAATCACGCATACCTAACTTATTTTTTTCTAAGGCATGTGTAAATGATTCTGTTGATGTTCTAACAAGCCCCATCTGGGCAGTGAACTTACCAGTGGCATTGATAGAGTTTAAGAGGTTAGTCTGTAAACTCTTTTGTGCCATGGCAGAGGCTGCACTGCCCTTAGAGATGGAAGCGTGGAAGTTGGCTAGTTGACGCTGTAAGTTTTTGAGTTCCGCAAGTGCTGCAGACGTATCAATATGTACGCCAATATTAGCATTTACGTCAGCCATTAACTAGCACCTCTTCTACTGTTTAGTTGTTTGCAAGCACT
>JACCDX011236258.1_pt1 | contig 17690 bp, 17 predicted proteins | sample 7449681 | NCBI WGS metagenome assembly JACCDX01 (sample SAMN15323450, study PRJNA562643) | freshwater metagenome | isolation source: river surface water | place: USA:Blue River Watershed | collected 2017-08-18
TAATGTATGTACCTGAAAGGCTAACTGCTCCAGTGCTACCATCAACAGAAAGAACTGCATCTGTTGGAGTAAGGAGTTCTTGCCAGTTTCCAAGGGTTGAGGCTGGAGTTGCTGTAAGAATAAATGATTTGTTTACATCTGTGCGAACTGCAACGTCACCAATCTGTGCAGTAAGTGCAAGCATTGCAGCCTGTGATGCAACTACCTGTGTAGTTGTAATTGCAAGGGCTGGAAGGTGATGGGTAGGAACTAATCCATTTCCATCAAGTTCAGCAATACCATTTGCTATACCTTTTTGACCTGTTAGGTATCCAAGGCTTACAGCATCTCCATTGTCTGTTGGATTTGCTAAGTTTGTAATCTTTTGGCTATTAACAGATATTGCAGCAGTAGGTGCAGTCATCTGGTCTAGACGGCTAGTACGTACCTGTGTATCAAAGTCTGAGATAGTTGATGCTGTCTGTGTTCCAGTGTGGTTAGCACGCGCTAGTGGGTCAACAGCCAATTTGCTAAGAGCAATTGCTGCGTTTGCGTTAATGTCTGCGTTTACAATAGTGCCATCTACTAAGTCAGCAGAGGTAATTGTTCCACCAAGGTCTAACTTAGTCTTAGCAATAGCAGCAGTTGCAGATATATCAGCATTAACAACAGTTCCATCTAAAATCATTGTAGATGTAACTGTGCCTGTGTCAGCAGCAGTAATTGCTGTTCCTGAAATCTTGGTCTTGTCAATTGCAGCAGCAGAATTAATATCTGCGTTCACGATTGTTTCGTCTGCAATTTTAGCCGAAGTTACAGCACCATCGGCTAAGTCTGCAGTAGCAATTGTACCATCAAGAATCTTGGCTGAGGTAATAGCACCGTCAGCAATATCTCCAGCCACAATAGTGCCATCAGCAATTTTTGCTGAGGTAATGGCTGAGTCTGCTATCTTGGCGGTAGTAACTGCAAGGTTAGCAATCTCTGAGGTTCCAACTGCATCAGCAGCAATTTTGTCCGCTGTAACAGCATCTGCTGCAATACGAGAGTTAGTAACTGCAGACTCTTCAATCTTAGCAGTAGTTACATTAGCATTAGCAATCTTTGCGGTTGTGATAGCGGAGTCTGCAATGTCACCTGTAGCAATAGTTCCGTCTGCAATCTTAGCAGATGTAATTGCACTATCAGCAATCTTTGCTGTAGTTACGTTAGCGTCTGTAATCTTGGCTGTAGTTACAGCATTGGTGGCAAGCATTTGAGTTGATACATTGCCAGTACCAGTTGATAGCGTTACGTTAGCAAGAGTCAAGCCATGTGCTGTAGTTGTATTTTCAATGTGGTCATTGGCTTCTTGATAGTCACGACCAATAGCCATGTGGCGAACCTCAGCACCCGCTGAGTGAGCCTGAGCAACAGAACCATTAATGTTGCGAACGATTGCTAGCGTGTTACCAGATACTGGATTGGTGCTAGCAGAATAAACGTCTACAATTTCTTCAAGGGCTGTATCTGGGTCAATGACTACTGTGTATGTTTGACCAGCAGTCATTGTAATACCACCCATAAGGGCTGGTGCAGATACAACAGTAATAGAACTGCTGCCAGAAGTTATAGCACTAGTTAGCGTTGTCTTCTGTGAACGCGATGAATATTTTCTAACTGGCATTTATGGTTCCTATCGGCTGTAACGAATACGTGGGGGATATTGCTGTTGCTGTGCTTGTACTTCTTCTGCAAGACGTGAAGCATAAAGTTTGTATAGTTCTTTTGTTGCTGTGCTGCTAGCACCAAATGGACGCTTGCTATCAAGTTCGTCAGCCTGTGGGCTAGTAATTGTGTTACGTGCTGGGTCAAGGAATGATAGAAGGCGATACGCAGCACCAAGTACTACTACGTCTCTAACAGACTCAGGTAGTCCAGTTTGTGTAGAAAATGAATCTTCTGATGTAGTACTAAGAGTTGCTGGTGCTGTTGCATAAGTTACATTTACTTTGCGACCAGTCATAATACGAGCATCGTTGATTGTAATTGTTTGTGCTCCAGCACCCCATGTAGCCACATCTGGAGAACTATCCCATGTCCATTTAGTAATTGGAATCCAACGCTTGTTAGCGCCAGTATCCTGCCAAGACATGCGAAGAATATTTTGAATGTTTAAGTTTGTAAATGCATATCCATCAACTGTTGAGTTGTATGTAAATGAAGTGTTCTTTGCAGCAAAGATGCTAGAGCCAATAGCGCGGATTGTATCCTGAATTGCACGTTTAACAGATGAGCGTGGGAATGTAGGCTTAATAACTACACGTGCACCAGCAACGTGTGTTGCTGCTGTAGTTCCCATAAAGCCACGACCATATGGTGGCACAGTAGCATTTCGTGAAATGCGGTCATACTCGCTGACCCAGATTAACTCATTGTCAATTTCTACAACGCCTTCACCAACCTGGTCTGCTGCCAAAGAAAATACTGTAGGGGCAGCAAGTGTAGATGTAGTCGTAGTAATAGCAGATGTAAGGTGGGTAGTCTGGTCTTGCTGCAGAGTATAGCCAGCAAGGTTCATTGCTACCTCATTGGCTAAATCGTCTAACGTAACTGTCACTATCTATACCTCGCCGTTTTCTTTGCTATGGTCTTTGGCTGTTTTACAAACTGCTTGCCCTTGGCAGTACCAGCCCGCTTTGCAGCACTGGTTTTAGCGTACTCAGAGGCCGATAGAGCCTTGATTGCCTTTTTGGGTAGGTAACGCTCACCAGTAGCCTTAGGCCCCTGTGTACTAGGCTTTCCTGACTTAGTAGTCCACTTTTCTTTAGTCCATTTGGATAGGGACTTTTGAGCAGTAGTCTTACTGCCAGAGTAGCCACCGCCTGCCTTTTTGTAAGCCTGTGCTAGTAACTGCGCCTTACGTGCAGACCACTGACCAGGCTTACCGCCTTTAGAGCCAGACATAATCTGATTCTTAAGTCGTTCTCTAAGTGCAGACTTTGTGTAAGCCATTGTTACCACTTCACCTTATCTGCCCAGTATGCTGCGCTTAACTTTCCTTTAGAAATATTTTTAGCATGGCGAGCCTTAAAAGACTCACGACGCTTTCGGTATGAAGCAGACTCCCCCGATTTCTTGGGGGAGCCGCTTACACCTTGTTGACCAAAGCGAATAGTTCTAACCGTAGTACCAACCTTAGCCACAACTACGTGTGACTTTTTTGGATGATTAGGTGTACGCTTTGGTTTATTAAAACCAGATACTCCTGCTCGCTTTAGTCTTGGGTCTGTCATTTAACGATTTACATTCAATCCGCCACGGCCACCGCCACCAAAAATTCCGCCACCGCGACCACCGCGACCAACAAAAATGCGGCGCTTTGGTGTTGACTTCTTTGGTGCTGGTGCTGACTTCTTAGGTGCTATCTTTTGAGAAGGCTTCTTACCTGATTGAATGCTTTGCATAGCCTTCTTTGTCTTGGCTTTTCCTTCGTCACTCTGATAGCCATACTTCTTAAAACGCTGTTCATCCATCCAAGACAATGCATCTCTGCGTGGTGTCTTGTATTTTTCTGGAACAGAAGATGGAAACTTAGGACCCTTTGGAACAGCAGAATTCTTAGCAGAACCTGAATTCATTCCCTTTGCCTTGCCCTTTTTCATAAAAGTTTCGCTCTTAGTAATAGGCTTAACTGTAGTACCAGAACCTGTTGCTTTAGGAGCATTAGGGTTTCTCACTACTGACTTACGCATAGGCTTTTTTACTTTTGTAATTTGTACTACTGGTTTAGGCTTTTTTGCCCCTGGCTTCTTTTCTGCCATTTTACTTACCCTTCTTATATTTCTTGATAGTGTTTTTATCGTTATAGCCCTTGATGATTACATCAGCATCAGATGGACGAGTAAGTCCTGGCTTAATTTTCATTGGTGGGCGCTTGCCTTGCTTTAGGTAATCGTTAAGTGTTGGCTTTTTTGCTTTTGCTTTAGGAGTTGCTGTACCAGGAGATTTTCTTTTTGGACCTGGAGCAATCTTTGGAGTAGCACCAGTAGCACTGCGTTTAGGCATAGGAACTGGTGTAGCCTTACGTCCACCTATTAAAGGCAAATTTCTTTTAGGCATAGGTACTGGTGTACCAGGAATTTGACGTCTACGTACAGCATCTTGAGTCTTCTTGCCAGAACTTATTGACTTAGATGGAAGTGGTTTCTTTTTTGCACTCTTTAACATTTTGTCAGCAAGTACTTTAGATGAAGTGCTTGAATACATTTCTGCAATTTTTGTTTTTACAGAAGGGTCTGTTTTTGCCAAAACCTTTTTAGCCCCCGTAACCCTTTTAGCATAAACTTTTGGGTCTACAGGCTTTCCATTAATTTTTGGCATTATTTTTTCTTACCCATCTTCTTAGGCATAGCCTTCTTAGCAGACTTCTTTACAGCCTTCTTCTTTTTCTTTGCGCCCATTTTCATGGCCTTGTCTTCCATACCTTCAGCCTTGGCATACATCTTTGCCGCCTTAATACCTGCTGGTGTGTATGGGAACTTCTTGTTTCCAAACATTGGCATTATATTGCTCCTACTTCCGTAAGTGATTTAACTGATTTTTTGTTAATTGATTGCGCCGTTGTTGCTGCAGTATCTGCGTCAAATGGTTTACCCATTACGTCAGAGGCTTCTACCGCAGCCTTAATATGCGCCATGCTGGTTCCAGCAGGTTGAATACCTTGAGCACGTGCTGCTCTATAAGCATCCAATTCACCATGCCACTTTTTATTACTCATTGCTTTCTGAGAATTAGCATCGCCAGTATTGAGTTCAAGTGTTCTTACTTTACAACCAAAACAATCATCATCACAGCCAGTGTGGTCAATATCAATATCTTCTTCATCTTTAAATGGAACTGGTGATGTTAGTCCACATAACAAGCAGTCATACTCTGTCACCCTAAAGTTATGGGCTTCATCAAAGCCCCACTCTTTTACCCTACTAATATGATTGCAATGTGTCATACCGTCTCCACTGTATATCCTGCTGCCTCTAGGCTAGCCTTTTCTTCTGCTGTAACCTCATAGGAGTATCCGCCAATATATGCAATATCTGCATCTGCTACTTCTTCTGCAGATGGATAGCGAACTTGATAATAAGTACTACCAGTTTTTAAAACTGTTATACCTTTTGGGATTTTAATTCTAGAAAATAATGGGTGGCCATCGCTTTCCATCTCTTCTAGAATTGTTGGTGTAGTAAATCTAAATGCCATTTTTCCTCCAATAGGTTTACTCCAGTGCAGGTACATTTCTGTACCTGCACTAGCGTCAAACTACTGATTAAGCGTTTGGACGACCTGATGCTGCTGTCTCGATACGAACCAATGCTGGTGTACGATAGAGTGACCAGTTGATAATTCCGTACCAACCGACTGGGTTGAAACGGTTGAAGCGGTCCTGGACCACTCCGATTTCCATGCCTGGTTCCTTCCATACAGCCTCAGCAAGAGCCTGTGCACCAACAACATATGTGTTGTAAACACGTGTCTGAGTTGTTGAAGAGCCAGTACCTGACTGTGAGTTTGTAGCGTTTGCTGTCTCAATGAAGCGAACGCCTTCCCATGAACCTGTCTCTCCGCCGTAAAGTGGAGCAGCGTTCTGGTACTCATGTGGTGTACGCCATACGTTGTTACCTGTCTCGGTGCGGAGGTCAACAGAAACTTCTGGGTGAATGTATGCAACAAACATTCCAGCGCCCTTTGTCTGAACTCCAGTAGCACGCATCTTTGTAACTGCGGTACGGATAGCAGCAGACTTCATTGTGTCTGCTGGTGCAATTGTGTTCTTAGCAGCAACTGTTCCAACGCCTTCGTAGACGTTTGAAACTGCTCCTGAACCACCTGCAACGCGAACGATGTTCGCACCTGCATCCAACTTAGCAACGATTGCGTTGTCAAGTGTCTTGGTCATGTTGAAGCCAACTGCGTTTGCAACCCATGGGTCAATGTTTGCAATTGACATTAGGTTAATCTTCTTGACTGGAAGCACTGAACGTCCGAGTTCAAGTTGTGCTACGTCAATGTATGTTGTTGCTGGAATTGCAACTGAATCTGGGTCAACAGTCTCTGTGAGTGTTGCTCCTGCTACAGTTGTATCAGCAATATCGGTGTTGAACTGGAAACGGATTGAGGAACCGTTGTGTGTAAGTGAGCCGACCTTCTTGTCAGCAATCTCACGAAACTTTGGCAATACACGGAGGTTGGTTTCAATCAACTTGTCGTATGCTAGAGTTACAAGGTTAGTTCCGTATCCAGTGGTCGTAGTTGTAAAGACATCTGCCATTTGGCGATACCTCTTTCTAGATTATTGCATCTTATTTGAGATGCTTTGGATGATGGACAGTAATTCTTCTTCAGAGTTTCCGTTATAGTTTTGTAACATATCAACATATTCATCTGAAACGTCGGGAGTCGCAGCAAATTGGGTAGCACCATCTTGGCGAGTAAACTCGCTAATGTTTGGCTTTTCCTGCTTTTGCTCTGGTTCGGTATATCCGACAATATCTCCATTTTCACGAAGCCAGTTTGCAACTGCGTCTTCGCTGACTTCATCTAAATCCTTAAGGATTAGACGGGCAGCCTTGGAGTTGACTCCCTTGGATTCTAGGACTGACTTGACAGTAGACTCACGCTGTTGGCGTTCGAACATTTCCAACTTTTCAGTAAGTTCTTTGATACGCTTTTCATCAGCACGCTTAGCCTTTCGAAGTTCTTTAATTCCGTTCGATTCGGCCATACCTGCCTCGTCATACATATCGAGGTCATCGTCATTATCCCAGTTGTTGTTGTTGCTCATAGCAACCTCACCCTTCTATTGTAGTTAGTTTCGCAGACCGCAGTTACAGTTCGGGGAAACTGGCTGGCTTCTACTCCTAGTCTTATACGCCTGGTGGGGCTAGTCGGTCCACCTAGGGATTCTTAGAATTGGCCTGTATTACCTACTGGTCTACCTGAACGCATACGTCCAGATGAACCAGAGAATGTAGCCACTTCGCGCTCAGCAAGTTGCTGACGCTTACGCTTAGCAGAGGCTGTGCCTTGGAAGACTTCCTGCTCTGCTGTTGCTTGTGTGTACTGGTCTCCATAAATTTGACCTAGTTTAGTTGCAGTTGGCAATACTTCGCCAATAGCCTCGTATCCTGTACGAGCCTGCTCTTTAGTTACACCAAATTGTGCTAGTGCTGTAGCAGCATCTAGGCTGGTTGCAAGGTTTTGCCCCTTGGCTGCTGCACCAATTTCTGCAGCAGTTACCTTCTCTTGCAACTTAGGAAGGTTTGCTTCTGGATTCAAGAAGTAAGAAATAAGGTCCTCATCCTTGATACCAAAGAATGTATTAAAGGTACTCTTTGTAGTCTTGTCGGCATTCTTAACACGACTTACTACAGTATCAACTCTGTCTTTAAATTCAATTGCATCTACGTCACCAGCAATAAGGTTAGCCATAGCAGTTTGACGTGTTTCCTTATCTTTACCCAACTCATTTGGAACACCAAAAGCCTTTAGTGTTTTCATGTATGAGTTTTCAAGTTCAAGGTATTCTGCTTCAGACAGTGCGTTAAGCCCAGCCTTACGGCGGGCTTCATTGCCAGCAAATCGCTTCTGATAGATAGGTTCTTTACGGATTTCAAGAGCAGCCTGCTGAGAACCTAAGCCTCTATCCATGTAACCCTGAACAACTTTTGCAAGGTCTCCAACACCGTAATCTTCTAGCGTTCTAGTAAGGATTGCATAAGCGTCTTCATCTACTGTTAGGCGATAGTTGCGACCAGAACTTACTAAAGTCTTTTTAGTACCATCTGAATAGATACCAATTTTATTACCATAATCATCAGTAATTGTATCTACAAGTGTTGGTGTTTTATCGTCACCATCATCAACTGTTGTTTTTGTTTTAGCAACTGGAGTAGAACCATCTTGTGCTATGCCATTGGCATTAACATCTACTGGACCTGATGCAGTTTCAACCGTTCCAGCCTTTGTCCATGTTCCACCAGTTGTGGTTCCTGCTCCAGGTAGTGGTGCATTAACACCAGCAATTACACCTGCTGGAAGTCCACCTTGTGGACCCATTGCTGCACTTGCAGCCGAGTCCGTTTTTGACCCAGACTGAACAGTTGTAGCAACTGGACCAACAAAACCTTTTTGCCCAGCCTGTACCGCTGGCTGTGGAATAGTAACAGTAGGCTTAAAGTTTGGAACTGCACCAGATGTTGGCGCACTTGTCTTTTTAGGCTTTGCTGCAGGCTGCATTGCAGGTGGCATTGTAGGTACAGATGAGGTAGGTTTTGGAGCAGGTACTCTTGGTGTATTGTCAACACCAGCAACAGGTATTCTCATTATCCTATCAATCCGAATGTCTTAAGGATTTCATTGGCATATCCTGCCGCTTCTTCCTTAGCACCCTTTGTCTTTAGCCACTGCGGTTTTGTCTTTGGGTTTGTACGTAAATATTGTTGGTAATCACTGATTGTCATAACGCCATCTTTGCCGTCATTCTTTAGTGCTGCTTGAATATCTTCATCAAATACGCTTACTGCGTTATCTGGCATCTCAAGAATCTGTCCCTTGTAGTATGCAAACTGGCTAGCAATATCTGAAATCTTTACACCTTGGTCAATCAACGGTGCTAACTTGCCATAGAATGCTTTAGACATTTCCTTAATGGCAGTCTTTTCTGTATCAAGTTTTCCAGTTGTTAACGACCCACCTGGCTTTAGACCAGATACAACTCTATCCAATGCCTGCTTTGTATCTAACTTAATTCCATAATCCGCAGCATAAGCCTTTAGTTCAGATACATCCTGTGCAATTTTGCCATTACCCTTGGTAATATCTTCAATTGCAGTACCTTTAACGACAGGTGCTAGAACTGATGCACGGATACGGTAATAGTCTGTGGTATCAAGACGTTCTCCAGTTTCTACAACTTTACCGCCAGATACCTTACTAGTACGAACAGCCTTCTTTTCTTCGGTATTAACCTTATTGTAGTAGTCAGTCTTTTCTGCTTCTGTTGCTTTACGACCAAGGTATTCTACAAAGAACTCATCAATATCCTGATTGGCTTCCATACGGGTAGTAAGAGAAATACCAGAATCTGGGCTACCTGATGCACCAGCCATAGCAACACGCTTATTTAACCAACTACCAAATGATTGTGTAATTGGTGTAGCCATATCGGTATAGTTTGTTACAAACTCTACGCTAACATTACGAGCAGCATCAATAATTGCTCGACTCAAAGCAGTTGAATCCTTTAGATTAAACTCTGCTTCATTCATGAAGTTGGCTTTATATAGCCTTTGACGAAGTGATTCAATACCAGCAGCACCACCTGCGTCAGTTATATATGCCTGACGAACTTGGTCTGCATTAAGAACCTGATAGTCTCCCTTAGAGTTAATAAAGAGAAAGACTTCACCTTCTGGTGAATTTAAAATCCATTGATTACCATTTTGAGTAACCTTGTATTTTGCATCTGCACCACCAAAATCTTCGGCCATATCCTTTAGCGTCTGTGTGTTGTCAGCCATTAGTTGCCTCCGATTGAGTATGTATCACGTGAGTAGAATTTTAGAATTGATGAAAAAATAGCCCTGTTTGCTTCACGAACTGCTGGGTCTACCTGTACTAAAGTTTCAAGAACCTGCTCGATTGCTTCACGCTTTGCACGCTTAGCATCTGTAAAGTTCCATATAAGTCTCATCTCTGGGTCAGTAGAGAAAGACATATATTCTCGAATCATTTTTGAAGCAGTTGCCATTCTCTTTCTAGTTGCAGCCTCAATAGGTGCATCTGGATTCAAAAGCATTTGCTCTACAGAACTAAAGAGTTTTTCTTCTGTTGCCACTTCAAAGCCACCTGTCTGAAGTGCTAAATTAAGCAATGGATTAGCATTCTTAATAGCGGCTCTGGCTGCAGTTGCGTTCTTAATAATTGCTCGACGGGCTGGAATGCTTGACTCTTTGTCAAGAAGTTCACGCTGCTGTCGCTCAATATCAAAGTACTGCTGCTTAGCCCTAGCAATCTGAACATTTTCTAAGTATGTTTCAAGAGTTGGACTTTGAATAAACTCGTTAGCCTCTAGCCAGTTGTAGGCATCTGCTGTGTAATCTCCGATTTGTGGAGCAAAGATATAGGCTGCTTCACCATAGGTATCAATAGCCTTCTTATTAAACAAAGACCACTTCTTTACAGCATCTGTCTTATCAATAAGAACTTTAGTGTTCTTCTCACTACGAGATACTGTATAGATAATCTTACGTGGGTTCTTACCCACGAACATGGCTACTGCTAATTCATATGGGTCAAAGACTTCATCAGATTCAGCCTTTTCAATACCAGCAAGAATATCAAAGAACTCAGCACGCATACTTGTAATGCCAGTTGCCTTGATATAATTAGGCACACCTTTAGATTCACGCAGTGTTGGTGAAATTGGTGAAATCATACCAAGCAAAGCACGGGCTGCAATTACGTTATGTGCTGCAATCTTGATGGTCTTAATGAATTCAGCCTTTTGCTCATCGGTTGGATTATCAGGCAACTGAATATCTGGTGAGCCAAATGCCTGGATGTATGCAATAGCCTGGAATGCAGCCGTTACTTCTTGACGTGTCATTTCCTGACGTGGCAATATATCTCGAACATTTTGCAAGAACAGTGGTGTAATAGCACGCTGAACTGTAATGTTATCTCCAAGATAACCCAGTGCATAGGTATCTATTTCATCTGCAATGTACTCAGCAGGAGCATCTAGTGGTCCTGGAGCATAACCTAGAATAGACCTAAACCCAATAAATCCTAAAGCAGCAATAGGTCCACTAAGCCCAGGTTGACCAGCCTCTGGAGAAAATGATGGGTTAATTAAACGTAGTTTAAGAGTAACATCATTAAATGCTGGAACCTTAAATGAACCACCAGTTAGTTTACGCATTACTGGTTCAACTGCTGAATTAATAATTGTATCTGTAGGCAAAACTACATATGGCTCGCCCTCGTCATCATAGTAAATTTCACCACGAGCAGACAATCCCTGATGTGCTAAACGCATACGATAGATAACCTGCAATGGCTTATCACGCATAAGGCGATAATAACGTCGCCAGAAGTCTTCTGTAGCACGATAGAAACGTGCAACTGTTCTGGTAGATATAGCAAGATTGGAACGAATTGCTGGGTTATCTACATACTTAAGAACTGAATCAACCGCTTCATTCATGGCAATTTCTGTATAATGTTTTGATGCGGCTTTTTCTGCAATACGCTGTGCAGTTTCTTCTGTCATGTTCTTGTTTTCCTCAAGAAGAGACTTCTTGGTTACACGAACAAACTCATTTTGAAATCCAGTATATCCTTCACGTAAACGTGTGTATATAGATAAAACTGCTGGCTGACGGAAAATACCAGTTACCTGGCGGTCCATCTGCTCCATAAGAAAATCACCATGTCGCTTCCAAAGGCTTTCTAGTTCACGCTTTGGAACCAAATCTGGGAATTCAATTGCTGTATTAATTTCACCTTGTAGACGTTTGCCTACTGTAGCCTTTTCAAACTCTTCAAATGAAACATTTCCACTTGATTTAGTCCATTTACCAGCAACCTTATTGCCAGATTCCATTTCATATCTAACAAGAGCATTATGTTTTTCTGCAATAAGATTAAATAAATCATCATTAAAAGACTTGGGACCACCATGAAACGCAGTACGCATATCTAGTAACATTGTTTCAACGTGGATTCTTGCAATATCTGCATCTGAAACACCACGCTGACGGAAACCAGTTGTATCACCAAACTCATCAAGGAACTTTTTGACATCATCAGCACGCTTGGGGTCAATAAAGAACTGGCGAATCTGATAGTCGTACTTAACACCAAGAATTTCCAGCATTTCTGTACGAGCAATTGCAAAATCCTGTGAGGTGCGTAGACCATTGTTGCGGAAAAATGCTGTTGCTGGGTCTACTACAACTCCAGGTGCTATTGTTCGTGAGTTAGCAACAAATCTACGGAAGAATTGGTCAAAGTGTGCAAGTGTTAAATATTTATCATTTGTTCTACGAAGTTCTTCAGAAGTAAACATACGGAATTTACGTCCAACTTTAAGAGAAGCATCATTTAACGCCTGAGATAATGTGCTTTCTGTAAAAACAGCATCAATAATTTCTTTATCAATACGTCCAGAAAGAGAAGAACGTGCGGCAACAGATGATGCCATAGAGTTGAGAGCATCTGGATGATAAATAAATGCTTCTTTAATCCACTTAAAGTTGCCGACTGCTTCATCTACGCCATACATAGCAAAGACTCGGCTTACAGTTTCTTCACGAATCATTAAATTCGTAACTTCTTCTACTGGAATGTCTAAATCCTCAGCAATTTTCTGTGGGATATTAATACGTGCTTCAATAGATAGACGTTCTTCTGCTCCACCTTTGAGAAATACTTTATTAATGGCACGCTTAATTGGACCAACTGCTGCCTTAGAACCAGTTAATGCAGTAAGAACTGCTTTTTCTTTGCGGATAGATGGTCGAGCAAAGTTAAGTAGGTCCTGTGCTGGTGCGCTAAGGGCATACATAAAAGTTTCATCAATGGCAGAACGAATACCAAGGCGCGGAAATAGTGTATAGATTGTCCAAAAGTTAACTATTTCACTAATAAATTTAGTACGAGTAGCACCATCAAATAAAGCAGCAATAGAATCTTTGCGCTTATATCTTGCTGCAATTTGAATAATTTGTTCGTAGGGAAGAACTGCTATGCCTTCCGCCAACTGACTAGGTTGAACAGCGCCACGTGCTTGCAAAAATGCAACATCGTTTTCTACACGAAGTACATGCTCGCTTACATCATCTAAAAATTCTGTAGGAACTTCTGTTCTAGCAACGGCTGTCATACCAGCCTTATTATTAAATGTTCTACCTAAAATTTCGTCTATAAAAGCACGGCCTTCTGGTGTTCCATATAAACCATATCGGTGCATAATCGTTGCATATAAGTTACGCAAAATAACAATCTGGTCATTAGTTGATGCTTGCAAAAATTCAAATGTTACATAGTCTGCTACATCACGAGTAAATACTTGACGCGCAACCAATCGAAATGTTTCTGCTGTTTTAATTGCATCTTCACCTAGTAGAATTCTACCACCACCAGGATTGCGAGACATCATACGTCCAGTAATTTCTGCAATACGGCGAGCCTTTTTAATATCAGCATCAATATCCGTAAATCGCTCAATACCAGTTTTGTTTACACCTTTATCAATATCATCGCCAACTGTTCTAAGAATATCGGCAGCCTCTGTGCCTTTTGCTTCTAAGGCTTCAATTCTATCAATAACAGATTTTGAAGTAGCAGTTGGATTAAAAAAAGCATCTGCTGATGTAGCAATACCACCACTAATCTGGCGTTGATTGCGAGCAGTTGCTATTCCATTGCGAAGGAATGTAATGCCATCTACGCGGCCCTTAAGAAGCATATCACCATTATGTATCTCAGAAAAGAATCTTTCTGCACCAGCAGCATCAACTGCACCATTACGGGCAAGTACATCTACAGTTTCAAAATTGCTAAAGCCTGGATATTTTTGTGCAATCTCACGATAAGTAAGTGATTTCTCAGCACTATTAGGTGCTTCCTTAAACTTTTTAATAAGTTTACCCAGTTCACCATCCCACAATTCACGCACATCTGGCTTAGCAAAAATTTGTTTAATACCGCCGATATAATTTCCTTCATCGGCTGATTGTTTAACAAGTTCTGCATACTGTGCACCCTTGGTTGCAGCCTTTGTTGTTCCAGCGGTAAAATATGTAAATGGGTCAATCATAAACTGATAGATGGCATCAAGACCACCAGTATTTCTTTTGGTGATTTTCTTCCACTTTTCAAAAACTTTAGGGTCTGCTAAGTCACCAGTAAACATTTTAAGAATTGGATTAGTCTTATATGTTGGGTCATACTTTGCCTCTAGTCCCTTACGGGCAAGGTCACGACCTGGTGATGTTTGTGCATATTTAACATCTTCTAAAACTAAATTAAATTTCTTTGGTTCATCAAATGCTACAGCAATTGCATCAATAATCTTGGCATCAACTTTGCCATACTCTTCAATTACTTCGCCAGGAGTTTTACCAGCAAGCAAACCTTGTGCAAGCAAAACCTTTTCTTGGCCATACTTTTCTTGAAGACGGCTTACAGCACCCTTGTCATAAAGTTGCTTACCAGCATATGCTGTTGTCCATGTCTTTAATGAAAACGGATTAGCACCCTGTTTAATTTGTCGAACAGCAGAGTATGGTGTATTAATAAATTTACCATATTCACCAGCAACCTGAAAAGTCATAACAATTGGCGAAGCAAGTCCCTTGGCAATTGTTGAAGTAACACCAAGAGTTTTCTTTAATAAAGACTGGTCTTCTTTTGCAAACTCAGCATCTGGATACATAGCACGAATAAGATTTTGTGCATCCTCATCTAGTGCTTCAAATTGCTGCTTAGCCTGCTTAGCATCCATATTGCGTAGACGTTTAGCATTCTTTACAGTAAAAGAAAACTGCTCGATAACTGTAGCCTCTTGTGGGCTAAGACCTGCAGACTGTGCAGCAGAATAAATGTTAGGGTTTAATTCACCTACGACTGGATTGATTATGCGGGCCATTAGTACCCATATTCAGAAATAATCGCATAAAGAAGTTCTGCTTCACCGCTGTTGTCGTACTGTGCAATTCTTTTAATTGTAGAAGCAAGTGTTGGTTCTTCTGTTGGCAGGCCAAGTGCAGAACTATCAGGACCATCACCTAAATCAATACCTGATGTAACAGGGTCATTTGGTCGCTCAGTTGGAGCCATCAATGGTGTTGGCATAGAAACTGTTGGTGTAGGTGGTACTGGTGCTTTACCAGCCATGGGAGCAGCAGTTTGCTGGTCATAAGTATTTTCACCATAAGGCATACCAGACATGTACTTAGCACCTTGTGCTGGACCACCATCGGTACGTTGAGAAAGTGCGCCTGGACCTGATGCGGGTGCTGGGTTTTCTGGCTTGCGGTATCCGCCCTGTTGTGCCATTAGTCTTCATCCTCATCATCGTCAACATACTTCAATGGATTAATTTTATTTGGTAGGTCAGGAATCAACCAGTCAGGATAAGAGTCCTTATCCGAAATCATTGTTAAACAGATATCAACTGGAAAACCTGCTACACGCAGTGCCTTGTAATATTCATTAAGTGCAATGCAATACTTTTCAAGTGGGGTGTAATCATCTGAACTGACAGTACTTACTTTTGTTTGACGTACTGGCTTCTTACGTTGTGCCATGATTTACCCCCTTAGAGTACTCGTTGCTGTCTTACTTGTGCCGAACCTGTTGCCTCTCCGCTTGTACTCAAACGGCTAAGCAGCATCTGTAAATCTGGTGGACCAGCCTGTCCAGGAGCGCCTCCTACTGGAGCGCCAGGAGCAGAGGGGACGGGTTGCTCAACTGGAGTTCCAGCAGGAGGATTCTCTGGTGTAAACACTTCCTCAATAACATCCTCAATTGACTTGCCAGCCTTACGTCCCTTAATTGCCATAGCAATTTTTTGAATAACTGGAAGCGGGTCTTGACCCTGAGTTGCCATCTGTGGAATTGTTTGTGTATATGCTGTCAGTGAACCAATGAGAGCCTTGCGAAGTTTTTCAACTTCAATCTTCTCTTGTTCTTGTGTCACGTTGATTCCGAATGGCATTTCTCGCTGTGCCAAGTCTACGGAAATCAAATCGCCGCCCAACGCCTGCAACATAAAAATAAGGCCCTGCGCTGGATTAAGTCCAGCCAGCATGCCGTAGCGAACATCGGCTGAGTAGTCACCCTTGATGTCCTTAGATGGAAGATACTCAAGTGCATATGGTGCACCTGCATCTACTCCACGAATTGTCTTCTTAAAATCAAATACTACTTCATCAGACTCAAAGCAGGTTGAAATAACATCTTTAAGTGTAGAAGCAAAGATAGCCTGAGCAGATTTAATCTGCGTATCAAAGCCACCCATAAGTGCTTGCACGCCTTGTCCCGTAATAATTGAAGCATCAACGTTACCAGTGCGTGACTCTGGATAACGAGTACCAGTGCGAAGTTCTGCCTGCAGAATAGTCTGCTCATTAAATGCACCTGCAGGAATAGGAAGTTCTACACGGCGAACACCAGCAGGATTGCTTGTGCGGATAACGCCATCGCCACCGAATTCAAACTCCTGCACATCGCTAGGCAAGACGATAGGTGACTGAACTGACTTCTCTGCTGCTTCCATTGCAAGTAATGCAAAACGATTGCGAAGCAACTGAATACCAAGTACGTCATCAAACTGTCCACGCATTTGTCCATCAACGGATGGGCGACGTGCAATGTGAACTAGCATCTTCTTGACTGGGTTTACCGCTACAGATACCGCAAGGTTGTTGCGGTCTGGAATGTAAATGACAGACTGTTCTTTATCGTAGTAACGAATAACAGTTAGGTCTGCATTCATATTCTGGTCATAGCCATCTTCGCCAAGAATCTGGGATTCAAATTCTGGGAACTGTGCAACCAGTTCGGCTATTGTCATGCGGTACTTCTTAGCAAAGGCAATGCAACGTCCATAGCGGTCAAACTCTGGGTAAGCCCCCACTGGGTTTTCTATGCGAATACGTGGCAGCCCTGCTTCTTCGTCGAATTCAACAATGAAAGGGACGAAACCAAATGTGATGTACCAGTCAGCACCAGTGTACATCTGTACTTGTAAATCTGAATTAACAAAATAATTTGCTGCAATCTGGGTACGGCGGTCAGCAAACTTACGTGGCTTGTCTTCTGCTTGGTTAATTGCAGAGCAATTGATAGCAGGAAGCGGAGCCATAACCTCAGATAGGTCACGAGCAACAATGTCAATAAAGTTGGCAACTACGTTAGCATCAATACCATCTGGAAAAAAATCTGGGTAGATGCCAGCAATGTTACCCTGACGCACAGCAAGTACGTTTTCGTGACGGTTATCGCGCTCACGCGACCTATCCTTCAGCGATTCTACTCGCGCAGCAATCTGCTTTATTGTTAACATTGTTATCCTAACGATTAAAAGAAAAAATTATTTTTATTTACGAGGTGGCTTCTTAGATGCAATTTTCTTGGCTGTTTTTCCAACAAAAATAGCAGGCTGAGCCGTAGCCTTTGTATATGCACCAAAAGCCTTTCCAAGAATTTTTGCTATTTCAATATTTTCTTTACCTGCTTTTTTTAAGAATTTCTTAACATCTTCAGGTTTTGGCATATATCTTTCTTTTAATGATGGCTGCGGTAACTTTGGAGTTGCAGGAGTAGCAACTCTCTTACTTCCATACATACGAGTAGCACCCATTTTGTATGCAGGTGTTGCCGTTCCGCTTTTGACTTTGGCGATGGCCTTTGTCATACCATCTTTTTTAATTTGGTCAATAGTTTTTTGTGATACTTTTGAAGCCTGTGCCTTACCACGTGCGCTAGCCTTAGCCTTAGCAGCAGGTGTCATAGGTTTTGGCGAATATGATGTTGATGCCATTGTAATTCCTATCCATATATTTCTTGCCACTGCTCTTGATAGGCAGCGTCGAGGTTAACTGATTGTCTCTTTGACAGTTGAGCACGTGTGGCCCAACGATTTTCTTTATATCGGTTGGTAA
>JACCDX010728505.1_pt1 | contig 17684 bp, 16 predicted proteins | sample 7449681 | NCBI WGS metagenome assembly JACCDX01 (sample SAMN15323450, study PRJNA562643) | freshwater metagenome | isolation source: river surface water | place: USA:Blue River Watershed | collected 2017-08-18
CTATAGCCTAAAAACTGTGAATCCCATTCTGCCTAACTCTTCACGCGGATATATTGATTTAATATCTCCAATAACTGGTCTATCTCCCCTGCACATTGATTTTAACTTTTCTGGACTATATGTTCGAAACTCTTTGTGACCCACCGCGATGACGATGCTGTCGACCGGATTTTGGGCGCTGATTTCGCCCAGTGTGATGCCGTATTCGTGCTGGACTTCGGTTGCAATGGCCCAGGGGTCTGTTACCACGACGGCCACGCCCCACCCTTGAAGTTCTTTGACCAGATCGACCACTTTGCTATTGCGGATATCGGGGCAATTTTCTTTAAAGGTTATGCCCATGACTCCGACAGTGCTACGGGCTACGTCGATTCCGTTTTGAAGCATGCGCTTGATGACGTTGCGAGCTGCGTAGCGGGCCATGTTGTCATTCATTCTGCGGCCAGCGAGGATGATTTGCGGGTGGTAGCCGAGCTCTTCGGCTTTGTGCGTCAGGTAATACGGGTCTACGCCAATACAGTGGCCGCCGACCATACCCGGTCTAAAGGTCAAAAAGTTCCACTTACTGCCTGCGGCCTCGAGCACTTCCAATGTGTCGATGCCGATGCGCTCGAAGATGATCGATAGTTCGTTGACGAAGGCGATGTTAAGGTCGCGCTGACTGTTTTCAATGACCTTTGCCGCTTCGGCTACTTTGAGGCTGCTGGCTTTCCAAGTGCCGGCTTTAATGATACCGTTGTAGAGTGCATCCACTTCGTCTGCCACTTCGGGCGTGCTGCCGCTTGTGATCTTGCGGATGGTGGTCAGGGTGTTGATTTTGTCGCCGGGGTTGATGCGCTCGGGACTGTAACCGCAGAAGAAGTCTTGGTTGAACTTGAAATCGCTGACTTTTTCGAGCACAGGAACGCACACTTCTTCTGTGGCACCGGGGTAAACAGTGGATTCGTAAATGACGATGTCACCCTTCTTGAGCGCCTTACCAACTGTTTCGCTGGCCTTGACGAGTTGTGTCATGTCGGGACGGTTAGCTTGGTCGACTGGCGTGGGCACGGTGACAATGTAAATTTGGCACTCACGCAAATCATCAAGGTTATTGCTGTACTCCAACTGAGTAGCTTCTTTTAATTGTTCAGGGCTACATTCCAACGTATGGTCATGGCCGGACTTCAACTCGTCAATCCGCCCCTTGTTGATGTCAAAACCTAAAACAGGGCGTACTTTACCGAATTCGACTGCAAGCGGCAGGCCTACATAACCTAAGCCGATAATCGCGATTTTTTTCATACGGTGAGTTTGTTTTTTCTTTTTTGGTCTACTTTAAAAAATATCGTCTACAACGCCCGCTAAACCCCAATATCAGGCTATATGCAATCTGAAAAGCATCAGGCACGCTACCGCCATGTCATGACGCTTGAAACATACGCGGCACATAACTCTGGCACTGTTAAAACACGCTGGTATCACCACAACCGAGCAATAAGCAACAAATCACAAAATCAATGATATCGAATTATTTGTCAAAATTCAAAAAAATGATCAGCGCAAAGACCATGCTCTTTTCAGTTGACTGAATCGCTCGGCAGTCTCAGGATCTTTGGCGCCCTTCTTCATGGCTTGCCGAACGAAGGCCAGCAAAATGCCCAGGAATAAGCCCGCCAAAATCGCCACAACCACGATCATGGCGCGCTTGGGCTTGGATTTGCGCTCAGGCGCCGTGGCCACATCGACCTGCTGCACCAACGGTCCCTCTTTGGCCTCGTCCACGCGGGCCGATTCGTATTGGGTGACCAGCACACCCATCATGGCCTCGCGGGCCTTGATCTCGCGGTAGGCCTTGATGGCGGCTTGCTGAGTCGGTGTGGCCTTGGAGTCGCTGCCGCCGCCCTGCTCTTGCTTGGCCAGTTGCGCGCGCATGGCAGACAACTCGCTGCTGATGCGTTGCAGCTCTGGGTTCTGCGCTGTGGCAAAGCGCGACAGGGCTTGAAGTTGCACCTCTCTCGCTGCAATTTGAGCCCGCAATTCCGCACTGGCACGCACGCCCGCTTCGGCAATGACAGCAGTCACTTGCATGCCCGAGCTTTCTTTGGCCGACCTGAATTCCGCTTCAGCCTGGGCCAAAGCGTCTTGGGTTTTGAGCATCTGCTGCTCAAAGAACACCCTGCGCTGCTGGGCATCGGTCACCGCCAACTTGGCCAGCATCAGTCGCAACTGCTCCACATGGGCGTTGGCCAGCTCGGCAGCGAAGGCAGGATCCTTGTCATCGACTTCGATAGATATGAGACCGGACTTTTTATCGGCGGAAATGCGCACCATGCCCTTCAAGGCCAGGCGAGCATCCGACAAGGTTTGGGCCTTGAGTCGCTCCTGCAATTTGAATTTATCAATCAGTGCATTTTGCAAAGTCACGCTTTGCAAAAAGGCCACGTACATTTCATCAGGGCTCTTGATGCCAGCCGCAGACCCTGCTATGCCTGCCAGTGCGCCCAGGCTGGCCAGTGCGCTGGCGGCGCTGCTTTGTTGTTGCTGGGGCGGCATCATCACCGTTTTGGCGGTGAAAATGGGCGTCATGAAAAGAGCCACCACCACCGCCACCGCGCCAAACAGCGTGGGCAGGGCGAAGAGGGTTTTCTTTTCTTCGCCCAGCGAAATGGCCAAGTCAAGCAGGCTGATTTCATCGTCTTCGACCATGCTCGGGGCCGTGTTTTGGAGGTCACTCATGCTGCATCCCGATCAGTTGCGCAAGGTGCGGATGGCAGCCGCACCCAAGCCCAGCTGATAGAAGATCTGGGTCAGGTCTCTGGCGTTTCTGACCACCGTGCTCCAGGTGGCCTCCAAATCGATTTTGTCGGGCACCACGATGGCGTCACCCGGCATGACCGGCACACTCAGGATGGTGCGGCCAAACCAGCCGCTGTCGGAAGACGCTGCCGAGCCGTCGGCCCGCACCAGCACCACGTTGTTGCGATCGGCAGACCCACCCATACCGGCCATTTTGAGGTAGTCACTGACCAACATGCCCGGCTTATAAATCAGTGAAGACTCGGTGTTGACCGAGCCAAACAAGTACACAAAGTCAGGTTGAGCGGGCACATAAAGCCGGTCACCATTTTGCAGGCGCAAACCGGGCAGCTTGAGGTCTTGGGTGTCTAAAACAGGCTCCAGGCCCAAAGCGATGCGCCCCTCGGGGCGCAATGAACGCACCCGCTCGATCGCTTGTCGTTGGGCCTGCTGCGCGGCAGCCACCCGGGCCTGCATGAGATTGGCGTCAGACGATGCACCTGTGCTTTGACTCAGCGTGGCCAGGGCAGTGGCCGATTCGGCTTCGAGGCGGCGCAACAATCGGGCCTGGTTGTCGATCTGCGATTTGCGAACCTCTTCTCTGTAGAAGGCAGAACCATACAAGTAAGCGTTACGGGTCAAGCCCCCGGCTTTTTGGATCAGTTCGGGCAGCGTTTCGTCGGGTCGCGCCTGGTAAATGCCGGGGCTGGCCACCTCGCCCTCGATGCGCACCATGATCCGGCGCTTTTCCAGCGGCACGCGAATGTCTTGCGCCGAGAACACGGTCACGATGTCCCCCGCTTGCAGCAATTGATTGTCGGGATGATTGGCATCGACCATGACCCGCCCCAGGTTGAAGGGGATCAGTTGCACCGACAAGTCCTCGCGGCGGATGCGTTCGATCAGTGCGTATTCCCAGTTGATTTCATCAAACAATTGCCCCACACGATCGACCAGGGCCAAACCCTGAACCGGCTGTGCACCCAAAGCCCACTGCTGAACACCTGGCTGAGCCCCAGAAGCACCCGTCTGAGCCCCAGCCGCACCCGGCTGAGCCCCAGTCGCACCCGGGGTGCTCAAGAGCCCTGAAGCCACGCCCAGCGCAGTGCCTTGCCCATTGGGGTCTTGCAAACCCCATGCCCCTCGACCCGCCAGGCGCTGAGTGCGTTGCAGGCGGCGCTCCAAATCGGCGTCGGCCTGCAGATCTTCGGGGATCGCCTCGCGCTCGCGCTGCGCACGCACCACCTGAGCGGTGTCAAAGAGCGCTTCGTTTTGGCGCCGCACCGAGTCACGGCTGATCAGCGCCTCTTTGCTGGGGATCAAGTCGCGCACGCGCATGCCCTGTCGCCAGGCCAGACGGGTGGGCTGTGCAACGTTACCGCGCAGGGTGACCGAGTTGGCCAGTTCGGGCAACACCGATTGCACGGTGAGCAAGTCACCGGTTTGAAGCGGGGTCTTCAATCCTGCGGCGTCCAATGCAAAGTCCAGGACACGCCGGGGTTGCGATTGCTCGGGTTGCAAGCGCTCCAGGCTGACCCGCCTGGGGTCGGCGACCACCGGCAGCCCTCCCGCCACCTCCAGAATTTCAGCCAGGGTTTCACCAGCGCGCCTGACCTCATAAACAGCCGGGTTGTTGACCTTGCCCACCAGTGCCACATGGCCCAGGGCCGGCGGAATCACAATCACGTCGCCGTCGATCAACCGGACATCGCCCGAGTTGTCACCTTTAGACAAAAAGGCATACAAATCAAATTCTTGCACCACTTGCCCGGCGCGCTTGAGTTGGACCCGACGCATCGACCCATTGGGTCCGGGCCCGCCCGTGGCCAACAAGCCGCTGGCTAGGGTCGACACCCCGCTCAAGGTGTAACTGCCCGGGCGACGGGCCTGACCCACCACATAAACCGTGATGCCCCGGAGTCCGGCCAGAGTGACGCTGATCTGAAAATCTTTGTAGTACTTGCCGATGGCTTGGCGCAAAACCGCCTCGGCCTGGGCTGCCTTGACCCCTGCCAGCGGTACCGCGCCAACCCGGGGAATGTTCACCGCACCATTGCGGTCGATGCTGGCACGCACATCCAGATCGATCGCGCCCCAACCCCGAATGATCAGTTGATCCCCGGCGCCCAGCAAATAGTCGCCACTCACCGGGGCTTGATCAAGGGCGGCAAAACCCAATCCCCCCAGGGGGCTGGCAGTGGCCCGTTGCGAAAACTGCAGGTTGTCGAAGAAAGAAAGCCCGAACAGAGGCAGTTTGTAGCCCGCCGTTTCCAACACATAACGCTGGAACTCATTGGGTCGGGGGGCATCCAGCACCGCTGCAAAAGGATTGACCCCAGGCTGTGACGCGCCGGATGCAGGGATCGAAGGTGCACCTGCCGACGCACCTGGCAAACCTGCAGCCCCGGGCGGCAAAGCAGCACCCGCGCCTGCGGGCGGGGGTTCGTTGGCGCGAATCACAGGGATGCCAGGCATGGCGCTGGTGCCCGCAGAGGCAGAGGGATTGGCACCCAAGGGTGACAGCCCGCCCATGGAGGGGGCACCGACCATTTGGGCCAAAGACAGAGGGCCCGCAAGCATCAAACCAAGGGCTACCAGTGATCGGGCCATGTTCTGGAAAGGGGTGCCGACCCAACCTCGTGCATCGATAAAAATCATAGATTTCAATTCTAGTTAATTTGATGGATTAATAGCAAATACCAGTAAAAATTAATATTTGACATTTTTAATCCGACTTTCATTTAAAAACAATAAATAAAAATAAAATCAAATTGATAATGACAGGGATAAACAGGCTTTTTATTTTGGGGTGTGGAGTGGTCATGTCATCGGCCAACGCCGCCCCGCCCGCCAGCACGCCCTTCACGCCCACGTGGCAGCAGCGCCATGAATTGCAGTGGTTGGTGGATCATGCGGGACTGCGCCTGCCCATGACGCATTGGCCCCTGCCGGCTGCGGTGGTTGAAGACGCACTCCAGCGCATGCCCGGCACCGCCACACCAGCTTCAGGCGCACAGGCAGCGCTCAAGCGACAAAGCTTGCTGCAAGCCCTGAAGCAGCACCCGCAAGGTCTGGCCCGCGCCCACATCCGGGGGGAAGCCGAAGGACCGGTCGGTTTTGATGACCACCACACCCCGGGCAGCAGTCTGCACTTCATCACCCCTGAAAAAACAGATCAAATCCAGGGCGGCATCAGTCGGGCCTATCGTTTGGGCGTCAAGCTGGAACAAAGTTCGAATTCGCTGAGCCGTGGCGCATCAAGCTGGGGAAGCGAGGGGCAACACCAGATCCGGCTGGAGGGCTCGGCAGCGGTCATCGGACTGGGGGAGTGGAATGTCCAAGCCTTCAGTCAGAAATTTTGGTGGGGCCCGGGCTGGCAAAACAGCCTGATCCTGAGCCACAACACGCCGGCCTGGAATGGCGTGGGCGTGCAGCGAAACTCGGTGGCCCCCAGCACCAGCCCGTGGTTGCGCTGGATGGGCCCCTGGCATTTCGAATGGTTTGTCGCTCAGGCCCAAGATCCCAGGGTGGTCAATGCACAACCTCAAGGCTATGTTTATTCGGGGATGCGTCTGACCCTGCAACCCCGGCCGTGGCTGGAAGTGGGGTTGAGTCGGGGCATGCAATGGGCGGGTTCCGGTCGACCCTCGAGCCTTTGGAATTTCATGGAAGCCAGTCTGGGCCAGAAAGTCAATCAGGAAATCGGCGATCCCGTCGATTCCAGTGGCCAGTTGGCGGGCTTGGACGCTCGCTTCAAGTGTCCCATGGGGATGAATTGCGCCTTTTACACCCAATGGATGGGGGAAGATGCCGCCGACGCCGTCGGGCCTTTGCCTTTGCCCTATAAATTTTTGAGCCTGTGGGGCTATGAACACACCGACGCGACGGGTCGCCATCGGTTTTTTGTCGAATACAACAACACCCACGCCAACAGCTTGCCCGGCGAAAAGCCCCGCTTTCCAGGCTACACCAACGGGGTTTATACCCAGGGCTATACCCATGGGGCACGGTGGATTGGCAGTTCATTTGGGGGTGGCAGCGAGGTCACCACCCTGGGTTGGATGGATGCGCAAAACGAGCGCATGATCCAACTGCACTGGGGCAGCCTCCGCCAAAGCGCAGGCGCTTATGCGCCCAACCTCAACGCCCCGCGCGGCCAATTACGCGGCCTGAGCATGCGCCAGACTTGGCATTGGCAAGGCTACCGGATTTCGCCCGAATTGTCGGTTTTGCATCTGAAAGATGGCGCAGATCAATGGCGCAACCAGCGCGATAACGTGCGGTTGGGGGTCGACGTGATGCGTCGCTTTTAAGAAAGAGGGCAACCCATGAATTGGTACCTGGTTCACACCAAACCCCGCCAAGAACAGATCGCCTTGGACCATCTGGAGCGGCAAAACTACGACTGCTATTTGCCCACCTTGCCGGTCGAAAAAATCCGCCAAACCAGCACCGTCTTGGTCGAAGAGCCCCTGTTCCCCCGATATTTGTTCATTCGGCTTGGGCTGGACTTCAAATCGCAGAGCTGGGCCCCGATTCGATCCACCACGGGAGTGAGCCGGCTGGTGCGTTTTGGGATGGAGCCGGCCAAGGTTGATGACACTCTGATCGATGAGTTGCGCCAGCAAGAAACCCTGTACAAAGCACGGCCCAAAAAATTATTCTCACCCGGCGACCGGGTGGTGATCACCCAGGGGCCTTTTGCCGGGATCGAAGGGGTGTTTCAAATCGCGAGTGGTGAACAACGTGTCATGGTGCTGATCGAGTTGATGAGCAAACCCGTGACTTTGCCTCTGGCACCCAATCAGTTAAAGTCACTGGGTTGATTCAACCCGTGACCCCATGGCGCAACGTTTGATCCTTTCCTTGATTTCGCTTCGCCTTTGGCGGGGTTGTTCTGCTGGTCTGCTGGCCTTTGGGGTCTGGCTTGCCCTGCCTGTGTCAGCCCAGCCCTCATCCAACTGGCAGGCCATCACAGCCACTGAGCGCGGGCAGTTTTACATTGATCCGGCATCGGTGCGCCGCTCGGACAACGTCGTTCGTGTCAAGACCCTGCTCGATTACAAGTTGTCACAAACGACCCACAACGGCAAAGCCTTCCGTTCAGCGGTATCCCTGATGGAAATCGACTGCAACGCCGATGCAGGCCGGATTGTGGAGATGAGTTACTTTCCATCCGCCATGATGGGCGGGCCCCGGGTGGAAACCCAGGGCATGATTCAAGACTGGCAAAACATCAGCCCCGAATCGCCGGTGCGGCGCATCGCCAACCGCGTGTGCAAATGAACCCCTACAGAGGCACGACATGGACTTGCATCTCAACCAACAACATGTGCTGATCACCGGTGGCAGCAAAGGCATCGGCCTGGCTTGTGCCCAAGCGTTTTTGGATGAAGGCGCCCAGGTGACCCTGGTAGCGCGCAACGCCGACACCTTGGCAGATGCCCGCGCCCGTTTGCTCAAAGCCCATCCGCAAGGGCGCGTGCACACGGTGTCCGCCGACCTCACCCAGGCCCAACAGGCCGTGCAAGCGCTGGACGATGCCGAGGCCGCCTTGGGTCCGGTGAATGTCCTGGTCAATTCGGCGGGGGCAGCAAGGCGCACGCCATTGGCCGAGCTCACACCTCAGGCGTTTCATGACGCCATGCAGGCCAAGTTTTTCACCTACATCCACATGATCACGCCCGCCATCCAGCGCATGGCACAAAGAAAACAAGGTGCAGTGGTGAATGTGATTGGCCAGGGCGGCAAAGTCGCCAGCCCGATCCATTTGCCGGGCGGTTCGGCCAATGCGGCCCTGATGCTGGTCACGGCGGGGCTGGCGGCGGGTTATGCCGAGCAGGGCGTGCGGGTCAATGCCGTCAACCCGGGGTTGACCGCTACCGATCGCCTGTATGAAGGATTTCGGGCCGAGTCCAAGGTCAATGGATTGAGCATGGAAGAACTGCTGGCCAAAGCGCAAGCGCGCCAACCGATGAAGCGATTGCCCGAACCCCAGGAGATCGCCAACGCCGTGGTGTTTTTGGCCAGCAACCGGGCCAGTTATGTGACCGGCGTCAATCTCACGATGGATGGGGCGCTGACCCCCATCGTGGTCTGATCAGGCCATGATGCGCGGACCCGAGCGCTCAAAGCTCTTGCCGTGCTTTTTGGCCTGATGGGCCGGCGGGGTATGTGCTGAGCGACCCGGGGGCTTGCCCTGACGATCATCCCGACGATCACCCTGACGAGGCGCAGCGGCTCTGTCCGACCGGTTGCCAAATCGGTCATCTGAGCGCCCTGCAAAACGGTCTTCGCGACGATCCCCCTGGGCACCCCGTGGGCCGGCATTGAAGTCACCGCGCGCAGCACCCTTGCCACGCGAGTCACCCGAACCACGCTTGCGGCTGTCACCGAAAGGTTTTTTGGCCGATTTGTCAGGCTTGTTCTTGGGCTCCAGGCCCGGGATGACTTCTGATCGGATCGCTTGCTTGGTATAGGACTCGATGTCCAGAATCTTGCGGCGATCGCGCCACTCGGCAAAAGTCACCGCCAAGCCCTCGCGCCCTGCGCGGCCGGTGCGTCCGATGCGGTGCACATAGTCTTCGCTCTTCATCGGCAAGCCGAAATTGAACACATGGGTGATGGTGGGCACATCGATGCCCCGGGCGGCCACATCGGTGGCCACCAAAATTTGCACCCGCCCCTCGCGCAGCGCCATCAGGCGGCGGTTGCGCAAGCCTTGGCTCAGCGCCCCATGCAAGGCCACGGCAGAAAAACCAACTTGCTGCAACTCTTCGGCCAATGCGTCGCACTCGATCTGGGTGCTGGCAAACACGATGGCCTGGTCGATGCTGGTGTCGCGCAACCAGTGATCGAGCAACTGGCGTTTGTGAAACGGGTTGTCCGCCCAAAACATGACCTGCTTGATGTTGCTGTGTTTTTCTTGCGGAGAATCGATTTGCACCCTCTGCGGCTGGCGCATGATGCGCGCGGCCAGTTGCTGAATGCGCGGCGCAAAAGTGGCACTGAACATCAGGGTCTGGTGACGCTGCTCGGTCAGCCGGTGAATCTCCGCCAGATCGTCGGCAAAACCCAGATCCAGCATGCGATCGGCTTCGTCCACCACCAAAAACTGAACCTCGTGCAGTCTCAGGTGATTGGAGCGTTGCAGATCCAGCAGGCGGCCCGGGGTGGCCACCACCAAATCGGCATTTTGCAAGCGGGCGATCTGCACGGCATAGGGCAATCCACCCACCACACAGGCGATGCGCAAGCCCTTGCAATGCTTGACCAAATCGATGGCATCGTGCGCCACCTGCTGCGCCAGTTCGCGGGTCGGGCACAACACCAAGGCACCGGGCACGGCGGGTTTGAAATGGCGCGGATTGGTCGGGTCCTTGCGACGCGGCTTCTTGGGCAAGGGCTCGCCAGCGGCCTCAGCAGCAGCCACTTTTTCGGCCCACAGCCGGTGCTCTTCGTCTTGTTTGGCCTTTTGCTGGCCCAGCAAGGTATGCAACACGGGCAACAAAAAAGCCGCCGTCTTGCCGCTACCGGTCTGGCTCGACACCATCAGGTCGTTTTGGCTTTGCGCCTCGGGGTCGTGCAAAGCCAGCGGAATGGCTTGCAACTGCACAGCGGTGGGCGTGGTGTAGCCCAGATCGGCCACGGCGTTCAAAAGTTCAGGGGCGAGCCCCAGCAATGCGAAAGGATTGTCTGCGTTCATGCGATATCGCGCCCCGGGTGCGAGGCGACTTTTTGACAGGTTGATTCAACACATCAACCTGCAAACAAAGTTCGGCATGGCGGGCCACAGTGGGCCACAACGCAACGCGCCAGAAAAAAGCGCTTCAAGGTGTGAGGCAGATGCACAAGCCATCAGGGGGAAACCTGATGGGGTATTTGAATTATCTCACACAAACCCAAAAGACTGAAATGGGCAGAACGACCCCCATGAATGGTTGGGTTTTGACAACGCTTCAGACACGGGGGTCAGCCCCCGGTATCCGCTTCAGGGTTGCAAAAAATGGGTGCGGTAATGGATGAGTTCGTCGATGGACTCATGGACGTCGGCCAGTGCGGTGTGGGCCTGACGCTTTTTGAAGGCGTTATACACATCGGGCTTCCAACGCCGGGCCAGTTCCTTCAAGGTGCTGACATCGAGATTGCGGTAATGCAACCAGGACTCCAACTTGGGCATGTACTTGACCAAAAAACGCCGGTCTTGCCCGATGGTGTTGCCGCACAAGGGTGAGGCCCCTTTGGAAACATAGGTTTTGATGAAATCAATGATTTCTTGCTCGGCCTGTGCCTCGGTCAGGGTGGATGCCTTGACTTTGTCGATCAGGCCGCTTTTGCCGTGCGTCCCCTTGTTCCAGGCGTCCATGGCATTGAGCACCGCATCGCTTTGGTGGATGACCCACACCGGGCCTTCGATGCGGGGCTCGAGCTGGGGGCCGGTGACGATGACGGCAATTTCCAGCAAACGCTCTTTTTCCGGGTCCAAACCCGACATTTCGCAATCGATCCAGACCAGATTCAGGTCCGACTTGGGCAGGCTGGCGGGCTGCGCCGCCGGGGTCACAAGGGTTTCGCTCATGGCGCCATTGTCGCCGATGCCCACAGGGTTGCCAGCGATGCCCTAAACTTCAAACCATGCAAATGTTCAACGACCCCTCTTGGGCCATGACCGTGGCACTGGCCGTGCTCTTGTTGGCCAACACCCTGACCCGCTGGTGGTTGGCCAGCCGCCAGATCCGTCACATCGCCCGGCACGCCGATCAGGTGCCCGCAGATTTTGCCGCTCACATCGGTCTGGCCGAGCACCAGAAAGCCGCCCGGTATTCGCTCGCCAAACTGCGCCTGGGCTGGGTCGAGATCGCCTTCGATGCCGCCGTTTTGTTGGGCTGGACCTTGCTGGGTGGCCTCCAGGCCCTCAACGACCTGTGGCTGATGTGGCTGGATCCTGGCGTGATGCAGCAAATCGCCCTGGTGCTCTCTTTTGTCTTCATCGGGGGGCTGATCCATTTGCCGCTGACGCTTTTTGAAACCTTCGGCATCGAACAACGCTTCGGGTTCAACCGGACCACCCCGGGTCTGTGGCTGAGCGACCTGGTCAAAGGGGTGGCCGTGGGCCTCGTGTTAGGGGTCCCGATTTTGTGGGTGATTTTGCAACTCATGGCTGCGGGCGGCACGATTTGGTGGCTGTGGACCTGGCTGGCCCTCGTGGTTTACCAGCTGTTCGTGATGTGGATCGCCCCCAACGTCATCATGCCCCTCTTCAACAAATTCACACCGCTTGAAGATGAAACGCTGAAAGAGCGGGTCACGCGCCTGATGGCCCGTGCCGGTTTCACGGCCAAAGGATTTTTCGTCATGGACGGCAGCCGTCGTTCGGCCCACTCCAATGCCTTTTTCACCGGATTTGGAGCCGGCAAACGCGTCGTGTTTTTCGACACCCTGTTGCAGCAACTCAACCCGGGTGAAATGGAAGCCGTGCTGGCGCACGAACTGGGACATTTCAAACATCGACATGTGATCAAGATGATGCTGCGCAGTTTTGGCTCCACCCTGATCGGGCTGGCCGTGCTGGGCTGGCTGACCCAGCAAGTCTGGTTTTACACCGGGTTGGGCGTACTGCCGATGCTCAGCGATGCCTCGGCCAACAACGCCCTGGCCTTGGTGTTGTTCATGCTGGTGCTGCCGCTGCCGCTGTTTTTCCTGACCCCGTTGGGCAGCGCCCTGTCCAGGCGCCAGGAGTTTGAAGCCGACGCTTATGCGGCACAACATGCCCAAGCCGAAGACTTGCGCTCGGCCTTGCTCAAACTTTACCGCGACAACGCGTCGACGCTGACCCCCGATCCTTTATATGTCGCCTTTTATGCCTCGCATCCACCCGCTGGGCAACGGCTGGCGCGATTGGCCGCAGGATGAGCGCCAATGGTCTGGTGATCGCTGGTCATGGTCGACACCTGATGGTCGAAGACGATCAGGGCCAAATCCTGCTGTGCCACCCGCGCGGCAAAAAAAACGAAGCCCTGGTCGGTGACCGGGTCCGCTGGGTAGCCAGTGGCGACGAGGGCAGTATCGAATCCATCGCACCCCGGCGCAACTTGCTGTACCGGCAAGACGAATGGCGCACCAAATCGTTTGCCGCCAACCTCGACAGCGTGTTGCTGATGCTGGCCGCCGAACCCGATTTTTCGGAAACCCAACTCAGTCGCTCTTTGATCGCCTGCGAGGTCGCCGGCATCGAGGCCTGGATCGTGCTGAATAAATCCGATTTGAAAACGGCTTTCGAACGCGCCTGGGTGCGGCTACAACCCTACCGCGACATGGGTCTGAAGGTCATGCCCCTGTGCCTGCAAAACGACCCTGCTGGCTTGCAGGCGTTGGCCGGGCAACTCGACGCCCGCCTGACCTTGGTGCTGGGTCCGTCAGGTGTGGGCAAAAGCAGCCTGATCAACCATTTCGTGCCCGAGGCGCAGGCCCTGACGGCCGAGATTTCTCAAGCCCTCAACTCCGGCAAGCACACCACCACCCACACCCGTTTGCACTGGGTCGATCGAACACGGGGCACAGCCTTGATCGACTCGCCGGGTTTCCAGTCGTTTGGACTGCATCATGTGCAAGCCCACGATCTGGCGAGCCTCATGCCCGACTTCAAGGCGCACCTGGGTGAGTGTCGTTTTCACAATTGCACCCATTTGCACGAGCCCCAATGCGGAGTCAAAGAAGCCCTGGCGCAAGGGCGCATCAGCGCCAACCGCTACCGCATCTACGAGCAACTCATGGCCGAACTCACCGCTCCCACCCGCTGGTGAGAATCCTTGGAATTAATTGGGGTCTGACCCCAATTAATGGTTGTTTTTAAGCCACAGGTGAGAAATTGGGGTCTGACCCCAATTATTTTCAGCCGAGTAAGCGGGCGAGGGTGAGCAGGAAGAGCAGAACCAGCCACATGACGACGCTGCGCCAGACCAGGCCGACCATGCTGCGCAAGTGGCCCAGGTGGGGTTCGAGGCCTGGGGTGCTGGGTTGGGCGGCGGGCCGTTCGGCGTCGAGGATTTCGGAGGCGGGCCGCAATGTTTCGCCGCCCAGTCGGACGTTGATGGCACCAGCGGTGGCGGCCAGCACGACACCGTCGTTGTCGTCCGGAAAAGATTGGGCATGGTTGCGCCAGCAGTCGATCGCCTCTTCGAAGTTCCCGACGATGGCAAAGCTGACCGCAGTGACCCGGGCGGGCAGCCAGTCGATGCGACGCCAGGCGCTTTGCGCCCACTCGCTCAACGCCAATTCAGTATCGGGATGGGTTGACAAGGCACTGTCGGTGTGGGTCCACCAGCGCGGCAATTCGGCCCCCAGTCGGTAAATGACCGCACCTGCGGGTCCCAAGCCAAAGGCCGCCAGGATGATGAACCAGGTCATGACGCCAAACACATGGCGGTGGGCGGCGATGGACGAGCACTCGATCACGTGCCGAACCAGTTCATGGCGCGATAGAGTGCTGGCATCTACCCGCAGCCATTCCGCCAGATGGGTGCGTGCCTGTTGCTCCTCACCGGCCTCCAGGGCATCGCGAATCTGCGTGAAATGGTGGCTGAATTGCCGAAAACCCAAGGTCAGGTAAAGCACGGCGATCGACCACAGCATCGCAAAGGGCCAACCCAACGCCGCCGCCAGGACGACATGCACCAGCACCGTGAGCAAAGCAGGCACCCCCAGCGCAAGCGCCCAGATCAGCGCAGACTGGTGCATGCGTCCGGCATCGAGGGCTTGTCGCACCCACAAGCCCCATTGATGCATGAGGTCATGCACCCAGTTGCGTCTGGGCAAGGGGCGAACCTGCTCAAGCATGAGGGCAAGTAATAAGGCCATGAAAATCATGGCGACATCATAACCATTCAGGGGTGACGGCGAAAAGACCGTCTGTGCGGTCAAGCCTTTGGGTTCAGGCGCTCAGAAATCGGTAGAAATTGCGCAACATCCCGGCGGTGGCCCCCCAAATGAAGTGCTCATGGCCCTGGTCGAGGTAAGGCATCGAGAACCACTCCCGACGGATCCCCTCGGCCTCAAGAGCGTGCCGTCGGTGATGTGCAGGGTTCATGAGGAACGTCAGGGGAACCTCAAAGACCCGATCGACCTCTTGGGGGTTGGGCACGATCGCATGGGACGGGTCGATCAGCGCCACCACCGGGGTGACGATGAACGCCGTGCCCGTCACGTATTCGTTGAGCGTGCCCAGCACTTCCACATGCCCGGGATCCAGGCCCACCTCTTCTTGTGCCTCGCGCAGGGCGGTGTCGGCGATGCTGGGGTCGGTGTCGTCAACCTTACCCCCGGGAAACGCCACCTGCCCCGAGTGGGTGGACAAGTGGGCCGTTCGCTGAGTCAGCAGCACCGTGGGCTGCTCGCGCATCACGATCCCGACCAGCACCGCCGCCAGCGCCGGTTCGCGGTTGGAAAAACGCCGTTCGCGCACCACCTCGGGTTGCCATTCAGGCGGGCGGGCAAAACGATGGCGCAGGGCCGTGGCGGTCAATCGCGAAGCGTCCACGGCCGGCAAATGGCTGTCGTGCCGAATCACCGGCACCTGGCGCGGATCAAAGTGGGGCAACTTCGACAGGGGCGTGAACTTCTGGGTCATGGGCACCCGTAAAAAAGCCGCCACTGAACTTCAGGGCGGCCGGGTAGCATCAGCACCAAATCACTGGGCGGCGGGTGCCGACTTGTGAACCAGCTTTTCTTTGATGCGTGCCGACTTGCCGCTGCGCTGACGCAGGTAGTACAGCTTGGCGCGGCGCACATCGCCACGGCGCTTGACTTCGATGCTGGCGATCAGGGGACTGTAGGTTTGAAATGTCCGCTCAACGCCTTCGCCGGAAGAGATTTTGCGCACGGTGAAACCACTGTTCAGGCCGCGGTTGCGCTTGGCGATCACCACACCTTCGTAGGCCTGCACACGCTTGCGGGTGCCTTCAACCACGTTGACATTGACGATCACGGTATCGCCGGGGGCGAATTCGGGGATGTTTTTACCCAGGCGGGTCATTTCCTCATGTTCGAGGGTCTGGATGAGGTTCATGAGAACTCCTGCATGCTTTTCGGTTCTTGCCTGCTGCACTAGGGGCGGCACAGGCTGCTTGAATAGGTCTCTAAGGACAACGCAACCAACCGCGGCGGGTAGAGGAACGGAAACCAAAGAGTATAGCAGATTGCAACACCAAAGCCCCCTGGTCAACCCAATCGGCTGGGGGGGCGCGTCCGGCCGCCGGGTTGAAGTTCAAGGGGTCTTCTTGAGCAAATCGGGCCGCCAGCGTTGGGTCATCGCCAGACTTTGCTCTTGGCGCCATTGCTCAATGCGGGCATGGTGACCACTGAGCAAAGCTTCAGGCACGCCCTGCCCCTGCCAAACCTCGGGCCGGGTGTAATGCGGACAATCGAGCAAACCGCCCAGGGTCGGGTGGAAGCTGTCTTGCTGGTGGCTGCCTTCATCGTGGAGCACGCCGGGTTGCAATCGGGCGACGGCATCGAGCAAGGCCATCGCCGGGATTTCACCGCCTGACAACACAAAATCGCCCAGACTGACCTGCTGGTCCACAAAAGCATCGATGAAGCGCTGATCGACGCCCTCGTAGCGCCCACACAACAACACCGCGCCGGCGCTCTGACTGAAACCCTCCACCATGGCATGGCTGAAACGCTCACCAATGGGAGAAAACAACAGCAAAGGCGCTTGATCACGGCTCAAGCCACTGTCGGCCCGGATGGCTTGCAGGCACTGGAACAGCGGTTCGGCCATCATCACCATGCCCGGACCGCCGCCGAAGGGGCGGTCATCGACCCGGCGGTAGCCTCCCCGGGCGTGATCCCGGGGATTCCAGAGCCTGACTTGCACTTGGCCGCTCTCGAAAGCGCGTCGGGTCACACCCGTTTGCAAAAAAGGCTCGAACAACTCAGGAAACAGGGTGATGACATCAAAGCGCATGGCGCATCCCTGCCTTCAGTAATCGGGTTGCCAGTCGACCGTGATCCGGCGTTCCTGCAGATCGACCTGATCGATGAACGCCGCCACAAAGGGAATCATGCGCTCGGTGGGCGGGTCTGTGGCGCCGTCGTGCTAAACCAACACGGTTTGCGGCCCGGTCGATAACAGGTCTTGGACCCGGCCCAGGGCCACACCTTCGCGGTTGAACACCTCGAGACCCAGCAAATCAACCCAGTAGTACTCGTCTTGGGCCGGCGTCGGGAAGCTGGATCGGGGCACAAAAATGCGACACCCTTTGAGGCCTTCGGCCGCATGGCGATCGCTCATGTCTTGCAACAAGGCCACCACGTTCTCGCCATGCTCTTTGGACTGCGACACCCGCACCTGCATGCAGCCCGCAAAAGGCTGGGATCCCCGATCCGGGGGCAACAACAACCAGCGGCGGGAAGAAAAAAGCGCTTCCGGGGAAGCGCTGTAGGGCAAGATTTTGATCCAACCCTTGATGCCCCAGGCATCCAGCACCCTGCCCACCTCGACCGCATCGGTCGGCAATTCGGCAGGTTCCAGGGCGTGTTGCATGGGCACGGGATGTCGGGGCCCGCAAGCGGGTCCCGGCGAGATCAGGCAGCCTTTTTGGCGGCTTGCTTGATCAGGCGCTCGACCGTGGGAGAAGCCTGGGCACCGACGCTGCGCCAGTGGGTCAGACGGTCCTGGGCGATGCGGATAGACTCTTCGCCTTCGGCGGCGATGGGGTTGTAAAAACCGATGCGCTCGATGAAGCGGCCGTCGCGACGGTCACGTTTGTCGGCGACGACGATGTTGAAAAACGGACGGGCTTTGGCTCCGCCGCGAGCAAGTCGAATGACGACCATGGGTATATCCTTGGGGTGGAAAGATTCTTTCAGCGTTTGAGACACGCGCTTGGCCACCCGGCCAGCGA
>JACCDX011514961.1_pt1 | contig 17681 bp, 15 predicted proteins | sample 7449681 | NCBI WGS metagenome assembly JACCDX01 (sample SAMN15323450, study PRJNA562643) | freshwater metagenome | isolation source: river surface water | place: USA:Blue River Watershed | collected 2017-08-18
AACGCCGCCATGCAGCTGGTCAAAGAGCCCAAAAAATTTGACGTGGTCGTCACCGGTAATATGTTTGGTGACATTTTGTCTGACGAAGCCTCCATGCTGACTGGCTCCATCGGCATGTTGCCCTCGGCTTCGCTGAACGACAAAAAGCAGGGCCTCTATGAGCCCAGCCACGGCAGCGCGCCCGACATCGCGGGCCAAGGCGTCGCCAACCCCCTGGCCACCATCTTGTCGGCGGCCATGATGTTGCGCTACAGCCTCGACCAGACCGAAGCCGCCGACCGGATTGAGGCCGCTGTCAAAAAGGTGCTGGCGCAAGGCTTGCGTACCCCCGATATTTATAGCGCTGGCACCACCCGGGTGGGCACCCGCGAAATGGGTGACGCCGTGGTGAAGGCCCTGGGCTGAAACTGTTTCAACCCTTGACCCATCAAATACACAGGAGATGAACCGATGAGCGATATTCGACCCAGTCAGACCCCGCTGGATGCACAGTACGAGGCAGGATTGGCCACCCGTAAAAAGGTGTTGGGCAAAGAATATGTCGAGCGCTCGTACGCCAAACGCACCCCCTTCACCTCAGAGCTGCAAGACTTTGTCACCCGCACGGCCTGGGGCTCGGTTTGGCAGCGCGACGGGCTCAGCCTGCGCGACCGCAGCCTGATCACCTGTGCGTTTGCCGCCGCCACCTGCCGCACGCACGAGCTCAAACTTCATGTGCGCGGCGCACTCAACAACGGCGTCACACCAGACGAGCTCAAAGAGTTGTGCATTCACCTCTCCCAATATGTGGGCTTTCCGGCTGCGCTGGAAGCCTTCCGCGCCGCGGCAGAAGTCGTTGAGGGCCCTGCTTCATGAAGTCATGGTGGATGGTGGCCGGCCCCGCAGGCCCGGAGTTGGAACTGCGCGATGTGCCTGCCCCCGTCCCGGCGGCTGGCCAATTGCTGGTGCAGGTTCAGGCCGCTGGCCTGAACCGGGGTGAATTTATCACCGGTCAGGGCCTGCTGGGCCAGCTCAGCCAGCCCAAGGCCTTGGGCATGGAGGCGGCCGGCACAGTCGTCGCCCTGGGGCAGGGGGTGAGTGGTTGGCAAGTGGGCCAGCGTGTCATGGGTCGCGCCCTGGGCGGCTTTGCCGAACAGGCCTTGTTGGTCGCAACCGAGGCCATGGCCATGCCCGATCATTTTGAATGGGTACATGGCGCTGCGCTGCCCATCACCTACATGGTGTCGCACGATATGTTGGTGGCTCAGGGTGAATTGGCCGCTGGCGAATGGCTGCTTTTGAATGGTGCGGCCTCAGGCGTTGGCACCGCCAGCCTGCAACTGGCTCAGCTCATCGGCGCCCACACCATCGGTACCTCAGGCCAAGCCCACAAACTCGAGGCTTTGCTCGCTTTGGGCCTGGGGCAAGGCGTGCTCACCCGCGGCAGCGGCTTTCGCGAGGAAGTCATGCGCTGCACCGGCGGCAAAGGGGTGAATCTGGCCATCAATCCCATCGGGGCCAGCATCCTGGCCGAGCAAGTCTCATGCCTCGCATATCGGGGTCGGCTGGCCATTGTGGGCTATGTCGATGGCCAGTTCAGTGGGCCGTTAGACATAGGCACTGTCCACGCTCAGCGCCTGCGGATTTATGGCGTGTCGAACAAAAACCGCACACCGGCCGAGCGCACCGCCGGGGTGGCCGATTTCATCCAGCGGTTTTTGCCCCTCATGGCGCAACGACAGCTGGTGCCGCTGGTCGACCAGGTCTTCCCCTTTGACCAACTGCCCCAAGCCCGCGAACACATGCAGGCCGACCGCCACATCGGCAAAGTGGTGTTGCAAATCGCCTGAGCCATTCGGGCAAACCCCAGTTCGATTCTTCCGATCTGCCACAATACTGATCGCTTGACCAACAAAAGACCCGATGGACCATGGCTGGGCGCCTCTTCCATCGCCTCTTCCGGGCCGCCCCTCTTTGAGGGCGGGGTCATAACAGCAGGAGCTTGTTCATGAAACTCGGCTTTTTCACCATGCCCATACACCCCATCGGCAAGGATTGGCGCCTCACCCTGCGCGAAGACCGCGAGGCTTTCATCCTGGCCGACCAATTGGGCTACAGCGAGGCCTATACCGGTGAGCACTCGACCGACTTGGCCGAAAACATCACCTCTTGCACGATGTTCCTTGCCAGCCTCATGGGCCATGTCAAGCGCATGAACCTGGGCACCGGCACGGTCAATATGCCCAACACCCACCCGGCCCGCGTGGCGGCCGAACTGGCCATGCTCGACCACATGCTCGATGGCCGTTTCATCATGGGCATTTCACCCGGAGGCTTGCTCTCCGATGCCGAAATATTCGGCAACCTGGGTAAAAACCGCAATGAGATGTTCCTTGAGTCCATCAACACCGTGTTGCAACTTTGGACCAGCGAGCCCCCCTACAACATCGAAGGCAAGTATTGGCAAATCAGCACCGCTCAGACGCTGATGAAGGAAATCGGCCAGGGTATCCTCCCCAAGCCCTTGCAACGCCCGCATCCGCCCATCGTGGTCACCGCCGTGGCCCCTTTCTCCAAAGGAGTGACCGAGGCGGCCGCACGGGGTTGGGAAATCATTTCTGCCAACTTCCTCATGCCCGAATGGGTCAAAACCCATTGGCCCAACTACGTACAAGGCTGCCAGCGCATCGGCAAGACCCCCGACCCGGCCCAATGGCGCGTGGCCAAGTCGATCTTTGTCGCCGACACCGATGCCCAGGCGCGCGATTATGTGATGCACCCGGACAGCCCTTATCGTTTTTATTACCGCTCATTGTTCACCAAGCTGAAGAAAAATGGCCGCATCGAGTTGTTCAAAAACCGAATCGACCAGCCCGAGGAAGAGGTGACCGAAGAGTCTGTGTTCAATCGGCTGGTGTTTTGGGGCTCACCCGAGCGGGTCGCCGACCAGATCCTGGAATTCAAGTCACAAGTCGGTGAGTTTGGCACCTTGCTCTACGCCGGCAAAGACTGGATGGACGCTGAGGCGGGCAAAAAGTCGATGCGCCTGATGGCCGAGAAGGTGATGCCTAAAATCGGGGGCTGAAGGGGCGATGCCGGGCCATCCCCTTGCGCTTGAACGGGGCTTGGCCCAGCCCTAGAATGACTGTATGGAAAATATTGACGTCATGGTTCTGCGCGGCCTGCGCGATTGGCGTTTGGCCGGCCGACGCGCCTTGTTGGCCACGGTGGTTCGCACCTGGGGCTCTTCGCCGCGCCCGGTAGGCTCGATCATGGCCTTGTGCGAAGACGGCGCGGTGCTGGGCTCTGTGTCTGGTGGCTGCATCGAAGACGACCTCATCTATCGCTACACCCAGGCCTACGCCCACAGCCAAGCCGCCAACGCCGAAGAGCCGGGGGTCATCCCCAGCGGCGCCCCGCAGCGGGTGAAATACGGCATCACTGCCGACGAAGCGCACCGCTTTGGCTTGCCCTGTGGCGGCACACTCGAACTGGTGCTCGAATTTGATCCCGACCCCGCACTGTTGTCGCAATTGGTTGCCGACCTGGAAAACGGCCAACTCATGAGGCGCTCGCTCGATTTGCTGACGGGTGCCGTCACCCTGAGCCAGGCCGCCAGCCCGCAAGAGTTGCAAATCAACGATTCGACGCTGGTCAACACCTTTGGCCCCGAATATCGTATGTTGCTCATCGGTGCCGGCCAATTGTCCGAGTACCTGGCCACCATGGCTCGCTTCAACGGCTTTGCCGTCACGGTTTGCGACCCGCGCCCGGAATACAGCGGTGCCTGGTCGGTGTCTCAAGTCACCCTCACGCGTGAAATGCCCGACGATGTGGTGCAATCGTTCCGGCCCGACCAGCGCAGTTGCGTGGTGGCCCTGACCCACGACCCCAAATTAGACGACCTGGCCCTGATCGAAGCGCTCGAGACCCCTGCCTTCTACGTCGGTGCCATCGGCTCCAGACGCAACAACGACGCCCGCCGGGCCCGCATGAAAGAACACTTTGGGCAAACCGACGCCAGTTTGCAGCGGCTGCGCGGGCCCATAGGCATCTACATCGGAAGCAAGATGCCGTCTGAAATCGCCGTCAGCATCATGGCCGAAATACTGGCCGTCAAAAACAATGTGCAATTGCCGCGCGAGATGGATGTGGCCCAGGCCAAAAACGAGCGCGAGATCGCCCACAATGACCCCGGGCTGCTGGTCTGCGCACCGCGCCGCTGACCCGACTGCGGCCCCCGGTCTTGTTCAGGCCCGCACCACCCGCCCCGGGTTCAAGGTGTTTTGTGGGTCAAAAGCCCGCTTCAGTCGGCGCATCATCTCCATGGCAACCGGGTCTTTGTAATCGGGCAGACGGTCAACCTTCAGTTCGCCCACGCCGTGCTCGGCCGAGATCGAGCCGCCAAAACGCCGCACATTGTGATAAACAATGTCGTTCACTTTGTCTTCGTACAAGCGCTGGAACTCCCGGAAATCCTGGTCTTGCGGGCTTTGCACGTTGTAGTGCAAATTGCCATCGCCCAGATGCCCAAAATCGACAAAGCGCGCGCCGGGGATGTGGGCCGACAGCTCAGCATCGGTCACCCGCACAAACTCTGGAATGGATGAGATCGGGATCGAGATGTCGTGCTTGATGTTCAGCCCCTCTTCGGCCTGCGCCAGCGTGATGCTCTCGCGGATATGCCAAAGATTGCGCGCCTGCGCCAGGCTCTCTGCCACCACCGCATCGCTCACACAGCCTGCGTCCATGGCCGCTTCCATCAACGCCTCAAAGCGCTCGCGTGCGTGCGCTTCCGACTCGCTGTCGGCGTTCTCCAGCAGCACACACCAGGGCGTCTCTTTGTACAAAGGCACGCGCAACTGAGGGTAATGCTTGTCCACCAGGCTGAGCGAAAACTGGTTCATCACCTCAAAGCCCGTCAGGCCTGCGCCAAGGTGCTTGTGCGCCAGACCCAGAAAACGCACCGCCTCGCTCATGCTGGGCACAGCCGCCCAGGCCGTCAGCGTGGCAGCAGGCATGGGGAACAACTTCAGCGTCGCTGCCGTGATGATGCCCAGTGTGCCCTCGGCCCCGATGAACACATCGCGCAAATCGTAGCCTGTATTGTCTTTGCGCAGACCCGCCAGCCCATTCATCACTTCGCCTTCGGCGGTCACCACCTCCAGGCCCAGGCACAGTTCGCGCGTGTTGCCATACCGCACCACCTGCGTTCCCCCGGCATTGGTCGACAAATTGCCCCCGATGGTGCAACTTCCCTCCGACCCCAGACTGAGTGGAAACAGAAAACCGGCTTGCTCGGCCGCCGCTTGCAGGTTTTGCAGCACGCAACCCGCCTCCACCGTGATGGTCAGGTTTTCGCCATCGATGGCACGCACGGCCTGCATGCGCTGCAAGCTCAACAGCACCTGCGTCCCCGTCTCATCGGGGATGGAGCCCACCACCAGCCCGGTGTTGCCGCCTTGCGGCACGATGCTCACACCGGCTTTTGCGCAGGCTTTCACCACGGCCGCGACCTCAGCGGTCCGGCCGGGCCGCACCACACACAAGGCCTTGCCCTTGGCGCGTTTGCGCCAATCGGTGACAAACGCATCCACATCTTCGGTCAGCACTTGGGCCTCGCCCACAATGCGCCGCAATTCATTCAACAGGTTCTGATTCATGTTCACTCACTCAGGGCGCACGCCCAAATCGGCCGCGTGACGAAAACGATGCCTCACATGCAAGGCGCAGGCCGCAAACAGCAACAGACACAACACCACCTCCAGGGCAGCGAAATAACTGCTGGGGGCGCGGTCTGAAGTCGCCCGCACCACCCCTTCAGTGAAATAAACCCAAACCAGCAGGCTGAGCCAGCGGTAGGTGTACATCTTTTGCTTGAGCAGACCGGCCAGGGGCACACACAAAGGCAAGGCCTTCAGCGCCAGCCAACTGCCCTCGGGTCGCAAAGGCGCCCACCACAACTCCCAACCCAGCGACAAAACCACCAGAGCCACCAAACTGCCCACCGCCAAGGCGCGTGTCATCAGCAAAGCCGAAGGCAGGGCAGGGCGCTCTTGTGTCGCGTCTTTCATCGTCATCCATTCAAATAATTGGGGTCAGACCCCAATTTCTGCAGTCACCTGCGAAAATACGTGTTTTGAAATTGGGGTTTGACCCCCATTTCTTCACATGATTTTCCTAGAAAAACTCCCATGAAGTCTTTGGCCCGGTCAAAAACCTCGGTCGCCGGTCGCTGGCGTGACATGCCGTGGCAACAATTGTTGCAGCGCGTGCGTCAACGTTTTTTCGAGGTTCGACTGGGTCAGGCGGCGGGCAGCCTCACCTTTACCACCACCATCGCTCTGGTGCCCCTGCTGACCGTCAGCCTGGCCATCTTCACCATCTTTCCCCAGTTCGCCGACATCCAGTCCTTGATCCAGCGCTGGCTGATCGACAGCCTCATGCCGGAGGGCATTTCGCGACAGGTCTTGGGTTATCTGACCCAGTTCACCACCAAGGCCAGTCGGCTCGGTCTGGCCGGTGTGGTGATACTGGTGCTGTCCGCACTCACCTTGGTCTTGACCCTGGATCGCGCCTTCAACGCCATCTGGGGCATCGCCCAGCCGCGCCCCTGGGTGCAGCGCATTCTGGTTTATTGGGCCGCCATGACGCTGGGGCCGGTCATGATGGGCTTGGGCGTGGCCACCATGTCGCAAGTTGTGTCAGCCTCTCAGGGCATGGCGCAGGCCTGGCCGCAAAGCCTGCGCATGGCGCTGGACACCCTCGAGTGGTTGCTGCTGGTGTTGGGTGTGAGTGCCCTGTTCAAATATATGCCCAATGTGCACGTGCGCTGGTCCCACGCCCTGGCGGGCGGTTTGTGGGTGACTGTGGCCATCGAGGTGGCGCGGCGGGTCTTGACCTGGTACCTCAGCGCCATGCCGACTTTCTCCAAGGTGTACGGCGCTTTGGCCACCTTCCCGATCTTGTTGATCTGGATATACACCGCCTGGATGATCGTCTTGTCCGGCGCGGTTCTCGTGTCTTTGTTGCCGGGGGTATTACTGCGCCGTGTCCGGGTGGCCGACGGCCCGGGCTGGACATTGACCCAGGCCGTGGAAGCCTTGCGCCTACTGAATCAGGCCCGCAACGAAAACCGGGTCGGCATGACTTTGTCCGAGTTGGCCGGGACGCTTCGGTTTGACCCGGCGGAACTGGTCGCGACCATGCGCATGCTCATGAATCTGGGCTGGGTGGCCGGACTCGATGGCGATGACAGGTTGGTGTTGGTGGTTCAACCCGATCAGACGGCCGCCGCTCCGCTCTTGCACCAAACCTTGTTGGCCCCGACAGAGTCCACCCTCATGGTATGGCAGTCTTGGGCCGACCACACCCTGGCCGATCTCATGCAATCGCAGCCCCGGCCTCAGGCTTAGGGTGCCAGCTTTTGTTCCCACCAAGCCAGCACCTGTTGCACGCTGGCTTCGATCCCTACATCGGTGTTGTCCAACAGTTGGGCATCGGCCGCAGGCCGCAAGGGTGCCGTGGCGCGAGCGGTGTCGCGTGCGTCGCGGGCTTGCAAGTCGGCCCACAGGGCCTGGAAATCGGCCGCTTGGCCCCGTGCCAAAACCTGGGCATGACGCCGCCTGGCACGGGCCTCGGCACTGGCGGTCAGAAACACCTTCAACTCGGCCTGCGGAAAAATCACCGTGCCCATGTCCCGGCCATCCGCCACCAGGCCCGGCAATCGGGCATACCGGTGCTGCAGGTCGACCAGTGCGGCCCGCACGGCAGGCAGGGCCGACACTTGGCTGGCCCGCATGCCACCGGTTTCGCTTCTGATCGCCTCGCTCACGTCCTCACCGTCCAACCACACCCGTTCGCCTTCAAAGCGCAACTGCATTTGCGGGACCAACTCGGCAATTTGAGCCTCATGCCCGGCGTCCAGCGGCAAGCCGGCCCGTACCGCAGCGTGTGCCGTGACCCGATACAAGGCCCCTGAGTCCAGATAGTGATAACCCAGAGCCGCAGCCACCTTTGCGGCCAGGGTGCCTTTGCCCGAGGCCGTCGGTCCGTCGATGCAAATCACCGGCACCCGCCGGGTTCGGGCCACCTGAAACAGCGTTTCAAAATAGTCTGGAAAGGTTTTGGCCACACACTTGGGGTCTTCGATGCGCACCATGACCCCGTCAGGGTTCAGTGCGGCCAGCGAAAAACACATGGCCACCCGGTGGTCGTCATAGGTACAGATGCTGGCGCGCCGCCATTGCCCTTCGGTCAGGGGTTCGATGCGTATCCAGTCGGGCCCTTCCTCCACTTGTGCCCCCAGCTTGCGACATTCGGTCGCCATCGCTGCGATTCGGTCGGTTTCCTTCACGCGCCAACTGCCGATGTCGGTGAGCGTGGTGGGGCCGTCGGCATACAAGGCCATCACCGCCAAGGTCATGGCAGCGTCCGGGATGTGGTTGCAGTTCAGCGTGATGCCGCGCAAGGGCCAGGCCCCACGGGTGATGTGCATCCAATTGGGGCCACTCTCGACATGCGCCCCCATGGCTCTGGCGGCCTCGACAAAGCGAATGTCGCCCTGTATCGAGTCAGCGCCCACACCTTGCACCCGAACACCCGGGCCCGGGCTCAGTGCCCCCAGGGCAATGAAGTAACTGGCCGAAGAAGCATCGGCCTCGACATGAATCTCGCCCGGCGATTGATAGCGGCTGCCCGCAGGGATCACAAAGCGCGACCAGCCTTCTCGCTCAACCACGATGCCAAAGCGCTGCAACAGGTTCAGCGTGATCTCGATATAGGGTTTAGAGATCAACTCGCCCAACACTTCAATGACCACGGGTTGATCTTTTGCGGCCAATGGCAGCGCCATCAGCAAAGCGGTCAGGAATTGGCTCGATACATCGCCCCGAACCGGGATGGGGGCCTGGATGTGGATCCGGGGCGGGGCGATGCGCAGCGGCGGGAAGCCGTCCTGGCCCAAATACTCAATTTGACAGCCCAGGGCCCGTAAAGCGTCGACCAAATCGCCGATCGGGCGTTCATGCATGCGCGGCACGCCTTGCAAGGTGAATTCTCCGCCCAACACCGCCAGCGCCGCCGTCAAGGGACGCATGGCCGTGCCGGCATTGCCCATGAACAAAGATACCGCATCGGTGCGCCGCAAATGTCCACCCAAGCCCTCTACCGTCACCGTGGTGCCACTCACCTCGACCACGCAGCCCAGTTCACGCAGGGCGTTCAACATCACCCGGGTGTCGTCCGAATCGAGCAGATCGCGCACCACGGTGCGCCCGGTACTAAGGGCAGAGAGCAGCAACACCCGGTTCGAGATGCTCTTCGAGCCAGGCAGGGTCACCTCGCCCCCGGCACCAACCAGCGCCGGCAGATCAAGGAAAGGGGTTTGGAACATCAGCGCGCCTACCTTCAGTCAGACTGGCCTGGCATGCGCCAGCCCGAACGGGCCTGGCGTGAAGCTTCAATCAGATCGAACAAACGATCTCCATCCAGATCCGCCAGGGCCTGCTCCAGTTGTTTCAAAGCCTCACGGGTGTGCCCCAACTGTTCCATGACCTCATGGCGGTTGGCGAGCAATATGTCGCGCCAGATGGTTGGATCGCTGGCGGCAATGCGCGAGAAATCACGAAAGCCCGGACCGCCCAAAGACCGCAACTGCGGGCCATCGGTCTGGGCGCTCAAGCCATTCATATAGGCAAAGGCCAAGAGATGCGGCAAATGGCTCACGGCGGCATAGGCACGGTCGTGAAACTCTGGCGTCATGGTGCTGACCCGCGAGCCCAAGGCTTGCCAAAGCGCTTGAGCTCGGGCGGTGAAGCGGGGGTCGGTCTCGGGCAAAGGGGTCAAGACCACAGACCGCTGTTCGTAAAGGCTGGCCTCGGCATGCGCCACACCGGCCACCTCCTTGCCGGTGATCGGGTGTGCCGGCACAAAGCGCGGCATGGCCAGACCCAGTGCGCTCCGCGCTGCATCCACCACATCGCATTTGGTCGAGCCCACATCCATCAGCCAGGCATGTGCCCCCAGATGCGGCGCCAGAGCGCGCAGTGTCACTTCGGTCGCCTGCACCGGCACGGCCAACAGCACCAGATCGGCCCCGGCAACGGTTTGCGCCACGCTGTCGCAAGCCTGATCGATCACCCCCAGCTCTACAGCCCGACGCCGCGTTGATTCGCGGGCGCTGTGGCCGACGATGTGCTTGACCAGGCCGCGTTCACGCAAACCTAAGGCGAAAGAGCCGCCCATCAGGCCGCAACCCACCACGGCCAAGCGTTCAACCAGAGTCTCTTTCATGGCCTGTGCTCAGTCGGTCACCGGGTATGAGCCCAGCACCTTGTAGAAGGCGCACAGGCCTTGCAATTCTTTCAGGGCCGCCACCACCGGCGCATCGCTGATATGGCCCTGAATATCGATATAGAAAAAATATTCCCATTGGCCCGACTTGGCCGGGCGCGATTCAAATCGGGTCATCGAGACGCCATGCTTTTTCAGCGGCACGAGCAAATCGTGTACCGCGCCGGGCCGATTGGGCACCGACACCACCAGGCTGGTGCAGTCGCGCCCCGAGGCCGGGGGCGTGGCCATGGTCTGGGGCAGACAAATCACGGCAAAGCGGGTGCGGTTGTAGGCTTCGTCCTGAATCGCGTGCGCCACCGTATGCAAGCCAAACTGGGCCGCCGCTCTCTCGCTGGCGATGCCAGCCCAGTTCGGGTGGGTGGCGGCCAGGCGTGCGCCCTCGGCATTGCTGCTCACGGCACGGCGTTCGGCACGCGGCAAATGCTGGCTCAACCATCCTTGGCACTGGGCCAGGGCTTGCGGATGGGCCAGCACCACTTCAACGCCATCCAGGCTGTTGCTCTGGCGCAGCAAATTGTGGCGCACCAGCAAGCTCACCTCACCCACCACATGCACGGGTGAGCGCAGGAACAAATCCAGCGAACGCGCCACCACGCCTTCGGTTGAGTTTTCCATGCCCACCACCCCATACTGGGCGGTACCGGCTGCGGTGGCATGAAACACCTCGTCAAAATTGGCGCAATAAATCAGCTCGGCCGCACTGCCAAAAAATTCCAGTGCCGCCTGCTCGCAAAACGTGCCCTGCGGGCCTAACACCGCCACACGCTGGGGCGACTCCAGCGCCAGACAGGCCGACATGATCTCACGCCAGATGGCCGCCACATGGTTGTGATGCAATGGCCCGGGGTTGCCATCAGTGATTTTGGCGATCACCTGTGCCACCCGGTCCGGGCGAAAGAACGGCGAGCCCTCGGCTCGCTTGATATCGCCCACTTCCTGGGCCACGCGGGCGCGCTGGTTGAGCAGGCTCAAGAGTTGCTGGTCCAGGTCATCGATCTTGACCCGCAATGCCCCCAGGGCATCAGACTGAATCGGGGTTTTGCTCATCGTCAGGCCTTTTGTTCAAACTCGCGCATATAGTTCACCAACGCCTGCACGCCCTCCAGGGGAATGGCGTTGTAGATGCTGGCCCGCATGCCGCCCACTGACTTGTGACCCTTCAGTTGCAGCAAGCCTCGCTCACGGGCACCTTCCAGAAATGATCCGTTGAGCGACTCGTCGCGCAAAAAGAAGGGCACATTCATGCGTGAACGGTCTGCGGCCGCCACCCGGTTTTCGTACAAGCCCGAGGCATCGATAAAGTCATACAGCAAGTGGGCTTTGGCCACATTGCGCCGCTCCATCTCGGCCACACCGCCTTGGCGCTTGAGCCACTGAAAGGTCAGGCCTGCCATGTAGATGCTGTAAGTGGGCGGGGTGTTGAACATCGAGTCGTTTTTGGCCACCAAGGCGTAGTCAAAGGCGCTCGGACACACGGCCAGCGCATGGCCCATCAAATCTTCTCGCACCACCACCAGTGTCACACCGGCGGGGCCGATGTTTTTTTGTGCCCCACCGAAGGCCAAACCCACGCGCGACCAATCGACCGGGCGCGACAGCACATGCGAGGAAAAATCAATCACCAAGGGCGCATCGCAGCCCAGCGCGCGCAAGTCAGGCAGTTCCTGGCACTCGACCCCATGGATCGTCTCGTTGGTGCAGACATGCACATAGCTGGGCCGTTCTGACAACTGCCAGTCGGCAGGTCGTGGGAAGTGACGAAAGCCACCGGCCTCGGTGCTGGCCGCGACACGGCTTGTGCCATAGCGCTGAGCTTCCTTTTGCGACTTCTGGCTCCAGCTGCCGCTGACCACAAAGTCCATCGTGCCACCTCGGCTCAGGTTCAACGGGACGATGGCGTTTTCGGCGATGCCGCCGCCTTGCATGAACAAAATTTTGAACTCAGGCGGAACCGCCAGCAATTCCCGCAGGTCGGCTTCGGCTTGTTCGTAGATGCTGATGAACTCACGGCCCCGGTGGCTCATCTCCATCACGCCCATGCCGCTGCCGTGCCAGTTGCTCATCTCGGCGGCAGCTTGCTGCAACACCTCCAGCGGCATGGCCGCCGGGCCGGCAGAAAAATTCCAGGCGCGTTGCTCCATGCCTTATTGACCTTCCGGCCCGCCGGCTGAGTCGGCGTCGAGGTCGCCTTCAGGCATATCGCCTTCGGCGGCCTCATTGGCATCGTTTTCCACAATGCGCTGCAAACCACTGAGCTTGGCCCCGTCGTCCAGGCTGATCAGCGTCACGCCCTGTGTGGCACGTCCCAATTCGCGAATTTCACCGACCCGAGTGCGCACCAGCACGCCCGTGTCAGTGATCAACATGATCTCGTCATCGGCACGCACCAGCGTGGCGGCCACCACTTTGCCATTGCGCTCCGATTGCTGGATGGCGATCATGCCCTTGGTGCCACGGCCATGGCGCGTGTACTCCACGATGGAGGTGCGCTTGCCATAGCCATTTTCGGTGGCGGTCAGCACAGACTGTTGCTCGTCTTCGGCCACCAGCATGGCGATCACGCTCTGGCCCTCTTCGATCATCATGCCGCGCACGCCGCGGGCGTTGCGGCCCATGGGTCGCACATCGTTTTCGTCAAAGCGCACGGCTTTGCCGCCGTCCGAGAACAACATCACATCGTGCTGGCCGTCTGTCAGGGCGGCTCCAATCAGAAAGTCGCCTTCATCAAGATCCACCGCAATGATGCCGGCTTTGCGCGGGTTGCTGAACTCATCCAGTGCGGTTTTCTTCACCGTGCCCATGGAGGTCGCCATGAACACAAAATGATCGGCCGGGAAACTGCGGAACTCTCCCGTCAGGGGCAGCACCACATTGATTTTTTCCCCCTCAGCCAAGGGGAACATATTCACAATGGGGCGGCCACGGGAATTGCGTGAGCCGGCCGGCACTTCCCAGACTTTCAGCCAATACAAACGCCCGCGGTTGGAGAAGCACAAAATGTAATCGTGCGTGTTGGCAATAAAGAGCTGATCGATCCAGTCGTCCTCTTTGGTGGCGGCGGCCTGCTTGCCGCGCCCGCCCCGCTTTTGCGAGCGGTATTCCGACAAAGGCTGGCTTTTGATATAGCCGCTGTGTGACAGCGTCACCACCATATCGGTGGGCGTGATCAGGTCTTCGGTCGCCAGATCTTGGGCGTTGTGCTCGATCTGACTGCGCCGAGCGCCCAGCTTGGTCTGGCCAAACTCCTGGCGCAAGGCGTTCAGTTCGTCGGCAATGATGGTCGAGACCCGCTCGGGCTTGGACAAGATATCGAGCAAATCGTCGATCTCCGACATCACCTCTTTGTACTCGTTGACGATCTTGTCTTGCTCCAGTCCGGTCAGGCGCTGCAAGCGCATCTGCAAGATTTCCTGCGCCTGCGTCTCGCTCAGGCGATACAGGCCATCCGCTTGCATGCCAAATTCGGGCAGCATGTCCTCGGGGCGGTAATCGTCGGCATTGACCACGCCACCGTCGGCTCGGGTGCGGGTCAGCATCTCGCGCACCAGTTTGCTGTCCCAAGAGCGGGTCATCAGTTCGGCCTTGGCCACCGGCGGCGTAGGCGCATTGCGTATGATGGCAATGAACTCGTCGATATTGGCCAAAGCCACTGCCAGGCCTTCCAGCACATGGCCCCGGTCTCGGGCCTTGCGCAGGTTGAACACGGTGCGACGTGTCACCACTTCGCGCCGGTGCTCCAAAAACACCACGATCAGGTCTTTCAAGTTGCACAGCTTGGGCTGGCCATCGATCAGGGCCACCATATTGATGCCAAAGGTGTCCTGCAACTGGGTCTGCTTGTAAAGGTTATTGAGGATCACCTCAGGCACTTCGCCACGCTTGAGCTCAATCACCACCCGCATGCCCGATTTGTCCGATTCATCCTGTATGTGGCTGATCCCCTCAATCTTCTTTTCGTGCACCAGTTCGGCAATGCGCTCAAGCAGCGTCTTCTTGTTCACCTGATAGGGCAGCTCATCCACAATGATGGCCTGGCGTTGCCCTTTGTCGATGTCCTCAAAATGGCATTTGGCCCGCATCACCACCCGGCCACGGCCAGTGCGGTAACCTTCTTTGACCCCTTGGATGCCATAAATGATCCCCGCCGTCGGGAAGTCGGGGGCAGGGATGATGTCCATCAATTCATCCACGCTGGCTGCCGGGTGGCGCAACATGTGCAGGCAGGCATCCACCACCTCATTGAGGTTGTGCGGCGGAATGTTGGTCGCCATGCCTACCGCAATACCCGCTGAGCCATTCACCAGCAAATTGGGCAAACGGGTCGGCAACACCAAGGGCTCTTGCTCAGAGCCGTCATAGTTGGGGCCGAAATCCACCGTCTCTTTGTCGATATCGGCCAGCATCTCATGCGCAATTTTCGACAGCCTGATCTCGGTGTAACGCATGGCCGCCGCACTGTCACCGTCGACCGAGCCGAAATTGCCCTGGCCATCGACCAGCATATGGCGCAAGGAAAAATCCTGGGCCATGCGCACGATGGTGTCGTACACCGCGCTGTCACCGTGCGGGTGGTATTTACCGATCACATCACCCACGATGCGGGCTGATTTCTTATAAGGCCGATTCCAATCGTTATTGAGCTCGTGCATGGCATACAGCACTCGCCGATGCACCGGCTTGAGACCGTCACGTGCATCTGGCAGGGCTCTTCCCACGATCACACTCATGGCGTAATCGAGGTAACTGCGGCGCATCTCCTCTTCCAGGCTGATGGGCAGGGTTTCTTTGGCGAATGAAGTCATGGATCGGTGCCGAAAATGGGCTAAACCGCTGATTGTAGGCTTTGCGGTTGCCCCTCTAGCCACCCAAACAGCAAAGAAACAGGCCGTCAGAACCGTGCCCGGAGTGTGGTTTCAATGCAACAGCCATACTGGTCTGTACAGGACCGTTGACAAGCCGCAAAAGAAGGCGTCTTGCCAAGCACCATCTTGTGGCACAATAATCCTCATGTGAGCAAAGGTTTTGTCCACTCTCGCGTTTCATTTGAATTTTGTCCCCCTGAGGAGAACCATGAAGAAACTCAACAAACTGGCTCTGATCGTTGCAGCCATCGGATTGGCCTCTGCCGCCAATGCCCAAGACATCCAAAACTGGCGCAACGCCTCAGGCGAGGCTTGGAAGAATGCCTTTGGTCAGTGCTGGCGCTCCGGCACCTGGACCCCCGCCACGGCCGCTGCCGGCTGTGACGGTGCCATCGTGCCTCCCCCTCCCGCACCTGCTCCTGCCCCTGTGGCGAGACCCGCTCCGGCACCTGCCCCGGCTCCCGCCCCGGCACCTGCCCCCCAGCCGCCCGCCGCATCCAAGGTGACCTATGCGGCCGACACCTTCTTTGACTTTGACAAGTCAGTCATCAAGCCCGAAGGCAAAGCCAAGCTCGATGACCTGGTCAACAAGGTCAAGGCCATCAATCTGGAAGTCATCATTGCCGTAGGTCATACCGACTCCATCGGCACCGATGCTTACAACCAGAAACTGTCGGTGCGTCGTTCCGAAGCCGTGAAGGCCTATTTGGTCAGCAAGGGCATCGAGAAAAACCGCATCTACACCGAAGGCAAGGGGGAGAAGCAGCCCATCGCTGACAACCGCACCAAAGAAGGTCGCGCCAAGAACCGCCGCGTCGAGATCGAAGTGGTCGGTACCCGCGCCAACCGCTGATCAGCCACTGGCTCATCCCAGAAACCCCGGCTTGCCGGGGTTTTTTTATGCCCATGCCTATGGGCCTCACTTAATTGGGGTCAGACCCCAATTTCTGCGCCAAGGCGATAATTCAGCCCATGAGTCAAACCCACACCAATGCCGACCCTGCCGAGTTGGCCAAATTCTCCGAACTCGCCCACCGCTGGTGGGACGCTGAGAGCGAGTTTCGCCCCCTGCACCAGATCAACCCGCTGCGGCTTGACTGGATTCGCGAACAGACCCCCTTGCAAGACCTCCAGGTCCTGGATGTCGGCTGCGGTGGCGGCATTCTGGCCGACGCCATGGCCCGCGCCGGGGCCCATGTGCTGGGCATCGATTTGTCAGAAAAGGCTTTGAAAGTTGCCCAATTGCATGCGCTGGAAGCCCAAACCCCGCGCGTCAGATATCAGGAAATCAGCGCTGAAGACCTGGCCGCCCAACGCCCGGGCGAATTTGACGTGGTCACTTGCATGGAAATGCTCGAACATGTCCCCGACCCGGCCTCGGTCGTGCGCGCCTGCGCCACCTTGGTCAAGCCCGGCGGCTGGGTGTTTTTTTCAACGATCAACCGAAACCCGAAGTCGTTCCTGTTTGCCATCGTGGGGGCCGAATACGTGCTCAACCTGCTGCCGCGCGGCACCCACGAATACGCCAAATTCATCCAGCCCAACGAACTGGCCAGCGATGCCCGCCATGCCGGCTTGGATGTCCAAACCATGCGCGGCCTTTCATACAACCCCATCACCCGCCGATACTGGATGAACGATGACACCTCGGTCAACTATCTGGTGGCGACCCGCCGCCCGCTGTGACCATGCCCGCACCGCACGCCATCTTGTTTGACCTCGACGGCACGCTGATCGACAGCGCGCCTGATCTGGGTGCCGCCGCCGACCAAATGCGCGTAGAGCGTGGCCTGCCCTCGCTGCCGCTTGAAGGCTACCGCCACATGGCCGGTGCCGGTGCCAGGGGCATGCTGGGCATAGCCTTTGGCATGACCCCGGATCACCCCGAATTTGGCGAATACAAGGAAGAGTTCTTTCGGATCTATGAGCGGCGCATGACCCAACTCACGCGGGCTTTTGAGGGGGTGGCAGAGATGCTTGAGCAACTGACCCACAGTGGCATGCCCTGGGGCATCGTGACCAACAAATCGAGCCGCTTCACCGACCCGCTGGTGCGCCAGATGGCGCTGCTCAACCCCGCAGCGGTCGTGATCAGCGGCGACACCACACCACATGCCAAACCGCACCCCGAGCCGCTCTTCGAGGCCGCCCGGCGTTTGCGCCTGAACCCCGAACAATGCTGGTATGTGGGTGACGATGAGCGCGACATCGTCGCCGGTCGTGCGGCGGGCATGCTCACCTGCGCCGCCACCTACGGTTACCTGGGCGCAGTGGCCGACTGGCAGGCCTGGGGGGCCGATGCTGCCATCGATCATCCACAGGGGCTATTGAAAAAACTGGAAAGCGCCTAAAATAGAGGTCTGGGGCTGCATTGGTTTCGACATGGGTTCGGGCACGCAGCAGGGCATGTCGAGGTTCTGTCACCTCGTAAAACCGCAGAAAAAAAGTAACTGCAAACGACGAACGTTTCGCACTCGCCGCTTA
>JACCDX011404734.1_pt1 | contig 17680 bp, 26 predicted proteins | sample 7449681 | NCBI WGS metagenome assembly JACCDX01 (sample SAMN15323450, study PRJNA562643) | freshwater metagenome | isolation source: river surface water | place: USA:Blue River Watershed | collected 2017-08-18
AAAAACATTCCAGAAATGGATGTTGAAGATGATAATATCGAGTTTGTATTTGGTGTTGGCGGCGAAGATAAAAAGAATTCTAGCTCTTGGATTTTAGAAGAGTGGAAAGCTCCTAAGACAGAAAGACCTTGGGGATATTACAGGGTGTTGCATGAAGTTCCTGGAATGAAAGTAAAAGAACTAACAGTTGATCCGGGAAAAAGTTTATCTATGCAACGACATTTTTATAGGTCCGAATACTGGATAGTCAGTGAAGGATCTGCTGTGGTAAATTCTAGTACAGACAGCGGATATTTGATGCCTCCAAAGACTTTGCATACACATAACGAACACAATATTCCTGTTAAAGAATGGCATCAATTAACTAATCCTTTTAGTGTTCCTTGTAGAATTGTAGAAATTCAATACGGCGAACGCTGTGAAGAAGAGGACATTGAAAGACGATGAAAAATCCGTGGAGTGATCGAAACAACTTTATAAAGGATTATATTCCAGACAATGTTTCTATTGTAGATTTTGGTTGCGGCAACAAAGAAATTTTAGATTTTTGCAATCCAACAAAATATTTAGGAATAGATATAACTAACGATGCTGATTTAAAAATTGATCTTAATAATACTTTCTCATTAAATGAGACATATGATCTAGGATTATTGCTTGGTGTTTTAGAATATGTAAAAGATCCTAGCTTTACATTAAACAATGTAAAAAAATATGCAAAAAAATTTATAATAGTATCATTACCAGTTAAGAAAAAAAATGAGTGGAATCAAGCATTTACTGAAGGCAGCATTTCATTATTGCTAAACGATCACTTTAGTAATGTAAATCATTATAGACATGGTAGATACATATTGTCTATAGGAGAATCAAAATGATTCCAATTTTTATTGGCTACGACTATAGGGAAGCAATAGCATTTCATGTTTGTACTAACAGTATTATTAGGCGCAGCAGCCAACCTGTTAGTATTAATCCATTAGCACTAAACATTCTTAAAGACTACAAAGAAACACATACAGATGGTAGTAACCATTTTATCTATAGTAGATTTCTAGTACCCCATCTTATGAATTATCAAGGCTGGGCTATTTTTATAGACGGCGACATGATTCTTAGAGATGACATTGTTAATTTATGGAACTTGCGAGATGAATCTAAAGCAGTAATGGTAGTTAAACATGATTATCAAACTCGCATGGCAGAAAAGTATCTAGGTAGTAAAAATGAAAACTATCCTAGAAAAAACTGGAGTAGTGTAATTCTTTGGAATTGTGCTCATCCCGCTAACTCTACTGTAACTCCTGAATTTATTCAAACTGCAACAGGCGCACAAGTACATAGATTTTCTTGGTTAGACGATAGCCTAATTGGAGAACTACCCAAGGAGTGGAACTGGTTAGATGTAGAGTATGAATGGAATCCATTGGCTAAGTTAGTTCACTATACTCTAGGAACACCGTGCTTTCACGAGTTTGCCGATCAGGGAGACTTTTGCGATGATTGGCACAAAGAAAGAATTTATACAGAATATTGCCAACAAAGAAATTTATGAACAACTGGATATTTTTAAGCAAAGACGGTCAAGACGAATATGTTAACATGTTTGCTATCGGGTCAGGCGGTAGAGTAGTATCAACTCAAGATTTTAACTTTGATGATTCTAATGATCCCATTGTTATACGAGGAATTCTTAAGAAAAAAATAATTCAACAATGCTGGAAAACTGGTAGAGACTTTTATTTTATCGATACAGGTTATTTAGGAAATCAAAAAGGTCCTCTTAATCCCATGGGTTGGAAATATTATCATAGGATAGTAAAAAACGATCTACAATATGCAGGAGATATTATACCTAGACCCGAGGATAGATTTAAGAGATTAGCTATTCCCATTATGCCTTGGAAAAAAGGCGGTAGAAAAATATTAATTGCTAAACCGGACGAAAAACCAATGAGATTCTACGGATTAGATCTCGAACAATGGTTAGAAGAAACTATTAACACTATAAAACAACACACAGACCGTCCTATTGTTGTTAGAGAAAGAGTTAAAAGCAGAACTGACAGAATGGTACATAATACTCTTAAAGAAGCATTAGACGACGATGTTCATTGTTTAGTTACTTTTAATAGCAATGCCGCTACTGAATCAGTTATGCACGGTATACCTGCATTTACTCTATCCCCTAGTCATGCAGCTAGCCCGGTAACTAGCAATGACTTAAGTCAAATAGAAAATCCGTACTACCCAGACAAGGATAAGGTATATGCTTGGGCATGCCACCTAGCATATCTACAATTTCATAATAATGAATTGAAAGACGGATCGGCAAAACGAATGTTAGAAGAAATATATGCCTAAATTTATAGTTGCTCACAGAAAAGATTATAATAACGTTGGAGACATAGCCAGCAACCCTCTCCAATATTTTGTTCCTCATTCGGAGTACGAAACTATCGACATTGTAGATCTAGGAAAAATTCCGTACCCTGCCAGAACTCCTATTATAGTAGGCGGTGGGGGGATTCTTTTAAATGAATATATTGGAAATGCAGTTGAAAAAATATTTTCAGAAGCAGATAAAAATCAATTAGAAAATTTATACAAGCAACGCTGGGTTTCTTGCAATCCAGATAATACAAAAATAAATCAAGAATTTAATGAAGAATATCGATTACTAATTAAAAAGTACACGGATAAAATTCCACAAACACTTAGTCCAAAGTTTTTGTGGGGTGCTGGACACAATTCAGATCTTAAAAAAGAGAAAAAACCTACTATCGAATATCCTTCTTATATTTTAAATTTTAATCTAGTAGGAATACGAGATTACGGAACAGAATTTGAATGGGTTCCATGTGCTAGTTGTATGCATCCTGCGTTAAGAAAAACATATGGAATTAAAAACGATGTGATTTGGTTTGAGCACAAAAAACAATTAACTAGAGACTTTGGAAATGAATCTATACCTAGATTTATTAATTCTGGATCAAATGTAGAACAAACTATAGAATTGTTAGGATCTGCTAACGTCATATTGACTAATAGCTATCATGGTGCTTATTGGGGTACTTTACTTAAAAAGAAAGTCATAATTGTAGGGCCTTGGAGTTCTAAATTTTATACACTTAAACATCAGCCTTATATTTTAGAAAAAGCTGTTGATTTTAGACAAGCTGTAGATTTAGCACCTGTACATAATACAGCATTAGATGAATGTATTAACGTTACTGAAAACTTTTGGAGAAAGGTGCAAACTCAAATATGAGCACAATAGCGGTTTACCACGGGTCAGTGCCAAATAAAAAGAATCAAGAAAAAATTGATCTACTCCTTAATTTTTCCGAAGGAGCAAAAAGGTGCGGCGAATTAGTTTTTGACTATAACGATCACAATTATAGGCCGTCGGACGTAGCAGTTATTCAGGGTTGGATAGCACCGGGTATACCTACAAGTAAACATATTATGTTACGCAATACTATTATACAACAACAGTTAAGATTGAAGAAATATGTTGTTGGAGTTGACAGTAATTTATTTCTTTATGCTAACACAGAAAATCCCAAACATTATTTACGATATAGTTTTAATGGAATATTTCCTAACACAGGAATATATTGTGACACAATTGTTGATCCAAGTAGATGGAAGAAAATTAGTAAAGATCTAAATATATCTCTAAAAGATTATAGAACTAAAGGAGATCATATATTAATTTTATTACAACGAAACGGCGGCTGGAGTATGGGCAGCGTCGATGTACAAGATTGGGCAGTTGAAACTATAGATAAGATTAGAAAATATACAGATCGACCAATTGTTATAAGACCGCATCCTGGAGATAAAGATTCAGTAAATTATCTAAATCCTAGAATGCCTAGATGTAAGATTAAGTTTAGTAAACGTGTTACTTTAAGTTACAATAAAGATTTAACAGACGATTTAGAAGATTGCTGGGCCGCTATTAACTATAACTCAAGCCCTGTGGTGGGGGCAGCAATTGAAGGGGTGCCTATATTCGTTACAGACCCTAGTAGAAGCCAGTGCGCCGAAATTGCCAACACTGATTTGTCACAAATAGAAAATCCTCAGTTGTTAGATAGACAGTCTTGGGTTGAGAGGTTGTCTATGTTTCATTGGAACTTTGATGAATTAAAATCCGGTGAATGTTGGCAACATATGAAAAAATTTATAAAATGACATATCAGGTATTGGCCCAAGATTATTACGAAACTCCGTGGTATAAAAATTGGAAAGATTTGACCATTGTTGACAACGTGTCAAATTTAAATTCAAATATTCCTATAATAGTTGGAGCGGATCTTCAACGATCGGAGGTAAGAGGATTTTTAAATAACAATCAACCTGGAATTTACATAGCTAGAGGTTATGTTGGAAATCACATGTACAAGACCAGACAACTATGGAGATACAGCATTAATGGCTGGGCCAATACAAGACTGTTAGATATTCCTTATTCTCGATGGGATGTTATGAAATTAGAAAGACATCCATGGAAGGTTAAAGAAGTTAAAAAAGTATTAATAGCACCTAGCAAAATGACACAGCCTATATGGGACTCTGAATTAGGTTGGAATTGGGCAGAATATATGGCAACTCAGTTCCCTGGTGCAGAAGTCAAAATACGATATAAAATTAAAAAATCTGGCCTACGATGGGCAACATTGTTTGATGAGTTAGACTGGGCCGATTTAGTTGTTGCTCAGGGCTCTGCAATTACAGCCGAAGCATTTTGGTACGGAAAGAAAGTTATTAGTACACATCCTTGTATCACTTGGGCAGCACAACAAAATACATTAGAAGATTGGCAAGATCCTAAAGAGCCAGAATTTAGAGATGCTTGGCACGAGCACTTGGCTTGGAGTCAGTTTCGAAACGAAGAGTGGGAATCTGGGGAAGCTCTTAATTTAATTGAAAAATATTTCAAAGATATTATAAATTATAAAACAAATTATAATTATAACTTTAAATAAAATCTTTCAATTCTCGTAATTGTGTATCGTAGTTAGGAATTTCAAAATCAATTAATCTTCTAGTATCAATTAAGATCTTATTAACAGTCTTTGGCCCAGTTGATTTATTAATTACTTTTCCTAAATTGTAAATTTTGTTAATTTTACACAGAAGGTCATACTTATTAATTTGTACTTCATTATTAACAAGATTGTAAATTCCAGATACGCTAGGGTTTTTAATATATTTGTCAATGCACTTTGCTAATTGTAAAGTTGTCATGCCATTCCATAAAGCATTTTCCCACCCGTTTAATTCATTGTCTGGATTAGATAATACCCAATTCAATAAGCCTGTTCCGTTAGATTTTAGTTCTGGGCCAATAATACTCATTCGAAAAGTAATATCTTTACTGTTATTAATTTCTCCCAATGACTTGCTTCTACCGTAATGATTAGTTTCTGTATGTAAATCAGATTCGGTGTAATTACCCCTAGCGCCATCAAACACACAGTCCGTAGAGAGATGAACAATTTTTGTTTTTGTTTTCTTTGTAACTTCTTCTAAAAAATGCGGAAACCATGAATTAATAATTATTGCTCTATCTGGCCTGTCTATACTGTCTTTAACTAAAAGTCCTATGCAATTAATTATAAAATCAAAATCGTTTTTTACATCTTCAAAAAAACTTTTAGTTAAATTTACATTTTCAATGTCTAAAGAATAATTTGCATTTTCTCTAGCAACAGTAGAAACATTATAACCTAATTGTTTAAAATATTTTGTAATAACGTGGCCAGCCATACCGTTTGACCCCACTACTAAAATTTTCATAAGAATTTACCTTTCTTAAGCATTTCTTTAATTTGTTCTTTATTCATTATCTTCGTCTTTGAAGAAAATTCTTTATAAGGAAAATTTTTATGATCTTGGTACCTAGTAGCTAACATTTGATTGTAATTGGCTGGCAGAGTTACAAAATAATTTTCATCGTAGCAAAATGTTAATTGTGATTCATGATGAGATATTAACATTTCGTCTAATTTTTCCCCCGGACGCATTCCTGTTTCGATAATATCAACTTTTCCATACTCGTCTATTAATACTTCTGCAAGATCTTTAATATAACACGATGGCATATTCATAACAAAAGTTTCACCGCCTACGCTGTCGATAGATGCTTTAAATAACAAATAAATTGCTTCTTCTAATGTTAGAAAAAATCTTGTCATTTTAAAATCCGTTATAGTTATTGGGCCACCATCTTTTATCTGATTTATAAAAAGAGGTATAACTGATCCGCTGGATCCCATTACGTTGCCGCCTCTAATACAAACAAATTTAGTGTAGTCAGATAGATCGTTAGCTTGAACTATGATTTTTTCTCCAACGGCTTTGGTCATTCCGTAAAGATTAATAGGCTCTACAGCTTTATCAGAACTTACATCTATTACCTTCTTTACACGATTTGCTATGGCTGCGTTTACAATATTGGTTGTTCCAGCAACATTAGTTTTAATTGTTTCTTGAACATTTATCTCACAAACAGGAACATGTTTTAACGCAGCTAAGTGAAATATGTAATCAATGTTTTTTGTAGCAGCTAAAACCGATTCGTAATCTCGAATGTCTCCAATAACAAATTTAAGTTTAGGATTTTTAAACTTCCTCTGCATTAATACCTGTTGTAATTCACCTCTAGAAAAACAAACAATTTCTTTTACATTATATTTTTCTAATAATAAACTAATTAAGGTTTGGCCCCATGAGCCTGTGGCTCCGCTTACAAAAATTCTAGAATTATCAAACATTTTTATTTTCCAATATTTTAATTATTTCATCTGCCGAATATAATTTTTTAGTTGCTATAAAATTTGAAAACTCGCTATAGCTTATGTTCCTATAAGATTCGGGAGGATTTATTTTTTTACAAGGCATTTTGAATAAAGTAAATCCAAAATTCTCATTCATGGGATAAACTTCAAAATTTTCTTCCGTTAAAATGTATTGTAAAATTTTAAAACTGTCCGAACAAAATTTACTAGCTATATATTTCTTTGACGGCGGGATTAAGTCGTGTATTAGTAACCATTCATTGCATCGTTCTACAGAATTATTAAAGTCCCGTAAAACAAAGTCATAATCGTGATTTGCATCGATGAAAATAATATCAAACTTTTCTTGACTTGACGAAAAATAATCATCGGTTGTTCCTAAAAACATAGCATTTCCATTTATGTCAACAGAAAATTTATTTTTAGATTTTATCTTATTAAAATTAACGTTGTCATTAACTCCTAATTCTAAATAAGATTTATTTTCTATTTCGGGTAAAAAATTAATTATTTCGCTACTCATACTATCCTTTATTTTACAAACGGGTATCCGTTCCATTTTTTAATTTTTACAGGTTTTATAACACTGTCGTTCCACGGTCTAAACGTAGTATCTACAGACGGACCTAAGTCATAAGGATAGTGTTCCTCTGGCGTAGATCGGTGGATAAAATTATTTGCCTTTATATCGCCCCATTTTGAAATAAAATGTTGATTCATGTCAACAATATTCCATGTGGAATGCATTCTTTCGTAAGGAATTTCTTCCGTAGCATACATTGAAAGATTAGCTTCTCTCAACCTTATGTAAAAATCATCGTCTTCAAATCCCCCGCCAATATATCTTTCATCCATAAACCCTATTCTTCTAATTAGTTCTTTTTTAAATCCAAAAAATGCAAATCTATAAAGAGCTACAAATGCATACCCGTCATTTATTAAATCTAAAGTTTTTTTAACATGTTCAGGAGTCGGTGAAACTTTATCCGACATTATTATTACTATTTCGGCAGGACAATTGGCTATACATGAATTTACTAAAGAAGAAAACGATTTATATCCGGTCCCGTCAAAATGAAAAACTTCTTCTGGTTGCAGATTATCTATTATAGGTTGCACCCTTTCTGGTCTATGGGAAATAATATAATTTTTATAATCCATTATAACTATCCCAAAAATCTGTTCTTGTTAGACTTCGTTTGCCGTCTTTTTTTACCAACGCAATTCCCATAACATGATTATGAATTTGTATTATCACATGATGCTGATTAATAGCATTGTCAGCAGGCAAATATGTATTTGAATAAGTTTCTACTAGTTTTTTTGCAGCATGAGGTTTTATAGCATATCCGCAATTTCCTGGCATAGAGCTTTGGTAATAATCAGCAGCAGCGGCCTTACCTGTGGGGTTTTCTAAATAATGCATGTATTTTGCACTCTTAGTTGGATGACCTAATGCTAACACAAGAACGTCTTCCCATTCAACTGGTATGTATGATCGAGATAATTTGATGTCATCTTCCCAAATTACAATTGGCTCATTTAATTCAACACACTTTTGCCATAATCTATAATGACTATAGAAACAGCCCCGTACCCCGGGAGTAAACGCCTTTGGATTTTCTTTCTCCCAGTCAACTCCTTCTACTACAGACTGTGGACCTTTGATGCCCCATGGATGTAATTTTCTTCCTTCGTCTGTCATCATTTGAACAGCATCATTACCGTATGTGCCTTCAAATAATTCTACACTTTCGCCGTATTCTTCTAATTTATTTTTAAGAGCAGTAGCAGTTTCCAATGAAGCTGCAATTTTAGAAAGACAGATAATAAAATTTTTCATTGCCAATATGCTTCTGTTCTTTTTACTTTAAGATCTTTGCCTTTACTGCGACCTAGAGACTTTCTATCTCCCTTAAGGTGGTCCAGATAGGCACCCCATTCGCTGTTAATTAACGGATGACCTTCACCACTAATGATGCCTCGACTCCAGTTATATTCAGCTAATTTAAATTTATTTCTAACAGCGTCAAATACAAAACTGTCATGCCACTCTGCTAGTGTAAAAATTCCATTTTCTGCATCGTCGTACATACGTTGGAATTCTCTAAGGAAATTTTGAATCTGTGGCGACTTTAAATTCATAGAATATAAACCACATTCTGAATATTTGCCTTCGCGGCCAAGATATCCTAGGTCAACAGTTGAAGAACAAAATTTTTCAATGGTGGTTAACTTAATTGGACTGTGGCACACAGTATCAGCATCCATCCAGAATAGAACATCTGCTTCTGTTTTACGAGCGCAGTCAAAGATTGCATAAACTTTATGAGCAAATCTAACAGCATCCCACTTAAAACCTTTGCCCGCATCTTTTCTTTGACTTCTTACAGGATCGTCGGTAACATCACCGTTGGCCTTAGGCACATTTTTCCATTTATTTTTAAATTCTGTTAACTCTTTCACAGAATCTAAATCTGTAAGTGTAATTCTTGAGTGGTCAGGAACTTTAGGGTTACATTTTTCAGGATAAACGTTTAGAATAATTTCTTGAGGCCAGTTTTTTACAAAAGTATCAATCATTCGTTGACCGTATTGCTTTAACCCCTGTTCGTGGAACGTTGTTACGACTTCTATTTTCATTGTATTTTCCAGATGTGCCAATTTTTACCAATATCTATGATTTGAAATCTTTCTTTTCTTAAAAATTTATTGTGTTCCATTGATGTTGAAGGATCTCCTTCGACAATTATTAAACAATGTACTCGTTTCCACAGTGGTTTAAGTTCTGGAATTAGATTTACCATGTCTTTGTCAATGAATACAAAATCTATGTCATGTAGTGCATGGATAGATTCTAAATTTTCTCGATAAATTAAATTTTTCCTACGCAAAGTATCGTCTTTTGGATAGACTATAAAAATTGTAGATGTACTTTCTAATAAATCTTCAATATTTCCAAAACCAGACCCCAACACAACACCATTTCGGTAATGTTTGTTAATTTTTTTTATTCGTTTTGAAAATTTTCCCATGATTTATAATTAAATACTCATATATTTAGTGAACACAATGCGCTTCAAATTACATCAAGAGCACGGAGCTCTAAACAGCCCTCCTATTTTTGCCGCTTTTGCACAAGGCCTAAAAAATACCGGTCATGTCGTGGTTAATTCTGGCCAAGACATCGATGTGATCTGGTCAGTGCTATGGTACGGAAGGATGAGAAGTAATCAAGCTGTATACCAGCAGGCAAAAAATCAAGGACGGCCAGTGGTCATCATAGAGGTTGGAAATATTTTTAGAAATGTTACCTGGAGGATTTCTGTAGACAACATAAATGGCCATGGAAAATTTGCAAATACCAAAAATCTTGATCTAGATAGGCCAAAAAAATTAGGCATCAACCTACGGCCAGAAATTAAAAATAGACGTAGAGAAATTTTATTGGCCTGTCAACACGAACATAGCCTTCAATGGCAGGGACAGCCAAAGATGGCAAAGTGGGCTGAGTTAAAAATTCAAGAAATTAGGAAATTTACCGACATTCCGGTGGTAGTTAGACCTCATCCTAGGTCACCATTTGTGTTAAACTTTCCAGGAGTTAAATTAGATACACCTAGAGCAGTGCCTAACACCTATGACGATTTCAACTTTGATTATAATTTTCACTGTATTGTAAATCATAACAGTGGACCCGGGGTTAGAGCAGCAATAAATGGTGTTCCGGTGGTAACTGATGTCAGCAGTTTGGCATATCCAGTTAGTGACAGCATAGAAAATATTAATGATCCAAAGTTAAAAGACAGAGAAGAATGGTTAGTGCAGTTATCTCACACCGAATGGACAGTCCCTGAGATAATGCAAGGTACTCCGATTCAAAGAATAGCGGAAGAATTGAAAATAAACTCTTGACTTATGGCATAAAAACCTATATTATATTAACATGACCTATTCTGTTTATGTTGAAGATATATTTGTAGAGTTTTTTGATCTGTGTCAAGGATCAAATAATTTTCTACAGGCTCAAGAACACAGTGCATGCCTAAGTTTTTATGATCACTTGCAAAAGGGTCAACAACTTACACAAAATCAGGCGAATTTTTTATTGAAAATTTTGTCTAAGTACAAACTGATTTCAAAGCGACTAGGTATAGATTATCAAGACGCTATAGAAAATCCTGTTTGGAAAAATACATTCAGGACCATCGATCTTTCGAAGAAGGTGTTCGTTGAAAAATCCGATACTACCATCAATATTTGCTTAAAATTTCCATTTTCTTTGAAGAAAGAATTTGATGCTGAAATCAGCGGCGAACAAGTAAACAAGTACAGCAGATGGGATCATGACAGACGATTGAGAATTTTAAATGCCTACGATTTCAATCTAATCCATCTTCACGATTTTTGCCAAAAACATGGTTTTGAAATGGATAATTCCTTCTTAGACATGGTTAGTGAAGTTGAAGAAGTTTGGCAACATCAAGAAAAAGTGTCTCCTCACAGTGTAGTTGAAAACGACATTGTTATGTTGAAGAACGCTCCTGAGAGTGCTCAACAGTACTGGGAAGAAAATAGAAAAAATTCAGTAAATCAAGACCTATTTTTAGCCAAATCTATGGGCTATTCTGCAACCATTGATCGCACGGAAAAAACTCATTTAGAAAAAATTTGTTCGTCGAAAGAAAAATATTTTTGGTTTAATTCACTGCATGATTTTTTCCGTGTGTACAAAGAAGTCGGCGGAATCGCCGCTATTTTGTTGGACAGAAATACCAAAGATACACTAGGTTGGCTCAAAAATTTTGTAGAATTTTCAGATCAACATGTTCCTAGAGAAGACATAAAAGTTTGTTTCAGAGAAGAGTCTGAAAAAAATTCTGTGCTTAATTTCTGGATTAAAGAGCAAGGCCTAGGGGGCAAAGTAGACACAGGAAAAATCCTAATTTTTCAGCATAAACCCCCCAAGTGGTTGTTTGCTAAGAATGTTGATGTTAAAATTATACTAACAAATAGTTACACCCCTCATGTTGAACCGTTGGCGTCAACATGGATCCTATCGCACCCATGTGTATGTTATGTAGGAGACGTAAAACCAACACCACCAAGGAACCTAAAAATTGCCAAGTTGTAAGCTAGTAATCAAAGACGAAGTTAATATTAAAGTTGAAGGACTTAGTGTAGAAACACGAAGAAAAATTGTCAACGAACTAAAGTTTGACCTTCCTTATGCACGACACATGCCTGCATACAAACTAGGTAGGTGGGACGGAACTAAAACATATTTTGGTATTGGTGGTAATGGATATCTTGCACATATAGACACAATTATACCAATTATTGATGCAGCAGGCTATGACATTGAAGTAGAAGATCTTAGACAAAGTCATAATTTTGACTTTAAACAGATAGGAGAAAACTATTGGGCCGATCAAGGTAAGACATGGCCTAAAGGACATCCACAGGCAGGACAGCCTATTGTACTTCGTGATTATCAATATGACGTTGTTAACAAATTTTTAGAGAATAATCAGGCCTTACAAGAAGTAGCCACAGGTGCAGGTAAAACTATTACCACCGCAACATTAAGTCATTTATGTGAGCCTTATGGTCGCACAATGGTCATTGTTCCTAACAAGAGTCTTGTAGTACAAACAGAAGAAGACTATCGTAACCTAGGACTAGATGTCGGTGTATATTTTGGTGATCGCAAGGAATTAAATCGCACCCATACTATCTGTACATGGCAGAGCCTAAATGTCTTAGATAAGAAAAGTTATGACGACGATAGTTTGTCATTGGCCGAATTCTGCGAAGGCGTAGTAGCTATTATTGTTGACGAAGTACACCAAGCTAAAGCAGATGTATTGACAAAACTATTAACACAGAATTTTAGAAACTGTGCCATTCGCTGGGGATTAACTGGTACAGTCCCTAAAGAGAAATGGGAGTTTCAAGGTATTCTTGCCAGCATTGGACCTGTAATTAATCAAGTGTCTGCACATGATTTACAACAAAAAGATGTTCTGGCACAATTGCACATAAACATTCTACAAACCAATGATGTGCAGGTGTTTAGAAGTTATCAAGATGAATACACATATCTTGTAACAGACAAAACTAGAATAGAATGGTTTGGAAATAAAATCAAAGAAATTTCGGCTTCAGGAAACACACTAGTTCTCGTTAATAGAATTGACACTGGCAATAAGCTAATGGAGCTACTGCCAGATTCTGTATTCATTTCCGGTGCCGTAAAATTAAACGACAGGAAAGAAGAGTATGACGAGATTAAAACTGCTGACAATAAGATTATTGTGGCGACTTACGGTGTGGCCGCTGTGGGTATTAATATCCCTAGGATTTTTAATTTGGTTCTTTTGGAACCCGGAAAGAGCTTTGTTAGGGTTATACAAAGTATTGGACGAGGCATTAGGAAAGCAGAAGACAAAGACTTCGTACAGATCTGGGATGTCACGAGCGCCTGCAAATATGCCAAGCGCCATCTTACGGAGAGGAAGAAATACTATAGGGAAGCGAAGTACCCCTTTACAATAACTAAGGTAAACGTATGAAAATTTTAACACTAAACAACACGGCATTTGACTTAAATGATTTGCCAGACGAAGTAGACGAAGATACTAGATTTTCAGTTTTGGACAATAGCAATCCCAACGATCCGGATTTTTATTTTATGCCTCTGATTTTTCTAGAGTCATTTAATAGTCCTGCTATTTTATTAAACATTGGCGGACACGAAGTACAAATGCCCTTAGACTGGTGCATGGTTGTAGGAGATAAAGACTGTGGTCTTGATCCAGAAGTATTGCCTCTGACTAGTCTCAACGAACGAGGATTTGATGCGTTTGTATTCAATCCAATCAAAGGATTTAAATGCGAATACATGCCTATTGAAATTGTAAACATTTATCAAGACGTTCGGTGGTATTTTCCTAAAATGAAAAACGGACAATTACTCACAGTACCGTTGTCTGATGACGTAAATCCTCCGTGTGTATTTTTTGTAAAAGAAATTTCTAGGCAGAGCGAAATTTTACAATTAGATAAAATCATCTAATGCCGCTGGACAGTTTAATGTACGAATCTCAAGACGAAGCATTTAAAAGACGGTGCATTGGTTGGGAGTTTAAATACAGCTTATTACCTAGACGATGTCACTATACTGGCAGACTTATATGGTTACAGGCCTATATGGGAACTAGTATTTTAACCGGTCCGGGAGACCCTATATTTGAACATAGGTGGTGTCATAAAAAAGAATATCTATTTTTAAAGATTAAAGGAATAATATGAAAGCAGGAAAAGTTTGGGGACAGACAGAATTGTTAGAAGCTAATGGAGTTTTAGAATTTCACAGAATTGAAGCCAAAGCTGGCGGGGTTTGTTCTAAGCATAAACACAAGTTCAAGTGGAATGGATTCTTTGTAGAATCAGGCAAATTAATTATTCGTGTATGGAAAAATAACTACGATTTAGTTGACGAAACAGTGCTAACGGCTGGTCAATATACAAAGGTTGCTCCCGGCGAATACCATCAGTTTGAAGCAGTAGAAGACACTGTGGCCTTTGAATTGTATTGGGCAGAGTTTAATCACGAAGATATTGAGCGTGAAACTGTGGGGTACTCGAGAGATGGGCAGTCTTAAACCAGGCGCAACTTACATTTACGAAAGAAATGGCGGCACAGTATATGCTAGAGAAGCAGGTGCCGATCCTAGCACTAGGCAAGTAATTGGATACTCGTATCCAGATTCGGATTACTATAAGAGTGTTGCCAAAAATTATTTTTTAGAAGTAGAATGGAAACACATTCTTGATGAGGCTGAGAACAATTCGGCGTTGCAAGAAGCTATAGAACGTGTTAAAATAATATATCACTTGAGTAAAAAAGATGCCAAATAAACATGTTGACTTGTTCAAAGAAATTATCCCTGCTGTAGACATGGGTCTTAAAGATCTATGGGATGCTGCTGGTGAAGAAGGTCAAAAAGAAATTAAAGGTGACCTTTGGAATCTTAATCGGTATATTAGCAATGTCAAGTCAAACAACAGAGAATTGCAAGAACACTTTGTTCTTACTGTGAACGAATTCTATAATAAGAACTGGGCGGCAATTCAAAAGCATCCTAAACTTGTTTGGCAAACTTTGTGTATGTGCAGCCATGAAACTAAGAAAACATACTTTCATGAATACATACCTTTAAAGAGAGCCAAGAACAAAAAAGTAGAATTGTTAGGCGAATTATTTCCAAATATGAAATGGAGTGATCTTGAAACACTTGCTGCAATCAACACAGACAAAGAAATCAAACAATACTGCGAAAGCCTCGGGTGGGATAAAAAAGAAGTTAATGCAATTAAATTTTAAATGCGAATATTGCGGAAAAGACTTTGCCAAAGAAAAAACTTTGGTTGTCCACATTTGTGAGCAAAAACGCAGGCATTTAAGCAAGACAGAAAAGCACGTTCAGATGGGTTTAATGACCTATCAAAAATTTTACGAGATCGCACAAAAAGGAAAGTCGCAAAAAACATTTGATGATTTTGCAACCAGTCCATATTACACTGCTTTTGTTAAGTTTGGCAGTTTTATGGTTAATACTGCTCCTATATATCCAGAGAAATTTATCGAGTTTGTGATTAAAAGCGGAATTAAACTAGACCATTGGTGCCGCGATGAACTATACGAAACTTATGTAAAAGAATTAATCAAGATAGAACCGGCCGATGGTGCTATACAGCGCAGTATTAAAACTATGATGGATTGGGCCGATAAGAATGATGCTCCGTGGGAACATTATTTCGCTTACGTTAATCTCAACAGAGCCACGCATGACATCAAGGAAGGTTTGGTCAGTCCTTGGTTAGTATTAAATACCAAGTCAGGCAGAGACATGTTGAAACGTATGAATGACGAACAGTTAGATATAATTGGTCCAGTAATTGATCCAAGTTTTTGGTCAAGAAAATTTAAATCGTTGCCTGCCGACGTAGAACTAATCAAAGATGTAATTAAGGAGGCTAAGATACTGTAATGCCAAAGAGACCAGAACCAGAACCAGAAGAATTAAAAGAAAACGAAGAATTTATTTCTAGAGATGACATCGATATAGAAGTAAGATTAGCCGAAGATAATACTGTGATGGTTCAATTTTCAGGATTTTCTGATTACGAAGATGCTGAAGAATATGCTCAATTTTTAGCAGAAACTCTTCCGTTGTTATTATTTGAAACTACAAGACTACAATAATGCCAGATATAGATATTGACTTTGTTAATCGAGACGATGCGTTGACGCTGTTTAAACATACAGTAGCAAGTCGTCTCGATGACAACAAACTAGTCAAGCACAATACAGGGATTTACATGCACGAAGTTCCTGTTGATCCTGTTAAAAATTTATGTGCAATACCTTACGAAAAAGCAGAAGAACAAGGTTTTTTTAAAATAGATTTTCTTAACGTTGGAATTTACAAAGGTGTTCGAAACGAAGAACACTTAATTCAATTAATGAATACGGAGCCACTATGGGATCTACTGAGTCAAGACGAGTTTGTAAATCTGTTATTTCATTTAAACGGGCATGGCGATATAATCCGGAAGACCCAACCGACTTCCGTGGAACAATTAGCTGCGGTCCTAGCTATGATCCGCCCGGCGAAACGTTATCTGATTGGGAAGCCATGGACGACGATTATGAGCGAAGTCTGGACGAAGCCCGAGAATAGTGAATACTATTTTAAGAAAAGTCATGCCACTGCATACGCTGTGGCCATTGTTGTTCAAATGAATTTAATTTGTGAACAAATTAGTTACGGATTTTCTTAATGGACTTTGATGCATTTAGTTCTGCTCAGATACAATCTAAACTTTGGCTAGTTCAAAGGTTAGAGGAGTCTTTGGTTGAACATGTTTCCACAGAAGACGGACATAGAATTTGGATATTAGCTGGCTGGTACGGAATAACTAATTTTCTAATAAGAACAAGAAATAAAATTCCTGTCCAAGAAGTTAGATCCTTTGACATTGATCCAACTTGTGAATCGATTGCCGACTCTATTAATAATCTATGGGTATGGAAGGCTTGGGAATTTAAAGCACAAACTCTCGATATAAATTCTTTAGTGTACGAACCTAGACCGGATGTGGTAATCAACAGTTCCGTTGAACATATGACTAGCGATCAATGGTGGGATAATATCCCTTCAAATACTGTAGTCTGTTTGCAGAGCAGTAATATGGAACACGACGATCATCCTAATAAATTTAATTCTAGTAGAGAAATGTTAGAAAGATATCGTTTACAAGAATGTTTTTATGAAGGTACTAAACGATTTCAATATGACAATTATGGATTTTATAGATCTATGATTATTGGAATTAAGTAGTTTTTCTAACTAATGTAATCGACTTACGTTTAATTCTTTTAACAATAATATCATTTAAACTAGTACAAGGTCCAAATAGGACCTTTACGTCTTTTGTACTAAAGTTTCTAATAGCATACCTAAAATCAGAAATTTCTCTAAGTAAGAAAATATTAATGGGAATTTGGCGGTTGCTTTCCCACCACCAAACTTCTCCTAATTCTAAAAATCTCTGCTTTTCAGCTTCGCCCTTAATCAAGCTATAGTCATACATACTGGTAACTTGAGCATCTTGATTTATAATAATACCTACGTATTCTTGATCTACGTGAGTTAATACACTTATAAATGGGAAATTTTGTTGTAAGTTTTCTGTTATTCTCATAGATAAATATTGCTAAAGGTCCATAATGTATGCAAGCAATTTCAGTTTATTTATATCCAAACAAAGTCGATGTATTTACAAATTTGCATTCTGAT
>JACCDX011713768.1_pt1 | contig 17671 bp, 15 predicted proteins | sample 7449681 | NCBI WGS metagenome assembly JACCDX01 (sample SAMN15323450, study PRJNA562643) | freshwater metagenome | isolation source: river surface water | place: USA:Blue River Watershed | collected 2017-08-18
CGATGGATGCAGCGGACGTCAACCTCTACCTCGTCGGCTTCATGGGCACCGGGAAAACCACCGTGGGCCGCGCGGTCGCGCAGAAAATCGGCTTCGCCCTGCTCGACAGCGACCACGAGATCGAGCGCCTGCAGGGCAAGACGATCCCCGACATCTTCGCCCAGGACGGCGAGCCGGCCTTCCGGGCCCTCGAGCGCGACTTCATCGATCGCGGCCACCCCGCGACGCGCACCCTGGTGGCCTGCGGCGGCGGCCTCGTGGTCCAGCCCGGCATGCTCGAGCTGCTGAAAACCAAGGGCGTCGTCGTCTGCCTCCACGCTTCGCTCGACACCATCCTGCAGCGCACCAGCCGCGCCCGGAACCGCCCCCTGCTCGCCGTCGACAACCCCGAGGAGCGCATCCGCACGCTCTACGCCGCCCGCGAAGCCGTCTACCGCCGGTCCGGCACCCTCATCCTAACCGACTCGCGCCCGCTCCACGACATCGTCTCGCATGTCATGCGCGCGTGGCGCCGCGACGCCCGGGACTTTGCCTGCAGCCGGCGGTAGGCTTGCCCCGCGCCGCCGCGCCGCGACACTCCCGCGCCGCATGACCGATCCGCGCCAGGACGATTTCCGCCGGCGACTCGCCGCCCTCGGGTTCGACGACGTGCGCTTCGCCGCCGTGGCCGAACCGCTCCGCGACCCGCTGCGCCCGTGGCTCGCCGCCGGCATGCACGCGGACATGCAGTGGATGGAGCGCAGCGCCGACAAGCGGCTCGATCCCCAGCTCGTGCTGCCCGGCGCGCAGTCGATCGTGATGCTCGGAGTCAGCTACTGGCGCCCCGCGCTCGTTGCCGCGGCGCGGTCGCCCGCCGGGCCGCCGGTCTGGGCGCGCTACGCCCGTCACGAGGATTACCACGACACCATCACCCCCGCCCTCGCCGCGGCCGGCCGGCTGCTCGAGGAGATCTTCGGCGCCGCGCCGTCCGACCACCGCTACTACGTCGACACCGGCCCCGTGCTGGAACGCCGCTGGGCCGCGCGCGCCGGACTCGGCTTCACCGGGAAAAACGCGATGCTCATCTCGCGCCGCCACGGCAACTGGCTCTTCCTTGCCGCCCTGCTCACCCGCGTGCCGCTCGTGCCGGACACCCCGGTCCGCCGCACCCCGCCGCCGGCCGCGCTCCCGTCGGGCGCGCCCGGCCCCGACGTCGGCGCCCTCTGCGGCAAATGCACCCGCTGCCTCGACGCCTGTCCCACGCGCGCCTTCGCCGCGCCCGGACTCGTCGACGCGCGCCGCTGCGTCTCCTACCAGACGATCGAGAACAAGGGCGTCATCCCGCGCGACCTGCGCGCCGGCATCGGCGAGCGGATCTACGGCTGCGACGTCTGCCTCGAGGTGTGCCCGTGGAACCGCTTCGCCCAGGCCGGTCGCCAGGTGTTGCTCGTCGCCCGCGACGAGATCGCCGCGCTGTCGCTCGACGACCTGCTCGCCCTCACGCCCGACCGATTCGCGGCGATCTTTCGCCGCACCCCGATCAAGCGGGTGAAACTCGCCGGACTCCTGCGCAACGCCTGCGTCGTCGCCGGCAACCGCCGCGACCCGCGCCACCTGCCGGCCTTGGTCGCGCTCGCTTCCTCCCACACCTCGCCGCTCGTCCGCGCCCATGCCGTGTGGGCGGTCCAACAGCTCGACGGTTCCGCGCACCTCGCCGCCGCCCGCGCCGCCGAGACCGACCCGCTCGTCCTCGCCGAATACGCCGCCGCCTAGGAGCCGGGCAACGCCCCCGGCCCGCCGCTCGCCCCCGCCGCAAACGCCCGTTCGAAGACCGCCACCGCGTTCGCCGGCGGTCGCACGGGGCGGCCGCTGCGGTCGATGAACGCGTGCGTCGTCGACCCCGTCGCCAGCAACTCGTCGCCCCGCCGCACCTCGTAGTCGAGTTTGATGCGCAGCAGCGGCTTGTCCCGCAGCGTCGTGATGATCGTCACGGTGTCGTCGTAGACCGCCGGGCGCTGGTATTTCACCGTCACCTCGAGCACGGGCAGGCGGAACCCGTCGGCCTCGAGCTGCCGATACGGCAGGCCGAGCTCCTTCAGGAGCGTCGTGCGCCCCACCTCGAACCACGGCAGGTAGTTGCCGTGATAGACGACGCCCATCATGTCGGTTTCGGCGTAGCGGACGACGACCTGGGACCGGGAAACGATCATGGGCTCAGGTTTCGGACCACTCCGGGTTGAAGAGCGCCGCGGCCGATTCTTTCCAGCAATTGCGCTGCGCCCACTCGCGGCCCGCGGCGCCGAGCTTCGCCCGCAGGTCGCCGTCGTGGATCAGTTTCTCGAACGCCGCCGCCAGCTGCACGGGTCGGTCCGGGGGCACGAGCAACCCGGTCACGCCGTCGACCACCGCTTCCGCCACGCCGCCGACCTCGTGCGCCACCACCGGCAACCCGTGCGCCGCCGCCTCGAGGTAGACCAGGCCGAAACCTTCGATCGAGTTGCGGTGGTTGACACTCGTCATCGCGAAAATGTCCGCCCGATCGTAGATCCCGCTGAGTTCCTCGTCCGGCAGATTGCCGAAAAAACGCACGGCCAGATCGGGCACGGCCGCCGCCGCCGCCCGGAGCAGCGTCTCGTAGTTGCCTTTGGCCGCCCCGCCCACCACCCAGTATTCGATCCGGGCACGCACCGCCGGCGGCAGCATCTGGAGCGCCTGCAACGTCAGCAGTTGGCCTTTGCGCGGATGCAGCCGTCCCACCGTCAGCACCACGATCCGATCCTTCTCGGCCTCCGGCTTCGGCGGGACCACGGCGAAGTCCGATCGCAGCGCCCCCGGCGTGAGGAAGATCTTGTCGGCGGCCTCCGGGAAATGCGTCAACAGCAGCTGCTGGGTATAGTTCGTCAGCGTGCTCACCCGCGTCGACCGCCGGATCAACTGCCCCGCCAGCCAGCGCCGCAGCGGACTGCCGGCAAACTTCAGGATCTCCGAACCATGGAAGGTCAGCACCAGGCGCTCCGGCCGGAACGCCCGGAAAAACTGCAGCGCCATCATGGTGAGCATCGGCCCCGGCTCCGGCAAATAAACCGTCCCGCGACGCAACTCCCGCCGGTGCCGGATCAACTCCCGCGCCAACCGCAGCTGGCAGGTGAAATCATGGGTGCCTTTCAGCGGCATCCGCCGGATCCGAAAGGGCCATTCCGCCCGCTCCGCCGCCGCCGGGGCCGCCTGCGCCCAGACTTCGACCTGATAACCCAACGAGACCGAGGCCCGCGCGATCTCCTCCGTGAACGTCGCGATGCCGCCACGTTTCGGATAGAATTCGTGCGTGATCAGAAAAACCGGCGAGGCCGCGGCTGCTACACTCATGACATGGAGTTTTCCCCCCAGACCGTCCGATCCGAATGTCCGGGGGGCGCGGAGATAGGTGCGCGACAACGCCGGACGCAAGCGTCCTCCGCGCCCGCCAACTCCGCCCGCCGCCCACCGTCCCGCCCATTCACCCGCAACCAAAGCTCCGCGGCGCCGTCCAACCTTCTCCATCCACCCGTCCCCCGGGTCGAAATAAGGGGTTTACTTTCAACGCCCCCGTAACATAGAACCGACGAACGATGCCCGATGCAGTTTCCAACAGTGCGGCCCTGTCGAAATCAGCCCCGACAACGCCCAAACCCTTTGCGCCGGAAGATGAAGCCGCACTGCGGGAGTCCCTGAAACGCTGTTCCCCGTCCACCTTTGAGGCTGCCGTCCAATATCGCAAAACGGGCAATCCCGAGCACGTTCCGGCCGTTGTCATCGGTGTTATCGAACGCTTCGTCGAGCCCGACCTGCGGGTGAAGCTGAAAGACGCCGACGACGACCTCCGCCTGATCGAAGACCTCGGCATCGACTCGCTCACGATGATGGAAATCGTGATCCTCGTCGAAGACGTCCTGCAGATGTCGATCAACAACGACGAACTCCGCAACCTCCGGACGGTGGGCGACGTAAAGACCTTCATCGATTGCAAGATTCGCGGGCTCGCCCTGCCGAAGCCGACGAAGTTCATCCCGATCGAGCACGTCGCGGCCGTCATGCCGATCCAGCCGCCCTTCCTGTTCCTGAACGAGGCCTCCGTCAGCTCCACGGCCGCCAACGGCAAATACAAGATCACCGGGCAGGAGTTCTTCCTTCAGGGGCATTTCAAGGACAACCCGGTCATGCCCGCCTCGATCATGCTCGAGGCCCTCGGCCAGCTCGCCGTGCTCTATCTGCTCGAAGGCGCTCCGACCGAACCCGGCAAGGTCGTCAGTCCGCAAACGATTTTCTTCACGGGCTGCGAGGGCGTCCGCGCCCACCGGGTCTGCAAGCCCGGCGACATCCTCACGTTGTCGATCAAGCCGAAGCGCATGAAGATGCCGCTCGCGACGTTCGAAGGGTCCATTCGGGTCGGTCAGGAAAAGGCCGTCATCGCCGAGGAGATCACCCTCACCTTCGGCATCGTCGCCGCCGCCGACGCTCCCGTGCCGATCAACGGCGTGGGCCACGTCAACGGCACCGACACCCCGGCCCCCGATGCGGCGGCCCCTGCGCCGCAGCCCCCGCTGCGCGCCGCCATCAACGCCTGATTCACCCGCTCCCGATCCGGGAGCCGTCCGATTTACGGCTGCCACCCACCGGCGCTCCGGGGGCTGCGTCCGCAATCGACCCGGCCCGACTGCCCGGTCGGCCCGGTCCGGCCTCGCCCCCGCCGCCCCGGGTCGGCACCCCGCGCCGACGCGCATAAATACCCGCGCGCTCCGCGTCGCCTCCCGCGTTGACCGACCCGCCGCGGCGCCCTTTGCTCTGCGACCCAACATCATCGCGCGTGCGCCCGCCGCACCCGCCCGCACGCATGCCTCGAGTTTTCATCACCGGCCTCGGTTTCGTCACCAGCATCGGCAACGACGCCGCCACCGTCAGCCGCAGCCTCCGCGACCTTCGCCACGGCTTCGAGGTCTACCCGCCGTTCCAGAAGCCCGACGTCCCCGTCAAGGTCATCGGCACGGTCAAGGATTTCACGACCGACTCGCCCGACCCCGAAGATTGGACCTTTCCCGCCGCCTACCGGATCAAGCGCGAGCTGCTCCGCACCATGGCGCCCAACGGCCTCTTCGCCCACTGCGCGATGCTCCAGGCCGTCGCCGACGCCAAACTGACCGAGCCCGACATCTCCCGGCCGGAGACCGGTCTCTACGCCGCCTCCGCCGGCTCGCCTTATCTCCTCCACTATCACCATGACCGCCTGACCAAGCTCGGCGTCATGCGCTGTTCCCCGCTCGGCATCGTCGCCTCCATCGCCGGCACGCTGAACTTCAACCTCATCGCCGCGTTCAAGATCCAGGGCGCCTCCTGCGGTTTTTCCTCGGCGTGCGCTTCCTCCGCCCACGCCCTCGGCTACGCGTTCGACGACATCGCCCTCGGCCGCCAGCAGCGCATGTTTGTCGTCGGCGCCGAAGACGGCAACACGGACGCCATCCTGCCCTTCGCCGGCATGCGCACCCTCTCGCTCCAGACCGACCCCGCCGTCGCCTCCCGTCCCTTCGACGCCAAGCGCGACGGCTTCGTCGGCACCGGTGGATCCGTCGCCCTCGTGCTGGAAAGCGAAGCCGAAGTCGCGCGCCGCGGCGTCACGCCCTACGCCGAAGTCCTCGGTTGGGGCCAGGCCTCGGACGGCTACAATGTCGCCATCTCCCACCCCGAGGGCAGCGGCTCCGCCGCCTCGATGACCAACGCGCTCCGCGCCGCCCGCGTCGAACCCGGCCAGGTCGACTACGTCAACGCCCACGCCACCTCGACGCTCATCGGCGACGTCTCCGAGGCCCGCGCCCTCCGCACCGTTTTCAAGGAGCACCTGCCCCGCGTCGCCGTCAGCAGCACCAAGGCCCTCACCGGCCACGGTCTCTCGCTCGCCGGCGCCATGGAGAGCGCCTTCTGCGCGCTCGCCCTGCGCGAAGGATTCATCCCCGGCTGCGCCCATCTCACCCAGGTCGACCCCGAATGTGCCGACCTCAACCTCCCCCGTGCCACCGAGTCGCGCCAGGCCGGGATCGTGGTGAAAAACAGCAGCGGCTTCGGCGGCGCCAACGTCGCCCTCGTCTTCAAACGCGTCGCCTGACTGTGGCCGCTGCCCGCGTCTCCGACCACTACCGCACCGCGTTCGTCACCGGCGCGAGCACCGGCCTCGGCCTCGCCTTCACCGCGATGCTGCTCGCCGACGGCGTGCAGGTCTGGGGCACGTCGCGCGAGCTCGCCCGGCTCGAACCGCTCGTCCGCGCCCATCCCGGTCGGTTTCACGCCGTGGCCCTCGACCTGGGCGACGAGGCCGCCGCCCTCGGGGCCTTCGCCGCCGCCGAACAGGCCGCCGGCGGTTTCGACCTCGTCGTCAACAACGCCGGCTTCGGGCTCTTCGGCACCTTCGCCGGCACCGCGTTCGCGGAGTGGAGACGCCAGCTCGAGGTGATGCTGGTCCACACCGCCGCCCTTTCACACGCCGCGCTCCGCCCGATGCTCGCCCGCAACCGCGGCGCGCTCGTCAACATTTCCTCCCTCGCCGCCGAGTTCCCGCTCCCGTTCCAGAGCGCCTACAATATCTGCAAGGCCGGCCTCACCGCCCTCAACGAGAGCCTCATGCTGGAGGTTTCCGGCACCGGCGTGGTCATCCTCGATGTGCGCCCCGGCGATTACCGCACCGACTTCGAAGGCGCCGTGCGCCGGCCCTCCGGCGAAGCGTCGCCGCGCCTTGCCCGCGCGTGGGCCGCCTTCGAAAAAATGATGCGCTCCGGCCCGCCGCCCGCCCATGCCGCCGCGGCCCTCCGCCGCGCGCTCCTGCGCCGCCGCAGCGCCACCGTCCGCACCGGCCGCTTCTTCCAGGCCGTCGCCGGCCCTTTCCTCGCCCGCTTCGGCTCCCTCGACCTCAACCGCCGCATCCAGGCGCGCTACTTCGATGTCTGACCGTCGCCGCCCCGATTTCCGCCCGCGCCCGCCGGTCCGCCGGCCCGGCCCCGCCGTCCCCTCCTGATGTCCAAAATCCGGATACTCGTCCTCACCTCCAGCACCGGCGGCGGCCACGACGCCCGCGCCGTCGCGTTCGCCGAGTGGTGCTTCCAGCTCTACCGCCACGAGGTCGACGTCCGCATCGAGCAGATGCTCGAGAAATCCTCGGTCGTGAACCGCACCGGGGTGAATCTCTACAACCGCATCCAGCGCCGCGCCCCCTGGATGCACAAGGTCTTCTACGCCCTCGTCGAGGCGCTCAGTTACCTCAATCGCCGCTCCGTCACCTTCGGCGGCGCCTACTACCGCACCGTGCTGGAGGACTACCGGCCCCACCTCGTCTTCAGCGTCCACGACTGCCTCAACCGCGGTTACTTCCAGCTCGCCCGCCGGCTCCTCGGCCCGGCGCAGGTGCGCTGCGCCACCTACTGCGGCGAATTCTCCGGCGGCTGGGGCTACTCCCGCAACTGGATCGAGCCGACCGTCGATCTCTACGTCTCCCGCACCCCCACCGCCCGCGACTACGCGGTGAAGTGCGGCATCCCGCCCGACCGCGCGACCGTCCGCGGCTACCTGATGCTGCCGCGCGCGCACCTGGAGACGCTCGGCCCCGTCGACCGGCAGGTTTTCCTCACCAAGCGCCTCGGCCTCGAACGCGGCAAGTTCACCGTCTTCCTCGCCACCGGCACCAACGGCGCCAACAACCACGCCGCGCTCCTGCCCGCCCTCCTCCGCCACGCCGACCGCGTGCAGGCGATCATCATCTGCGGCCGCAACCGCGCCGCCTACAACGATCTCCTCCACTGGCGCGCCATCCACCCCGAGTTCTCCTGCTACATCGAGGGCTACTCCGACATCGTCCACCTCTTCATGCAGGTCAGCGATGTCATCGTCACCCGCGGCGGCACCACCACCTGCGCCAAGGCCCTGCACTTCAAGTGCCCGATCGTCTTCAACGCCTTCGGCGGCATCATGCCCCAGGAGACGCTCACGTGGAAATTCTTCCGCAACGGCGCCGCCGCCCCGAAGATCGAGTCCGCCGCCGACTTCGCCCGGCTCGTCGACCGCTGGATGGCCGAGCCCGACGCCTACGCCGCCGCCCGGGAAAACTTCCTCAAACTCCGCTACGAGGAGGACCCGACCGTCGTGATCGACGAACTCGTCGCCCTTGCCAACAGCGTCGCCGGTGTCCCGTTGACGCGCCGGCCCTTCCCGCCGGCCAACGGCCAGGGCGCCGACCGGTAGCACCGGCGCCGGCCGCCCTTTCGGCCGCCGCCGCCCGGCGGGACAACCGCGATTCGCCGCAACCCGGTCCGCCGCGGCGTTCGTCATCTATCCGCTCGCCCGCCTCTCGCGCGGCGTTCTAGCTTCCGCGCACTTTGTCCGTCCCGCCGCCCGTCATCGCCTACCTTTTCACCACGTTCCCGAAAAACACGGAGACGTTTCTCCAGCGCGAAATCATCGCCATGCAGAAGCACGGCGTCGCGATGCGCCTCTACTCCCTCTGGGGCGGCGGCGGCACCTTCCGCGGCCTGCCCGTCGCCCGCTTCAACAAGTGGCGCCTGCTCACGCTGCTCTGGATGATTCCCTACGAGGCCTCGCGCCGCCCCGAGGTCCTGCGCCAGCTGCTCGCCGGTCTCTTCGCCCGCCGCGCCCCGTCGTGGCTCAATTTCTGGGAAAACATGCTCGGCGCCGGCTTCGCCTGCCTCTTCGCCGGCGAATTCCGCCGCCTCCGCCCCGCCCTTGTCCACGCCGCCTGGGGCGGTGCCCCCGCCACCGCCGCGTGGCTGCTCTGGCGCCTCGACGGCCACCGCTTCAGCGCCGCCGCCCACGCGTATGATATTTTCGAACACGGCGGCGACTGGTGGCTGCGCGACAAACTCGAGCACGCCGCCTTCGTCCACACCTCCACCGAGATGGGCCGCCGCGCCCTCGCCGACCGCGGCCTGCCCCCCGACCGCATCGTCTGCATCCGCCGCGGCCTCGAGCGCCTGCCGGCCCTCAAACCCCTCCGCCGCCCGCGCACCGCGCTCCAGCTCGTCTGCGTCGCCCGCCTCGTCGAGAAGAAGGGCCTCGACCACCAGCTCAAGATCTACGCCGCGCTCCGCGCCGCCGGCGTCGCCTTCACCGCCCGCATCGTCGGCGACGGTCCGCTTCGGCCGGCCCTCGAAAAACTCGCCGGGCACCTCGGCATCGGCGCCCTGGTGACCTTCACCGGCCACCTGCCCCAGCACGAGGTCTGGAACCAGCTCGCCTGGGCCGATGTGCTCCTGCACACCGGCGTCATCGCGCCGAGCGGCGACCGCGACGGCCTGCCCAACGTCATTCCCGAGGCCATGTCCGTCGGCGTGCTGGTGGTCACCTCGCCCGCCGCCGCCACCACCGAAGCCATCACCCAGGGCACCACCGGCCTCGTCGCTCCGGTCGACCTGCCCTCGGATTGGGTCGCGGCGCTCCGCCGCCTGGCCACCGACGACATCTTCGCCGAGAAACTCCGCCTGGCCGCCCGCCGCTGGGTGGAGGACAACTTCGACGCCCACCGCAACGCCGCCCGCCTGCTCGCGCTCTTCGAGGCCACGATCGCCGCGCCGCCCTCGGCCCCCGCGCCCGCCGCCCCGCCGGCGCCGGCCGCCTCGGCATGATTTTTTTCGACACGACCAAGACGGGCCCGGCCCGCCACCGCTCGGGCCTCAACCGGGTCAGCGCCCGGCTGCGCGACGAACTCGGCCACCGCGCGACCGCGGTCGCGTGGGACGGCGCCCGCCGCGACTTCGCGTCGCCCGGCACCCACCCGCTGCGGTCGACCGACTGGTTGCTCACCGCCGAGCTGTTCTCCGAGGAAGAACGGCCCGGCTGGACCGATTTTCTCGACCGCCGCCGCTGCCGCCTCGCGGCCATCTTCCACGACGCGATCCCCCTCAAGCACCCGCACATCACCTGGCCCCGGAGCGTCGGCCGCCACCCCGGCTACCTGAAACTCCTCGCCCGCTTCGACCGGGTCTGGGCCGTGTCCCGCGCCAGCCGCGACGAGTTGCTCGGCTTCTGGCGCTGGTCTGGTCTCGAGCGGACTCCCCCCGTCGACGTGCTCGCGCTCGGTGCCGACGCGCACCGCGAACCGCGCAACACCGCGCCCGCGCCCGCCGTCACGCCGCCCCGCCTGCTCTGCCTCGGCATCGTCGAGCCGCGCAAGAACCAGCTCTTCCTCCTCGAGGTGTGCGAGACGCTCTGGCGCGAGGGCCTCGTGTTCGAGCTCCACGTCGTCGGCCGCGTCAATCCGCACTTCGGCGCGCCGATCGTCGCCCGCCTCCGGGCCCTGCACGGCACCCGGGGTGCGTCGCTCCGGTTCCACGAGGCGGCGACCGACGCCGTCGTCGCCGACCTCTACGCCACCGCCCGCGCCACGGCTTTTCCCACGATCGCCGAGGGCTGCGGCCTGCCCCTGCTCGAGTCGCTCTGGCGCGGGGTGCCCTGCGTCTGCTCCGACCTGCCCGTGCTCCGCGAGAACACCGCCGGCGGCGGCTGCCTTCCGGTGAGGCTCGGCGATCACGCCGCCTGGCGGGACGCGTTGCGCCAGCTTCTCACCGACGACGCGCTCCACGACCGGCTCTGCCACGAGGCGATCTCGCGCCCGTTGCCCACCTGGGCCGACGCAGCCAGCGCCTTGGCCGCCGCGCTCACTTCGTCGTCACCGGCGTGACGGCCGCGGCCGCGTCCTTTTTCGCATCCGCCCCTGCCGGCGCGGCCTGCGGCGCCACCGCCGCGCCGCCCTCGAGGGTCTTGATTGCCGTCGAGCGCACCGCCGCGATCGCCGGCTCGTTCTGCGGCACCTCGCGCTTCGTCTCGAACTTGGTGTCCGCCCCGAGATTGTCCGCCGCCACCGCGCAGAGCAGCGGCATCGCCGTCTCGATCCGGCCCGCGATGCCCAGCACCGCCACCCGCACGTCCCAGATTTCCGCACCCGTCGCGCGCTCGAGCGACTTGCCCGGATTCGCCCGCGCCGACATCTGCAAAAACGTCTCGCGCGCCGAGGCATCCACCCGCGGCGTGGCGTCGACGCCGTAGCTCACCTCGATGTAGATTTCCGGCGCCACGTTCGGCGGCGCCTCGAACATCCCCTTCTGCCCCAGCGCCGCGTCGACGCAGGCCTTGATCACCTCGACCCGCGCCGGCGTGCCGGACACGACCGCCTTTTTCGCCACCAGCCGGTAGGACGTCCCCGACGGCTTGAACGCGCTGCCCTTCGCCGCGATCGCGTCGACCAGCACCTTGTGTTTCGGCACGAAAACATTGCCGCACCCGGCGAGCAGACCCGCCGCGCCCGCCGCCGCCAGCAGGAACGCGCACCGCAGACTCGGTCGGAGGAAATTCATCGGGAAAACACGGAACGGGGTAAGCACCCGGCGAAAATTCGCAAACCGCCCGCTGTAACTCGCCTGTTACCGGCACGCATCGGCGGCGCCCCCGTCAGTCCATCTTCACCCGCGCGCGGTAGAACGCATCGCAGCGGGCGTAGATTTCTTTCGCCGAACTCAGCGCCATGGCCTCCGCCGCCAGCGCCCGCGCATCCGCCATCGTCATCGAGCGGATGAGGTATTTGACCGAGGGCAGCCAAGCCGGCGACATGCTCAGTCCGTCCACCCCGAGTCCCAGCAGCAGCGGGGCGTAGACCGGGTCGCCCGCCATCTCGCCGCACACGCTCACGTGCAGTTTGCGTTTGTGCGCCTCCTCGACCACCCGCGCGATCATCCGCAACACCGCCGGGTGGGTCGGCTCGTAGAGGTGCGCGATCCGGTCGTTGCCGCGGTCGATCGCGAGCATGTATTGGATCAGGTCGTTCGTCCCGATGCTGAAGAACGCGCACTGCTGCGCCAGCAGGTCCGCCGTTGCCGCCGCGCTCGGGATCTCGATCATCGTGCCGACCTCCATCGCGTCGTCGAACGGCACCCCGCGCTCGCGCAGCTCGCGCTGGCACTCCGCCAGCACCGCGTTGGCCCGCGTCAGCTCCTCCACCCCGCTGATCATCGGATACATCAGCCGCACCTTGCCGTGCGCGCTCGCCATCAAAATCGCCCGCAGCTGGTCCTTGAAAATCTCCACGTTGTCCAGGCACCACCGGATCGCCCGGAAGCCCATGAACGGATTGTTCTCCTTCGGGAACAGGTCCGTCTTGCCCGTCATCGGCTTGTCGCCGCCGAGATCGAGCGTGCGGATGATCACCGGCTGCGGCGCCATCGCCGCCACCACCGCCTTGTAGTCCAGGAACTGCTCCTGCTCGCTCGGCACCCGCGCCGAATGGAGAAACAGAAACTCCGTCCGGTAGAGGCCCACGCCGTCCGCGAAGAAATTCCGCGCCTGCGTCACCTCGTCCGCCTTCTCGATGTTCGCCAGCAGCGCCACCGAGACGCCGTCCAGCGTCACCGCCGGCAGCCGGTTCACCTCGAGCAGCCGCGCCTCGAACGACTTCTTCCGCTCCTGGATCTTGCCGTAGCGGAACAGCGTGCTCTCCGACGGATTGAGAATCACGATGCCGTCGTAGCCGTCGACGATCGCCCAGTCCCCGTGCTTCACCCGCTTGGTCAGGTTGCGCACCCCGACCACCGAGGGGATTTTCATCGAGCGCGCCACGATCACCGCGTGGCTCGTCTTGCTGCCCGAATCCATCACCAGCGCCAGCGCCGCCGACCGGTCGAGCGAGGCCGACTCCGACGGCGAGATGTCGCTCGTGACCACGATGCGCTGGTCCGCCAGCCGCTTGAGCGAATTCTCCGCCTGCCCGAGCAGGTTCTGCAGCACCCGCTGCGCGACGTCGCGCAGGTCCGCCGCCCGCTCCCGCAGATACTCGTCGTCGATCTCCGCGAAGGCCTGCACGTAGCGGGACGACACCTTGTGGAAACAGCTCTCGATGTTGCAGCCCGACGCCTCGAACTCCCGGATCGTCTCCCCGATCAACGCCTCGTCTTCCAGCACCATCAGGTGCGCGTCGAAGATCGCCGCCTCCTCCGGGCCGATGTTCTTCTCCACCTCGTTCTTGATGCGCGTCACCTGCTGCCGTGTCGCGATCAACGCCCGGTCGAACCGCCCCACTTCGTCGATCCGCTTCTCCGGCTCGACCTGGTAGGTCGGCACCTCCACGTCGCTCTGCACGTAGACAAAGATCTGTCCATACGCGATCCCCTGCGAGGCGGCGATGCCTTGCACGGTGATCTCGTTCTTCGCGCGGGAATCCATTTTCGAAATACGGGGTGCGGCCCGCGCCAAGGGGGTTCGCGCGGTCCGCGCCCGTCGATAACGCGTTCGCCGCCGGACGGGTCAATGAGGATTTATGCCAGACGCGCCTCCGTCACGAAAACCGACGGCCCCCACGCCGCCCGGATCGCCGCGACCGCCGGACCCGCATCCGCCGACTCCTCCAGCAAGGCAAAACACGCGCTCCCGCTCCCGCTCATCCGCGGCGCGAGGCCGAAGCGCTCGCGCAACTCGTCCAGCAGCGCCGGCAGCGCCACGAACTTCGCGAAGGCCGGCGCCTCCATCGTGTTCAGCAGCAGCGCCTCCGCCGGCGCCTCCGGATCCGCCAGCCACGCCGCCAGCCGCGCCTCCGCGAATTCCGCCGGCAGATAGGTTTTTGGCGCGCCCGCCGCCAATTGCCCGTAGGCCCACGGCGTCGGGATGCCGAAGCCCGGCTTGAACACCAGCACCCGCCGCCCCGTCAGCCGCCCTGCCGGCTCCGGCGGCAGCGCCCCCACCCGTTCGCCCCGCCCGCGCATCACCGCCGGCCCGCCGGTCAGGAACAAGGGACAATCCGATCCGATCCCCGCCGCCACCCCGGCCAGCGCCATCGGGGCGAGCCGCACCTCCGGTCCGGCCAGCGCTTCGAGCGCCTTCAACGCCGCCACCGCGTCGCTGCTCCCGCCCCCCAGGCCCGCGCCCATCGGGATGCGCTTCTCCAGAAAAAACGTCGCGCCGCCCGCCCAACCCGTCGCCGCCGCCCAGGCCCGCGCCGCCCGCAAAATCAGGTTCGTCTCGTCCGTCGGCACCGCCGGATCGTCGCAGGCCAGCGTGAATTCCCCCGGCGTCCCCGCCTCCGCCCGCACCGTGTCGCCCCACGTCAGCGGCGCCACCACCGACACCAGGTCGTGAAACCCGTCCGGCCGCCGTCCCGTGATCGCGAGGAACAGGTTCAACTTGGCCGGAGCAAAGACGGAAACAGCGCTCATGGAATCGGAGGCCGGACATGCACGCCCATACTGCCCGGCGGCGCCAGTCGGATTTTGGTTTTTCCCCGGCGCCGTTCCTGTTCATGGTCGCCGTCACTTCATGGCCTGCGATCTGATTCTCGTCCTCGACGCCCAGTCCCCCCGCGACGTCGTTCCCGTTCTCCGCCAACTCCAAGGCACCGTGCGCTGGGTGAAGGTCGGCCTCGAGATGTTCACCGCCTGCGGTCCCGACTGCGTGCGCGAAATCGCCGGACTCGGCTTCGACGTCTTTCTCGACCTCAAGCTCCACGACATCCCCAACACCGTCGCCAAGGCCGTCGAATCCTGCGCCAAGCTGCCCATCGGCATGCTCACGCTCCACACCTGCGGCGGCCGCGAAATGATGCAATGGGCCGTCAAAGCCCAGCAGCAGCACAAGCCCGACCTGCTCCTCCTCGGCGTCACCGTCCTCACCTCCATGAGCGCCGCCGGCCTCGCCGAAACCGGTCCCGTCGACGCCCCCGAGCACCAAGTCGTGCGCCTCGGCAAACTTGCCGCCGACTCCGGCCTCCGCGGCCTCGTCTGCTCGCCCCTCGAGCTCGCGCCGCTCCGCGCCGTGTTGCCCGCCCACGTCGCCCTCGTCACGCCCGGCATCCGCCCCCGCGACGCCAAGGCCGACGACCAGACGCGCATCATGACGCCCGCCGAAGCCGCCCGCGCCGGCTCCACCTACATCGTGGTCGGCCGCCCCATCTTCAAAGCCCCCGATCCCGCCGCCGCCGCCCGCGCCATCCTCCAGGAGCTCCGCACCGCGTAGCCCGCTTGCCCCGACCGCCCCGTTCCAACCCCGCTTTTCCATCCGATTCCCATGCCCCGTTCCGCCGCCATCCTTCTCGCCGCCGGTAGCGGATCCCGCATGGCGGGCACCGTGACCGACAAGGTCCTCGCCCCCCTCGCCGGCCGCGCGGTGTTCTCCTACTCCGCCGCGGCCTTCATGCAGAGCGCCGTCGTCGACCTGTTCGTCATCGTCTACCGCGACCAGCCGCAGATGCTCGAACTCTCCGCGCTCGCCCCCACCCCGTCGCTCCTCGTCCGCGGCGGCCGCGAGCGCCAGGACTCCGTGCTCAACGCCCTCGCCGCCCTGCCCGCCGACATCGCCGCCGTCTTCATCCACGATTGCGCGCGCCCCCTGATCCGGCCCGAACAGCTCGTCGCCCTCCACAAGATCGTCCGCCGCGAACACGCCGTCGTCCTCGCCCACCGCGTCACCGACACGATCAAGGAACACCGCCCCGACGCGCGCCTTCGCACGCTCGATCGCTCGCGCCTCTGGGCCATGGAGACGCCCCAGGTGTTCTCCCGCGACCTCGTCGCCCGCGCCTACGCCCGCGTCGCGAAAAAAGGCCTCTCGATCACCGACGATGCCCAGGCCGTCGAGCAACTCGGCCACCCCATCGCCCTCCTCGAGAATCCGCACCCCAACCCCAAGCTCACCACGCCGGCCGACCTCGCCTACGTCGAGTATCTCCTCGCCCGGGACTCCGCCCCCGCGACCTGACGTGTCTCCCGCGTCTCCCAAGTCTTCCGTGTCTCCCGCGTCTTCCACGTCTCTCGCGTCTTGCCGGTCCTCCGCATGAATTTCCGCATCGGCCACGGCTACGACATCCACCGCATCGTCGCGGGCCGCCCCATGGTCCTCGGCGGCGTCCGCTTCGACACCGACTACGGCCTCGAGGGCCACAGCGACGCCGACTGCCTCACCCACGCGATCTGCGACGCCCTGCTCGGCGCCGCGGCGCTGCCCGACATCGGCCATTTCTTTCCGAACACGGATCCCGCCTACAAGAACATCGACTCGCAGGTCCTGCTCGCCCGCGTCTGCGGCGAACTCTCCAAACGCGGCTTCGCCGTCAGCAACATCGACGCCACCGTCATCGCCGAGAAGCCGAAGATCTACCCGCGCCTCGACGAGATGAAGGCCGCCCTCGCCAAGTCCACCCATCTTCCCGTCACTTCGATCGGCCTCAAAGCCACGACCAACGAAGGCATCGACGAGATCGGCCGCGGCCTCGCCGTCGCCGCCCACGCCGTCGCCCTCGTGGTCAAAGCCTGAGCGGCTCCGTCGCCGCGACCCGATTCCGCCCTTTCCTTTTTCATGCCCACTGTGTTTCCGCGCCGCCTCCTCCTCACCGCCACACTCGTCCCGCTCCTCTTCGCCCTCGGTTGCGCCAAGCGCGAATCCGTCGTCGCCCGCGGCAACCAGGAAGGCGTCTTCCACATCAGCATCGGCTCCGAGCCCACCGACCTCGACCCGCACACCGTCACCGGCCTGGGCGACGCCAAGGTCATCCAGTCCCTCTTCGATCCGCTCGTCAGCTTCGAGCCTGTCACCCTCAAACCCGTCCCCGCTCTCGCCGAGCGCTGGGAGATCTCCGCCGACGGCCTCACCTATACCTTTCACCTCCGCGCCGACGCCAAGTGGTCCAACGGCGACCCCGTCACCGCCCGGGACTGCGTCGACTCCTGGCGCCGCATTCTCACGCCGTCTCTCGCCGCCGACTACGCCTACTTCCTCCACCTCATCCGCGGCGCCGAAGCCTTCAACAAAGGCACGACGACGGATTTCTCGACCGTCGGCGCCAAAGCCGTCGATGACCGCACCCTGGTCGTCACGCTCACCCACCCCGCGCCTTACTTCCTGCAGATCCTGTTGAATTCCCCGTGGCGCCCGGTCCACCTCCGCTCCATCGCCGCCGCCGGCGATCCCTACCGCCGCGGCCAGCCCTGGACCAAACCCGGCAAACTCGTCTCCAGCGGCCCCTTCGTGCTCAAGGAGTGGACCACCCACCAGCGCGTCGTCGTCGAAAAATCCCCCACCTACTGGGACCGTGACCGCGTCCGCCTCAACGCCGTCCACTTCTATCCGACCGACAGCATCGACGCCGAGGAGCGCGCCTTCCGCGCCGGCCAGCTCCACGCCACCTGGGCGCTGCCGCTCTCCAAGGTTCTCCCGCTGCAAAAGGAGAACTCCCCGAATCTCCGCATCGACCCCAACCTCGAGACCTATTTCTTCCGGCTCAACGTCCGCAAAGCACCCTTCACCGACCCGCGCATCCGCCGCGCCCTCTCCCTCGCGATCGATCGCGACACCATCGCGAGCAAGATCCTCCCCGGCGGCCGCAAGCCCGCGCCGACGTTCGTCCCCGATTTTCTCACCGGCTACACGCCCCCAAAGCGCACCGCCTACGATCCCGAGGCCGCCCGCCGTCTCCTCGCCGAAGCCGGCCACGCCAAGGGCGCCAACCTCCCGCCGATCGAGATTCTCTACAACAACAACGAAATCCTTCGCCTCGTCTGCGAGGCCGTGCAGCAGATGTGGCGCCGCGAGCTCGGCGTCGACGTCCGCCTCGTGAACCAGGAATACAAGGTCGTCTTCGCCAACCGCCGCGCCGGCGACTACCAGCTCCTCATGGGCACCTGGACCGCCG
>JACCDX010607758.1_pt1 | contig 17670 bp, 20 predicted proteins | sample 7449681 | NCBI WGS metagenome assembly JACCDX01 (sample SAMN15323450, study PRJNA562643) | freshwater metagenome | isolation source: river surface water | place: USA:Blue River Watershed | collected 2017-08-18
ATAATGAAACGTTAACAATCCCGGCTAATGTTTCTTTAACGGGTGAAGGTCCGCAAGCCGTAGTTATTCAAAAACTGAATGTAACGGCTAATACGACTTTAATTACGATGGCCGCTAATTGTCGTTGCGAAAACTTTACCGCCAATTTATCATCATCAGGAAATTACGATTTGATTGGATGCGATTTTCCTTCGGGAACATCCATTACCGGAAAATTACGTAATTCTATTTGGACCATTACTTCTACGACAACAGGATCTCCTACCATAATTGGTGTTCGATCAGCTGGAACTTCGACAACTACGTACTCAACTCCAAATGCCATACAACGTTCAACGATTAATGTGATTTCCAGTAGTACCGGAAACACTCGAGGTATTTTAGTAAGTGGAGCTAACCGTTTTTCTGTTCGGGATATTGTGGTATATGCACGAGGAACGGGTAGTAATATAGTAGGAGTAGAAACTACGAATGCATCTGCTGTATTTGAAGGAAAAACGTCAACATTTGGAGGAGTTTCCACAACAGGAGGTGCAACGTATTACGACATTAATCGTACCGCCGGAACTATGAATATTGGATTCAGTGATTTATTAAATAATAGTGCAAATGGTAATGGATTTTCTACGGTTGTTGAACCTAATTTAGTGTTTTTTGGAGTATTTGGAAATTTAAGTACCGGAACGTATTATTTGGCTCCGGGAACTTTAAAAGATACCACCTTACCAGCTTCAGCCGTAACTGTACCGGTAATTCAAAATATGTGTTTAATCCAAGGTTCAATTATTTTTTCAAGTGCGCTTCCAGTAGGTTGTACCGCTACAGTTACTGTATACAAAAACGGCAGTGCTACGAGTTTTGTATTAACGGTTAATGCTGGTCAAACGATGGCTAGTAACGCTGGAACGTTATCGGTAGATTTTTCGAACGGAGACAATTATCATCTTCAAATGGTAATTAGTGGTATTTCGGCAGGTACTAATAACGCCGTATTATCACTTGGTTGGTATTAATTCAAACTAAATAAGTATAACGTTTGGTTCAAGTCACCGATAATAGTATCACGAATATTTAACAAATCGGTATCGGTTCGTTTTAATTTTTTAGGAAGATCTCGTTCTAACCAACCGACAATTTCTTTAATCATTACTGTTGCTTCTTTATCCGAAAAATTACGTAAATGAATATTAGAAGTTTTTCCGGTTAGTTTAGGTCTTCCGTATCTACCAATATAGACTTCTACAAATTGGTCTATATTCGTATCTAGTTTAGTTACTAAATCATTCGTGGCAATATGACGAGGATAATTCATCGTTTGCCAATGATAAAGTTTGATTTGATCACGTAAAGTCATCATGAGATGAACAATTTCAGCTGACATTTATTTATTATCAAAATATAATAATATGTTTCTTATCATTTCAAGAACGGCTACTGATGATATAAAAAAGAATATACAATCATTAGTTAACGCAGGAATTGACGCTTATGCGATCATAGATAAAGACCTTGATAAATCAACAAAAAGGTTAATTAAATATGATAATGAACAACTAGAAAAAGAAGGATATTTGTTTTCGAATGTAACTCATCCTACTCAAAAAGAAGTATACAGAATTACTGGTTGGGATAAAGCTCTATATCATGCTTATAAATCCAATGAAAACTATGTTTGGATTTGTGAAGATGATGTTTATTGGAACCGTCCAGCTGTGATAAAAATGTTACTTGAAAAATCTTCAAGTTTAAACGATGATTTAATATGCACTGAACTTGCTCCAAGTGTTAAACAATCTCCTAGATGGTACCATTGGCCAAAATGTGAACAAATTACGCAAAAACAGGATAAATGGATGGGAACATTTAATCAACTTTCAAGAGTATCTCATCGATTATTGCAAAAAGTAAACTCTTATGCGAAAAATCACAGTAACTTATTATTACACGAAGCTTTATTAGCAACGTTAGCAAGAATGCATAATTTTAAAGTTTCGTATTTAACTGATTTAGGATTACCTATTTATATTGATATTCATTGGTTGCCTGAATTTACACAGAAAGAAATTGAAGAAATAGAAGAAGAAAATTCTTATGTAATTTTGCATCCTGTGAAATCAGCATATGCTCATAAAGCGTATTCTTTAGAATTGAAACGTCAATTAAAATAATTATTTCTTTTCTTCTTTTTTGGGTTGCTGTTTTTTATCTACCGGCGCACTTTCGGTTCTAAACAAACTAGCATTCGATTCTGAAGCATCTACCCCTTCCCATGAACCACTCATAGCATCATATCGTGCTTGGATTTGTTGATTAATAGGATTAACAAATAGATCCATAAATCCAGTTTTATTTGGTTCATTGCTTGATGTTTCGTAAGGCGCTACGTTAGGCATCGAAGTTTGCGGGGTTTTTGCCTGGCCAATAGCATTTAGGTATCCTTGCCAATGTTGTTGCATTTTGTATTATGTTATTTTAAAAGTTGTTTCTTGACACCATACGGGTAAATTATCCTGATTAACCCACTGAATTTTAGAAACTATTTTTCCACTTATTCCTTCGATAAATAAAGAACTGGAGCTTTCATTATAACTTCCAACTCCTTTAGGACAAACAGTTTGACTACATAAATCATATACCGTTGGAGTAAAGGGTATACCGTTTAATGAAACCGAATAAGTTGCCGTTCCACCTTGTATGGGAGTTAATAAATTGTAAGCTACCCATAATGTTGTATTTTCATTTGGCAATGGGTTGCTTGGAGTAAATCCCATTCCCGTAATAATAGCTTGGTCAATTAAAGGATTACCGCAATCGCGTAAACTTACTGTCGTGGCTATTGCTCCAAATATAAGTTTAAAAATGTTCATTTACTTTAATTGTCTATAAATGTGTAAATGAAGGAAGCAAAAAGTCCCGAAGAGTTAAAAAAACTATTGGAATCGAATGATCAAATAGTTGTTTTTTATTTTCTAAGTACTTGTCCACATTGTCAAGTAATGCATAAACCTTTCGAAGAAATAGAAAAGGAAGAAAAAGGTAAAGCTAAGTTTATTAAAGTAGAAGCCGAGAATATACCAGATGATATGGGTAAAACTTCATTTCCGGATTTTGAACTTCGTGAAAAGAAGAAAGTGAAAAAGAGTACTAGTGGTGAAATGACTAAAGAAGAATTACGCGATAAATTATTTGGAACTAGTGGTGGACGTCGGGTTAGAAATAGACGGACTCGTACCCGTCGGCTTGCTCGTCGTACTAGAAAGGTCTTTCATTGATCCTACAGCATCAATATATCCTTCACTTTTGATCTTACCAAATCGAGCCGGAGGAGCTGATGAGAAATCCGGGGCATCCCATCCTTTTGATAACCATTTAAGGAACCCATCTTGATCATTGGGTATTTTTGACGATTGCAATGTATGGAAATTACGCATAGCTTGAGCTTGATCAAATAAGTCACTGGTGTCCATATAGATATCACTGGTTTGTTGGAATGATGTATAAATCTTATCTTTCACTTCACGTCGCATGGTGGGCGCTGCATCTGGTCGTTTAGGATTATCTTTGATTTCGGTTAGAAGTACGTTCATGAAAGGGTTGTCTTTCGTAGGCATAGTATACTCTTTAGACGTTGAAGGCATATCTGCTTCAAGTTTGAACGATTCTAATGTTTTACCGTTAGGGAATACGTTACCTAATAAGATAGTAGCTACCATAACTACCGGTACTGAAAGTATATACGTGCCTTCGCCTGTAGCAAAAAACATAATAACTGCAAAGTATATTGTAAAACGAACTACTGAATTAAGAGCTTCTGCAGTAGTCATAGTTTGTAAAGGTACAAATTTGTTCCAGTTATTTTTGTTGAATAAAATAGCAGGATCTTTGAACCAGAATTGTTCAGGCATCTTATTCTCTACTGTGAGTTTTTGTTACGTTGTTTCTTCTGTAAACGAGCAATCATGCGTTGACGACGAGCTTCGGGTGTATTACCCATAAGCACGGCTGAAGGGACTTCTGCTTTATTCCCGCCTAGGAAGTTGTTTAACACATCTCCAAACATTCCTTGAACTTTATTTTTTATCGTTTCAATATCGGCTATAATTTGGGTTTGAGTAATTTCACCTCGTTGCATTTTTTCTTCAACAATTCCCTTAATTTTATTGATTAACCGTTTCATTACCGGATTTTCAGGGTTCTTAATGATTTCAATAAGCTGTAAAGGATCCTCAACATTAAACTCATTAATAAATTCATCAACGTTTACCGTTTCGAATAATTCATAGAATAATTTACCGATACGGGTAGTCTTTAAGAATTCTAATAATTCTTCCAAATGATCTTCGATCTTATCGTCTTCTAATATCTTTGAGATCTCGTCGTTGGTTTGTCCACTTTGAGACCATAAGGATTTCACCGTATTTACGATGGTTCCAACTTTTTCTTTGATATCTCCATGAAAGAATGATGATAATACAAATAAATAAACATTTTTCCATACAAATTCCGGATTACTGGTGAAGAGTTGACTTAAATCAACACCGCATACAACACGAGGAACACTAAAAAATGTTTCATCCCGTTGAACGATACGCATAACTTCCGGATAGAACGTAGTCTCAATATGAGCAATCTCTTCTTCTAAATTGAACTCAGCAGCTTTGAATTCTGGATCAAGTGTAGATAATTCACTTAAAAAGTTATCGAAAACTTCCATTTTATTGTTTAGCTTAAACTTATATTTAAACTACTCATCTTCACGTCTTGATTTAATCCATAGAAATACGCAAGACACTACCGAAACAACTAACAACAAAAATAAAGTAACTGTAGCTAAAGTTTCATCTTCAGTCATTTATTTACTAAATCTTTTTAAACACCATACTTTTGTACATAGCCATTGCCAAAGCGTTTGCTCTTTGGGAATATCTATACGACGACGTTTCGTAGGTGGTTCCATTTTTTCATAGGTATTCGCAGATCATCTCTCAAATCCATTTTTAAGCCTTATTACCTCCACGAGAAGCAAATAATGAACGGTCACTATCCGTTAAACAAACACAACCCGTGTCGGTGTTGAAAGCACTAGGACAGCAATCCGGAGAAGTTTTATTGCCCACTAGTGACATTAATTTATTAGGATCTTCATGAGAGTTTGCAGGAGAAGTAGAGACCGGTAAGGGTTCGCTAGGTTGCCAACCACTTACTAAACTAGATTCATCATAAGGACCCATACCACCCGAGTTCAGCGGTTTACCTATTTCTTGTTGCATAAAGCTTTCTTTTGACGAGGGCATAGGTATTGCTAATTTGTATTTCATCAATAACCCAACCCCAATGGCTACCAGAAAAAATGTAAATACTAAACTAGTTTTGTTCATTTCCTTTATTATCATGAAGAGTATGATTTTTTTATGCACCAGAAGCAGCTACTATTGATGCTAATACTAATACCATGGCTAAAATTTGAGGTTGAAACAGAGCTAACACGATAGAGATCGCTAACATAATGTATAAAAATGTTTTTAAGAGTGTCATGAATAATACCGCGAACGATTCTATAAACGCCATGATGACTTGTGTTAGATATCCCGCAATGTACCCTTGTCCAACAAATCTTCGAAAGATATCGCGAATTTTAATGAGATAATAGATGAATGTACTTGTAGATGTTGTAGCTTTCGATAATGTAGTAATTGTAAAGCTAAGTATAAATTTACGCAATCGACCAAACATATCTCGAAATGGACCTAGTGAACCCGTGATTTCTTTTAGAGAAGCACCAGTGAGTGAGAACATAGAGTTCAATCCATCCATCGGCGCTTTCATGACTTCATTACCAAGCTGGTTCATGCAATAGTTAAAGTTATCGCTCGTAGTGGTGTCACTAACCATACTTGCGAACGGCATATACATAGGATTACATCGATACTCGGTCCAGTTTGTTCGTATACTATCCAAGTTTGCACTTGCGTGAGCTAGAAACATTCCAAAAATAACTAAAATGGGTAGTCCTATAAATAACCACATTCTACACTACTATTCTTTTACCACGAAACCTTCCTGTACTAATAATCGTATCTTTTAATCCATGATAGAACATATCAGTAGTTTCTAATTCATCTAAAATCATTATACGGTTATCATCTTTGCTTATTACTGGATAAGAAGACGAACTAGTAATTAATTGATATACCGTTATGAACGGCTGATCATTATGCAACACTTGTCGTCCTAATTCTGCTGCTTTTATTATAGAATTATCTTTATATACCCAAGTATTCGGTGATGACAAAATACCTCTATCAATTTCAACATAATATCGATTAATCATTTTGTGAATACATATACCTTTAACGATATCACCGTTATCAAGTACATCTCCTATTACTATATCTTGAACAGGTTTGCAAATATCGTTTTGTAATACGATAAATGTTCCCGGTAATATACCACTCTTTTCTTTTATAAATTTAGATTTCGTAGTAGAATTATTATACAGAGCTTCAATATATTTATGTTTGAATTCTAAGAAATCTACATCATCAATTTCGTCAAAATCCAAGAATTCATAATTTTGAATACTTATTTTTCCGGTATTGGTGTTTAAGCATGCAATACGGTTACATTTCTTCGTTGATTTTTTGGCATTAGGATGTTGATCGACACGAATATATTTTCCTTTATATTTGACTTTATGACTACCCGTTACCAATATTCCACTTAAATCATATAATGGTACATTCGTTGCATCCATTCTGTAAATTGAGGTTACGATAGCAAGATTATCCGTAAGACGATCGCCTATAACTACATCTTTCATAGGTTTTATTCCAGAGAATGTTCTAATTTTAGTATTCTCATCAAAACACAAAAAATTCATTGCTGATCCAACTGGACCGTTCACTAACGATTGTCCCGATTGCATACCTCCGTAGAAGATGTAAAGGAACGAGTACATTACACCTACTACTCTTCCTAACAATGTTCTCATACGAATTATGATATACTGTGTTTGACTCATAAGGTTATGAATTTTACCAAATACGCTTCCTACTACACCTAAGAACCCACCACGTACACCCGAAAACATGGATCGCATAGAAGCTAATGTTGATGTTGTTTCCGCCAATGTTTCATTAACAACGGCGAATTCACCCATAACGGGATCCATAACAAATCCTAAATAATCTTGAAATCCTTTCATAGTACATTTCGTAAAGTTTGTTAGAATATCATCACCTACCATTCCGGCCATAGGCATATACACAGGATTACATCGGTATTCAAGCCAGTTCTTTTTCAAATCATCTAACTGTGTAAGACCGAACAAGTAAAAGCTTGCTATAATTGATACAATCGTAGCAAGAAAAAATATGATGCTATCCATTGTTCTTATTCAATTTAAAACGGATTTGTGAAAAACGATACCAACTAAAAACATCTTAAAATGGACTATCATACTATGTCGCTTGCGGAACTTAAAGTCGCCGCCCGAGATCACGTCCCCAAAATCAAATACTATTATATCAAAAAACGAGTTGAGCTTATTCGTCTTCTTACTATGAAAGAATTACCTAAATCATTCATTATAGAAAAAAAGAAGATAACCGAATTACGTCAAGAAGCTAAGGATAAAGGTTACACAAATATTTGGAATCTAAACAGGTCTCAACTAATTGAGTTGTTATACCCTAGCTCTGAAAACAATAATCAAAATAATCACAATACAGATGAACATGATGACCCAAAGTAAGGTGAATGCCATTACATAAGGAAACATATACTGAAATATTCGTGCTAAAATTGGTCGAAGGATATTGATTTCAAAATAGTTTTGAAATTCGGGGGAAGATAAAAAAGAAAGAGAATCCGTTAAAGGGTGCTTTTTCATCGTGTTTTTTGTCTACGTTTGGATATAAACATAAGGATGAAAACTTCGCAAACTACTCGTTTAGCACTTGTCCTTGGGGGCGCTGTCGTGTTATTTTATTTATTAAGCAATTACTCCAACGGCAAATCCATGGTCGGTGAAGGTATGGAACAAGTTAAAGGTGCATTAGGTGTTCAAGGTCCCATGTCTGATTCTGGTCCCTACGGTAAACCCAATGCTAGTGCCGGAGGTAACGAACAACCCGTAGAATCTGTACAAGGTCGTCATCCCTCTTCGCAATCCACTTACAGCGAAACTACCTTAAGCAGTGGTGAATTATTACCCAAAGGTGAATTAGGTGCTTCATGGGCTGCTGTAAATCCTTCTAGTATGGGAGATCTTAAAGGTCAAAATTTCTTAGATGCTGGTTACCATACTAACACCGCTATTGCTGGTGTTTCTCAAACTAACCGTAATGCTAGTCATGATATTCGTTCTGAACCTCCTAATCCTCAAGCGAAAGTTGGTCCCTTCTTACAAACCACTATTGAACCCAATCCTTTCAAACGTGGATTAGACGCTTAAATTGAAAAAAATTAGTTTGTCAGTTGCCTGACTTTCATATCAGGATTAGATCCTGACGCTTGCTCTGTTTTACCAGTCTATGAGCGAAAGACCAACATACAACTATATTACTCTATAAAAATCCGTTTTATAGAGTAATGTGGCCAGTGGCATTATTCGGTTTAGGAGCAGCACTTTTAGTAGTCTCTAATCGTGGACCAAAAAATATTGTGAAAGTTCAAAGTAAAATAAACGGTGAAACTTATTCTGTTCAAAATTTACCAGATAAGCAGGATGCCGCAGATTCTATGGCGAGAATACATGATAAACTAGAAAGATTGATTAATCATTATAAAGAAGACCCGGCTTCAATGGCCGATCCTCGTATTAAAGTTATGATCGAACGTTTCAATCCGGATAATTTAGTAGAAAATGATCTCGATGATAACTCTACTTCTTATTCAGAAAACAAGGGTGAAAAAATAGTGGTTTGTTTGCGTGATAAAACTCCAGGATTTCCATTAGTTGACGATAATACAGTTATGTTTGTAATTCTTCATGAAATGGCACATTTGATGACAACTACGATAGGTCATAATCCTGAATTCTGGTCAAACTTTCGTAGATTATTACACGATGCTTGTGGATTAGGTATTTATACTGAAGTAAATTATACAAAAAATCCAACTCAATATTGTGGAATGACGATAACCGATACACCTATTTAGATGTTCGAGGCACCGTTTTTTTCTACTTCTTCTTTGAGTTGTTTTTCATAGTCTTCAAGACGTTTTTGATAACAAATAATCTCATTTTTAATTCGTTCAATTTGTTTTTCCAAATATTCGGTATAAGGAGGTAATCCTAAATCTTTATCAGCACGAATACATTTCTTTAAAACACTTTCGGTTAATTTACTAACTTCTAAACCATCCGCACAATTAAAGTCAACGGTAATCAATTTACCGGGACGAACATTATCACTATGATTTGATGCATCGTCTTTATGGCTACAGGTATAAATACCGGTTGCGATAAAGTTTCTGCTTCGTTCTGCTTCTGGCAGATGTTCAAACCAATCTTTGAACCATTCTCTAAATTGTTCGGGATAAAATTTATAAACTTTTCCGTTTAATGTTTTTGTAACACAACGTTCATCTTCATCGTATTCGCCTTTTACATGGATAGCTTTGCCATCTGAAAGAGGAATTCCAAATATAACTTTGGATGGAACAAATTGTCCACCATAATGGCCACAAGTACGGCCTTTGCAACGAGAACATTCATAATCACCACAGCCCATTTTAAAACTTAAATTTCAAAGTAAATAAAAATTCACAAATAAATCCGTTTTAAAAGATAAGATGTTAAAAACTGAAGTACTAGATTATACTTCAAAGTCTACTTATACAATAACATATTTTGAAGATGATACAATAGAAACGGTACGTAACCGAATAGCTGCAGCTATGAATACACATCCTAATCGTTTGTACATTATGGTTTCGTTGCAGTTTAAAAATAATTACTATGAAAAAGATCCTCGACGTTGGGAAAATTTATTTGATCGTCTTTCCTATAACGGTAAAGTTGTTTTGAAAGAAGCTTTTGATGAATTTCAAACGAATTATCGTAGTCCACAGACAAGCATTCCTTATACGAATTTTGATCGCAGCGAATGGATGCATAAACCACAATCGTTAGAAGATATTCATTCGTCTACTCGCGATTTCACTGAACTTCGTATTTTTGGCGTTGAAGATAGATTGTCTTACGTTCTTCCTTTTAATTTTAATGGACCGTTAGTTACTAAAATTCCAAGTTCACAATTACCTTTGCCAGAATTACCTATACTGCTCTCCACCTTATACAAATCATCATCTATAGAAAAATTTGTAGTCATACCTTACGAAAGTCAATATGAGAATGTAAGTTATATTTATTACCCTTATCTCACAGCAACTACTCCTACGCGGTTAAGTGAAGAAATAATAAATTTAACAAATAAAAATACAAAATTATTGAATGATTTGCTGAATTTCAAAGATGTGTTTCCGGAAGAATCTATAAATGTAACACGATCACGTATATATACTAAGTTTGTGGAAACCGATTTCGGTGATGCTATTAGAACTCGATTTGAACAAATCTTTTTTGGTCAAACATTATCTAAAGAAATTCCTTACATTGGATTATTCACTGGTCGTACAGAAGTTATGCGTCATAAGTTTTTTGTAGAAAATCCAGCTGAGAACAAAAAACCTTTTTTGGATGTGAGTATGTTGAAGAAATGGTTACGTAAACCTTCACGTAGTATTCCTACTCTTCTTCTTTATCGAGGTACGGATCGATTTAATTATGATCGAGTAGCTATAAGTGATGAAGATATTGTCATTACTTTTTTTCGAGATCGTTCAAGTACTGAAAAAATAGAAACAATGCAACGAGAAGTATTAACTTGGTTACGTTCTTGTGATGCCATTATGTCGTTTGTTAATAAGAATGATATAGATAATGAACGTTGGGAATTGCAAGAAATTGAGATGTATTTGAATTACAAACGAAGAATTGAATATATTGATACACGTCGAATGAATTGTATTTCATTTTTATTTAATCAAACCAGATCTAATGATACAGAATTCAATTTCTTACGTTCAGAAAATACTTCAACAGGTATTGATCCTATCGACGTAAAAGTTATTCAAATGTTAGGTGAAGGAGATGTTCAACCGAGTACTCTTTCTCAAGATTTAGGAATTTCCTTAGATAAAGCTAAAATTCTTATCAAAGATATTCAATCTAGATTAGATGAAGATCCTAGTTTAGAAAAAAGAGCATTTCGTAAACAACCTACATTGCTTATTGAAGAGAAGTCTACAAAAATATCATTTGTTACCGAAATTGATCGCATTGTTAAATATGCAAATATATTGCGATTTTTAGTAGGACATGATAGTCCCAACGTTGATAAAATTTGTCCTAAACGTATCGAGAAAGTAAACGTAGGTACAGCTACAGTTCCTGTACAACGGGAAGAAGTAAGTGAAGAATCCAAAAATATGTTTGGTGATTTATTTGGATTTTTAGAACAAGAAGAGGAAGTTAAAGAAACTAAGCCAGTGGAGACTAAAAGTACAAAAATACCGATTACTCAAAAGAATGAAACAATGTATAGTTATTTCAAAGAACGGTTAGAAGAATTTGATCAAGAAACTTTCAATCCAAATGTAAAAGGATTTCGTTACGCAAAAGAATGTGAACAAAATCGTCAACCAGTTATTCTAGATGAAAAACAATTAAAACGTCTTAAAAATACAGGTTATGATCCTCAATCGTATGAAGATAAGAAAAAGGTATTGAATATTTATGATCCAGATGGAGCAGTAATATGTCCAGAATATTGGTGTATGAACGACCAAATTCCGTTAAACGATGATCAGCTCTTAGAAGATGCAAACGGTGAATTAGTTTGTCCGGTATGTTATCGTAAAGTTCGAAAATCAGATAATGATAATCCTCGTGAATATTCGGTGATTAAACGTAAAGATGGTCTTAATTATCCTGGATTTGTAAACTATAAGTCACCACTTAACGATAAAAATATGCCATGTTGCTTTAAGAAACCTCAAAAAATAAAAACTGACGATGCTGATCAAAAGTATTATATTGTTGGTGAAACAAAACTGGTTTTAAAAGACTTTCGTTTAGCCTTCTTACCTGCTCAATTAAATGCTTCATTGCAATTAAACGAAACTTATGAAATGATTAAAAGCTCAAATTCCAATCGATTACAAAATGGTATGTCTGCGTTTTTTCGAGTAGGTATTGGAAGACCTTCACAAAACATACCTGAACTTTTAGGATTAAAAACAGTCATACCGAGACCTAGAGAAAGTATTGAAACTATTTTAAAATGTTCTTTTTTGCGAACTTGGAAAGTAACCGATAACGATAACACTGAAAGCATAAATAATGCTTTGTTAAAAATTCCACCCTACAACAATGATGAAATAGCAAGAAAAACGTTAGCTAGTATTATAAGTGGTATCGATAAAGCGTTTTCAAATAATAAATTAACGATGTTACAAGAATTAGAATATGTTTGTTTATTTTTAAATTGTGATGTGTTTCGAATTCAGTTGGATACAAACACTTTAGGTTGTTTATTTTATTCACCTATGAGTAGACCAAGAAGCAGAGGTATTGTTTTGTTACAAAATAAAAATTATGTCGATATTTTATCTTACGTAACTCGATTTCCAAGAGGATTTGAATATAAATCAAATGTATTCGAATCTCCATTTAAGAAAGAAACGTACACTATTCTTGAAAAATTACGAACCGAATCTTGTCAAACCAAGTTACCAAATTTCAATACAGCGTTAAATATTATTCAAGATATATTACTCGAAACAAAACAACCCGACTTTCAAGTTGTTTTAGATCCTTTTGGACGTGCTCAATCTTTCTTTATTCCTAATCATGTTATTATCCCTTTTCAATCGGTACCTACTCCAAGTATGAACCAAGCAAAATTAAATAGCTATAATTCTATAGCACCTGAAACACTGCCAAAATATGAAAAAATAAAACCATATTTAGAAAAAGCTCAAAAGTATCATGAAGGATATGAAGTAGTAGAAGACATGTATAACAACGATGGTCAACGAGTAGAACTACTGCTTAAATCTGGTTTGCGCATACCCATCTATCCCGAAAAAATACAACAAACTGAAACTCTGGAAGTAATTGAAACCGTAAATACTATTGGTGAAAGTAATTTAGTGTTTGGTAAACCTTCTGAGGAATTAGAAAAAGAATATAAGACGATTAGTTATTCTTCTGAAGTTTATGAATTCTTAATTTTTGAATTAACTATCGACATAACTAGTGGTGATTATAATGATTTACGTAAAACATTGTTAGAACCTAATCCAAACGTAAAGCAGTTAGAAAGTCAATTACGAAAATGGTTTGATACAAAAGTAGATTTTGTAAAACTTAAGACACCCATTGAATTCATTTCAAAAATTCGTAAACCGTGTGGACAATTTAAATCTAAAGATACATGTTCAGGAAATCTATGTGCATGGAACGGAAAAACATGCAATATTAGTATTCGAGATACTATCAAAAAAGAACCTTTATTTTCAAAATTATTAAATACATTATTAAGCAATTTAAAAATACGAGCCATGATCCTTGATGGTCGTACAACTCCATTTTTCAGTACAGCATTGTATTTGGAATTTCCAAATGAACTAATACTTAGCGACTTAGATATCGTCAATGTTGATGTCCGCTGAAGGAATATTTTCACGTTCGTGTTTATGTTTGTTTTTCTTATCAACAATAGTTGGACCAGAATCTTCGTTATCAGAAGCAAATTCAATACCGTCACCAAATATAACTCCACTTTCTTCGTGACCTTCGGCAAGAATACGTTTATCGATAAATATTTGGGAAGATAAGTCTCGTAATTGTTCACGGTTTAATACCGCGATAACTTCAAGAATATTAAGATTTTCTTCTACAACCACTGTAGTTCCAATATCGATCCAGACATCACGTTTACCACGTCCGCGAAATGCACCGCGAATGTTAGCATGTTTTTGATAAACATGGAGTGATTCTTTTTCGATAGTTTCACCAGAGTTGCTAGTAAATGTTTCCATTTCTTTTTCGATATACATAACTTCTAATTGCCCATTGCCAAATTTGCGAATAACTTTAGCAATGTGTATTCCATCTTGTAATTTGTCACTTTTACGAATATCACTGAATAGTTTATTCACTTGTTGAAGGCTTTTATCGCCTGCACCGCTACGTTTAGCACCTTTGTTTCCAGAATTCTTTTGCATTCTAATATAACTTTAAAAAATATCAAATGAAAAAAACACAATTCGTTTTTAGGTAAATAATAAGAGGAAAGTAAGATATACTTTCGTATTATTATTTTTTACTAGGTTTAGTATTTGCTTGTTTACCACGCGAACCACGTTTTACAGTAGGTTTAACTTCTTCTTTCTTTTCTTCAGCAGGTGAATCTTCTTCAGAACTAGATTCAGAGCTAGAAGAACTACTAGATGCAGATTCTTCTTTCGTAGCAATAGGAACGTCTTTTGCTTGTTTTACTGCCAATTTTTCCAATTTTTTGGAAGCTTTTTCAGCTTTTTCTTCGGTTTTCTCGACCTTAGTTTTGGCTTTTTCTAAAGCTTGTTTGGCTTTTTCGGCAGCAAGTAAAGCTTTTTCGGCAGCTTCTTTTGCGGTTTCAAGTTTTTTAGCTTCTTCTGCAGCTTTGAATGCCGGATCAGTTTTCATCTTTTCACGGTATTCTTTCGCAGCTTCTTGCATAGCTTTCAATTTTTCTTCAGGGATAACTTTTTTAGGTTTAGTTTCGGCCATTTTGAATAAAAGAATTAGAACTTAAATTTTGATACTACTAGTTATCTAAAAATAAGATCCGTTTTCAACAATTTATAGTTGATCCCGTTTGAGATCATGTATAAATTTTTATTTATTTTTTACTAATTTTAATACATGTTTTATTTAGTTTATTTACGCCGTTTTGATGAAGTGGACTTTTAAGAAGGATTGTAAGTTGAGGTAGGTAACTTCTTGACCATCTTTAACTCGTAATAATTTGGCTAATTTCGCATCAGGGATGATACGACGTTTGAAGTTAGGATCAAAACAGTTGTGAGTTTTGACGTAGTTACTGATGTATTTAGTTACATCCGTTTGAGATCGTTGAGATTTAGCGGGTAATCCCATGAACGAACTTAATTCATCACTGATAGGACGTAATTTTAAGAACGCATTGTTCGCACGACGGGTTTCGTACGTTTTGAGTTCTTCAGGCGTCATATCTTTAGGATCTTTACGACGACGTTTTTTAGAATCACGGGCTTCACGTTTTAAAGCTTTAGTCGCTTCAGTAGCTTCTTTTACAGCTTCACGAATTTTAGTAGAGACTTCACTGCTTAAAGCTTTTAAGGTTTCTTGTAAAGTAGATAAGATCACTTCGGCACTGCGAGTTTCAGTAGTTTCCGCTTTAGCAACAACAACAGGAGCAGGAGTAGTTACAGGAACAGTTACTTCAGCTTTTGCAGAAGCTTTTCGTCCTTTGGAAGGAGTTGCGGGGGTGGCAGCTACAGGTTGAGCATTTTTGGTTTGCTTGGTATCTTTCGCCATTGAGTTTGCTTTACTGTGGGTTTTAGTTGATTCCATTTCTAACGCGCTTGTTATACTATGTATTCTCCTTACCTGTTTAAATCACAAACGCCCTCGACGCATATAAATTCTGTTGCGTTATTTTCAAATGAATAAACAACTGTTATGGGTGTTTTTAATAGCCATAGTCATCTATATCCTTACTCGTTACCGAGAAGGGTTTTATAATACAGAACGGCCGATGCTTACAAATGAAGATTTAACAAATTTTTATCCTAATGGAACGGCCCCGGTAAGAACAACTGCAAATGCTAGAATATTTTTAGATTGGTTAAAAACCAAGCTTGGTCCGCAGTATAATGAAGCAATGCTTCGTGAGTCTTTAGGATCAGTTTTCGAACAGTCATTTAAAAAAGACATAACGCCACTTGTAAATGCTGTTAAAAGTCTTGATAAAAAACCAACTCCTACCGAATTTATTAACAAATTAAACGGACTAATACCGGCTGATTTTGGATTATCTAAAGCTACTATTGTGGATATGTTTAATGATCCCCACCCAAACCAGTTTAACATGGCTTACGAATATTTGTTTGGTGCAACAACTGAAAAAGCTAAGTTAGAAGAAACTCCTACTGCTACTACCACTACCACTACCCCAACTACAACTCCTGCTACTACAGTCGACCCAAAACCGGCTAGAGTAAGTCCTATGGTTCGAACAAATATGGCCGCTGGTTACGATCCTCGTCCTTATTCAGACTTTCCTAAATGTAATCCAAATTATCGAGCTATTCCTGGAGGTACTATTGAAGAAAAATGTTTTTCATAATCGATAAAGAGCAGACATAATAATAAAACAAAAATGATAAGGTTCTGTTGAATAATGTAAAATAGTTAAAAATATAGTAGAAACGTAAAACGCGTATTCTTCTGCAGTATGAACAACTTCAAATTTGTTTTTGAGACTTGTTAGCCATCCAGCGTATTTATACCTAAATGATTGTTTGTTTTTATGCTCAGCAGCTAACGTATTCATATCATTACAGATTAGACACATAAATATGTATAATTGAGTTTTGTTCATAGTTAGAAATACATTAGGATGGATTTTATAGAAATCATTCTCTTCAATAATTTGACATATTTGTAACCATCTACTTTGCAATACAAATTCTCTTGTTTGTATTGCATTGTTTTCGTAAAAAATAGGAAGCTTGTTACGTAACCGATAACCATAAATAGTTCTTATACGTTTACGTACGTCTATGCTTAAAGGTTGACGAGTGAACGGGTTCTCACATTTACGATCCACTACATCAAATAAAGTACGCACGTCAAACCCGTAAAGCTTACCTTGTTCTTCGAACCCAAAATAGTCTAAAGGATGTATAGACTTTATTGAATCAAAAGTAATTGGTTCTTCGCTATTAATACATTTACTTCGGTTCAATGCACCTGGTCCAGCTAATTCTAATAGTTTACGTATTTTATATCCTTTCCAAATTTTGGAAATTAAATTAACTTTATTATCAATATTGTTTATAGTTGTCCATAATCTTGGATTCTTTACGCGTACATGCTTACCGCAGAATATAACTCCCGTCAAAGCTTGATTGTTGCATCTTTCTATGCTTGTTTTGTTTTTGCAAGAACTGCATAATACCATTATTATAGAAGAACGGTTTCGTTCGTTGAAAACGGATTTACGGTCATCTAGCATAGAGTAAGTATAACAAATTATCGCTACTAAAATGATGAACACTCCTACTATCGTAAATATTAACAATTTTGATATCAATCGTGTAACGTTTGTGAAAAATCCTACTAAACCCAATCGTCCCAATATGTTTAGTGTAAAATATGATGGTCAAAACTTTCAACTTCGTTTACCTTCCCGAATGAATTGTCGCTTATTCGCTCGTGCTGATGAAAAAACTGGTGAAATGAGTTATTCATTAACCGCCAATCTTAAAAATTGTGATCCTTATGCAAAAGATCGTGCTAATGGATCAACTGAAATTGAAAAATTATATAATGCTTTAGTATTTGACTTAAAA
>JACCDX011531703.1_pt1 | contig 17669 bp, 13 predicted proteins | sample 7449681 | NCBI WGS metagenome assembly JACCDX01 (sample SAMN15323450, study PRJNA562643) | freshwater metagenome | isolation source: river surface water | place: USA:Blue River Watershed | collected 2017-08-18
CACCTGTTTCCCGCCCCCGCCCCCGCGCTCGCGCTTCAGTTCCAGCTACTCAACGCTGAGGTGCCCGATACTCAACCGAGTCTCTCGTCGGGTCACGGCCGAGCAAACGGGGTCAGGCCGCTACTTGTTAATTTGATGGCGGCTCATCCGACTCCAGAAGTTTCCGAACCATGCCGCGGTGATCCATCATGAAGGCCCGCGTGACGCGGTAGTGTTCGGTCTCCTCGAAAGCCACCCATCGGACGCCCTCGGCGTCGAAATGGTAGATCCACGCGTCCGGGAAGGCCATCAGCAGCGGCGAATGCGTGGCGATGATGAATCCCGAGCCTCGCGGTTGAGATGTTGCAGTCTCAAGTCCGAGATCCCGACACCTGGTCGTTGAGTAGAAGGAAACTCACGAGCCGAGCTCCGAGCCTCGTCGTTGAGACTCCATGCCTCAATGGTCAGTATCCGCAGACTCAACAGTCAGGCTCCCGCATCTCACTATTGAGGCCCCACGGCTCAACGCTGAGACTACCGGGTATCGCGCTTGAGACTCCCGTGTTCGGAGTGAGGTGCATTGGTCTCAACACCGAGTATCCGTCTACTCGCCGTTGAGGCTCCCGATACTCGTGCGTCAGGTGCCCCCGTATCTCGCGCCGACAAAAAAGCCCGGCCGGTGAGGCCGGGCTGACTCAAGGCCTAGACTCGCGATACTCAAGCCACCGTGGCGACGGCGGCGGGCGCGGCGGCCGGCGTGGAACGGCGCTCGAAGCGCCGCCCCAGCTCCGCGCGCACCTCCTCCAAGCCACCCGCCTCCGCTTGGTTCAGGAAACCGTAGGCAGTCACGGCGGCGTTCATCAAATCGCTGCCCAAGGCGATCTGGGTGTCGTCGACCAGTTCGGCGAGCTGGGTCACTTGCGTGGCCAAGGGCCCCAGCTGAGCCCACAAGGCCCAGTCGCGGGCAAACTCCGCCACATCGAAGGACGGCGGGAATACCTGCGGATTCGACTGGGCGACTGCCAGCGCCTTCTCGACAAAGGCGCGCGAACCGTCGCCCATCTTGAGCAGGCGGCGCTTCTCCTGAACGCCCAGATCGACGAGGAAAGGCAGCTTGGCGCGGATGGTGGCGAGGGCATCGGAAACGGCCTGCACGTCGGCAGCCGTGAGCGTGGCGGATACGAGGTTGTTTTTGGACATCGTTACGTTTGGACGGGTGGGTTAAAAAGCCGCAGGCAAAGCCGCTAAGTGCGTCTCGCCTCGGCTATCGCTTAAGAGTCAGGCCTAACAACAACCAACTTGTCCAAATATACTTACAAATCACCTAGTCACGTATCCGTCTATTTTTTATTCAAAGTCATGACTAATTTGCATCATTTTCCGGCTTTCCCCGATCTATCGTAAGTCGCGATTAATGGTCCGCCCCCGGGCCTCGTTATACCAATACCTGATAACCTTTGTTTTTTGGCCCTCCAATTTTTGACCACGGCTGCACGGATAATCACGGAGACGATCCGATCCATCCGCGCCCATCCGTGCCATCCGCGGTTAAAGTCAGACCAGCGGCCGATTGCCTTTTTGACCACTCCGACGAAACGACTCCGTCGTTCCGCTACGCCAGAGGAGGCTTCGTAGCGGAAGCGCGGAGCGCTTTCGCCTGAAGTCTAAAACCATTCGGCTGGCGGTATCAGAATATCTTTAGCCGGCGACATCACAGCCTTCTCCGTCCACGACCGCCCATGTCCGAATATCAACTCTCCCTGCTCCAGACCGTCCTGACCATCTTGGGGCTGGCCCTCGCCCTCAATTCCCTGCGTCTACAGAAACAGGAGATCCGCCGCTCCGCCAAGATCGGTGCGCTGAGCGAGCTGTCCCGGATCTTGGAGCGCCGTCTTGAGCAGGACGAAGCCATGATCCAAGGCCTCAAGCAGCAAGGCCGAGATTGGAGGCAGCTGGCCGAGTGGGTGAACCGCGAACTCAAACCCCAGATCGAGGCCACCCAGGCCGAACTGCTCGCCCTCATCGAGAGATACGACACCTCGCTCGATCTCTCCCAAGTCCGCCTCGCCCTCTGCCGCCGCCCCAAAAAGCCCGACACGTCGGGCAACGCGCTCCAGACCATTGAGTCACAGCGCGTTTGAAACCGCCGAGCCCGCTGCAGACGCCACGTTTTTTCTCCACATCTTCACAAACTCGTTCTTCACCTCGGTCAGGGCCGAGCGAATAGGGTCAGTCCGTGTTTCGTGGCAGAAATAGCACGGAGGCCCGTGATCAGGCAATCGACACAGATTAAGCGTTAGCGAACGGTTTATCTGGATGCCCTGCTATACCAGAAGGGTGATCTTGCCCCGGCTTGGTTGTTACGGTTCCCACCGCGACCTATCTGCTCGCGCTAAAATTGCGGGCCTGCCGCCTTCCCCTGCCCGGCTACCCGGGAGGCCGAATCCAATTTCCATAACCCGAATGATAGGAATTGTAAAAACCGTTGCATTCATTAGCCCGATTCATCAACTGAATCAGTCCCTTAACTACCAATACCCTCCAAAAAAAGTCATGAAAAACCAAAAGCTTGCAGCTTCCGTGCTCGGTCTTTTCGCGATGTCGCTCGTTCCTTCCGTGAAGGCGATCTCGATTCAACTGGTCGCAGACAACGATTTTGCCGTCTACGCGGGCACCTCCACCTCGATCACGCGTTCGATCTATCAAAATAATTCGGTCTGGCAGAATCAGCTCAGCGAGGCCTCGAGCTTCAGCTTCGATCTGCAGGAAGGGGAAAACACCTACTACGTCTTGGCGATGGGTGGTGGCGTCGAGGAAAACATCAGCGGCCGCATCAACGGCGTGAATCTGGTCGACGTGTTCCTTTCCAACAGCTCGGGAATTCAACAGAGCAACGACGTGTCCGACGTGTTGAACTATGAGCTGTCGACCGTCACGTCCGGAACCTTCACGCCGGACCTGTCCGATGTTCAGACCGCGTTGACCGGCGCCACGTGGGGCTCCCCTACGGTGACGATGCAGGGAGAGGTGATTAACAGCAACCCGTATGCCGTCTCAGGCATCAACGGCCAGCATGTCGGCTTCAGCTTCGCCGCGGGAACGGCCGTCTTGCTGGCTTTCCCGGTCGCGGAAGTGGCCGCCCCCATTCCCGAGCCCTCCAGCGCCGCGATCTACGCGGGACTGGGTGCCTTGGGCCTCGTGGCCGGTCGCCGTCGCCGCCGCGCCTAAAAGTCCTGACTCACCTTGATAAAGCAGCCCGTCCACACCGTGGACGGGCTTTCTATTTTGGCCCCGGAAGAACTTTAAAATTAGCGGCTCAAAAAACCGGAACGGGGCGAGGCCGAATCCAATTTCGGCAGAGCCGATGGCGTCGGGACGCGGTTGGTTGATCCTTCAAATCACCGGCGGCTCGATATCACGACTTGAACGGGCAGGACGACGCAAGAGCCTGCCTCGTGCGCGGGATCCGAAGCACTTGAGCCAAATACATCCATGATCACGATTCGAAGACTGGCCAGCGGAGAGGGGGCGCTCTACCGACAGGTGCGTCTGGCCGCTTTGCACGATGCGCCCGAGGCCTTCTCGACCAGCTACGAATCCGCCTCGCAGCGAAGCCCGGAAAGCTGGGCCGCCCAAGCGGACGCCGCGGCGGAAGGATCGGATCGCTTTACGTTCGTCGTGCTGAGGAAGGACGAACCGGTCGGCCTCGCCTCGCTTTATCGCGACGCCGATGGATCCAGGCAGGGGGAGATGATCCAGGTTTGGCTCGCGCCCGCGCTGCGCGGGGGCGGGGTCGCGGACGCGTTGCTCGACCTTGTTTTCCGCACGGCCGAAAACCACGGATTCGATAAGATCCGCGCGGAAGTCTTTACGGCCAACGAAAGAGCCCGTCGCTTTTACGAAAAGCACGGGTTCATCCTAGACAAGGCCCCGGGCTCGCCTGCCCTTCAAAGCATCGTCCTGAGCAAAACCATCGCACACGCTTAGCCGAGGGGGTTCGGCCAAGAGCCGCCGATCCGCCCACGGGTATCATAGAAGCACAGAAGCATCGACTCGTGAGGCACCCTGCCCTCCTCTTCGCCTGTTCCTCATCGATGAGCAAACCCGCCCAACCGCCCCACGCCGCCTGGCTCGCAGATTTCACCCCGGCGGACGGAGCTTTGCCCGCGCCGCAGGCGGCGATGTTGAAGAAAATCCAAAAGCAGTTTCCCGACGCCAAAGCCGGCAAACGCGCCAGCCGCAATGGCGTGCTTCACTGGTTCCTTGTCGACCCCAAGCTTGGCCCTCTTGCCGGTCCGCTTCAGTAAGCCACCTGCACCTCGGTCTCGGAAACCCGGTGTTCTAAGGCCACTTCAGCATAATCACGCCCTCTTTGTCTTCGGAAGAGGCCGTTTCCAAGTCAGGGAGTTGATACGCGGATTCGCAAAAAACTCTCCAGGGCGATGGGCCGGGCCAAGTCGTCAAACACGGTCACCGTGGCCGGAGCGGCTGCCCCACCCTCCACGGTTACGGTGTTCGTCAACGCTCGCACCGCTCCGCCGGCCACGCTGCGGGCGATCGGGAACCACGTGGCGAGGTCGCTCGAACTTTCCACGGTGAGGGTGATGTCCGGGCGGTCGGCGAGGAGCGGAAAGGTAACCGCCAGCCGAGATGGCGCGCCCGTCCGCGAGGCCGAGACCGGTGCGGCCCCGTCCGATCGCAGCGGATCGGAGCCAAACGCATATTCGAGCAGGTTTGCCAATCCATCGCCGTCCGGATCGGCCGCATCGGCGGCCAGACCGTCGGCGATCTGCCGAGGGGAAAATGCGAGAGCTCGCCACGCTTCCCGCGCATCGAGCGGAGTCGCGGCGGACTCGACCGAGGCCGGGCCGGTGCCAAAGATGTTGTCGGCCTCGACCAGAAAATAACACGGCGCGCCGTCGGGGAGCGCGTCGATCACGGCGAGGGCCTGGCCGAGACCGATCTGGCTCGCCGGGTAAGGGCCGCCAGACGCGGGGCCCCAGCGAAGGGTATAGCTTTCCGCGCCCGGCACCGGCGTCCACGAAACGGCCAGCCGGTGGCGACCGGCGACGGTGCGCAGTCCGTCCACACGGCCGGGCGCGGCCACGGTTTGGTAGGTGCCGCGCAGAATCAAATCCTCCCCCGTGGAGCGGACCAACTCAGCCGGATGCCAACGCGCGTCGTCGCCCGTCCCGTAAACGTAGAGGCGCAGTTCGACCGGTTGCCGAACGTCCTGCAGGGCGGTTTCGCCGGAAAGCGCGAGGGAGAGGTCGTTGAACAACCAGTAGCCCGGCGTCACGGCGTAGCCGGCGGCCGGCACATCGCGCCACTCGCCCGAGCCCACGCGGTAGCGCAGCAGGACTTCGAGCGCATGGCCGCCGAAGGAATATTGAAAGCCCGTGTCGAGCCCGCTGATCGAAAGCGACTGGCCCTCGGCCGGCGTGATGGACCAACCAAGATAGAGCTGACGGGCGATGGCGTCGGCGGGAGAACCTCCGCCGGCGGCGCCGAAATTCCCCCCGTCGTTCACCGGCTGAAACGGCAACTTTCCGTCGTAGTGGCAGCCTCCATCGGCGCCGGTGCCTGGATTAAACCCGTAGTTGTTCATCTCGAGCATCAGGCCCGGGCCGCGCGTCACGTCGCCGGCACCGACCGCGAGCAAGTGGCGTGCGACGGGCAGAACCCGCGGGGGATTCTCGAGATGGCCGCCGTAGATCAGCGTGCCGGCCTCCCAGGCGGCGAGCACGGCGTTCCGACCTGGCGCGAGCGGCGTTCCTGGCCGGACAGGCGCGTCGGGGCCGCGTCCGTCACGGCAGTAGGCATGCACGGTGACGTAGGCGGTCTCGCCGTTTTGCAGCCCGGACAAAGTCCAGTGACGCGCGATGCCGGCATCGGTCCAGACAAAGGGTCCGTCGGGCGACGCGCCCAAGCCCACGCGATAGCCCTCCGCGCCGGCGACCGCGTCCCAAGAGGCGACGAGCGAGGCGTTGGTTTCACCGAGGCTGTGGAGCGTCGGCGCGGGCAAAACCGGCGTGGCGGGATTCAGGCCGCCGACGGCGACCAAGGACCACACGCCCTCGCCCCAACCGTCGTGGGCCGAGACGCGGTAGTAATACGTCGTGCCGCCGACGGCGGCGTCATCGGTGAACGTGTTGGTCGGCGAGTGGAAAACATCGGTGACCTCGGAGCGGTCGAACCGTGGTCGCGGGCTGCGATAGACGGTGTAGCCATCGGCGCCCTCGATCGCGGGCCAGCGCAACGTGGCGCCGGCGGCGAAGGGCGAAAGCACCGGCGTGGAGGGCGCCGGCGGGGGATCATCGCGGTCGGGCAGATTTGTATCCACCACATATAAATAGATGGAGCCCTCGGAAAGGCTGAGGGTGGTCTCGCGCGCGAGGGTGGCGACGGATTGCTGGATGGAGAGGTTGAGCGCGTCCCGGTTCGAGGCGCGCGGATCGCCCGCGAGGCGGTAGAGCGCGGCCGGGCCGGTCGGATCGGCGGGCAAGGCGAGCGTGACCTCCGTCGAGCCGTCGCCCCAATCGACGCCGTCGTGCACGCCGCCGAGTTTTCGCGAGAGCAGGAAAACGCACAGGCGCCGGCCATCGCGAAACGCGTAGGACGAGACGAGCGGGTATCGGACGCCCGACCAGGCGATGGTCGGCGCGCCCTCGACCTTGCTGCGGATCATGCGACCGGTCGCGTAACGGTTGCGCAACGTCATGGCCAGCCAGCCGGCATGGGGTCGATAGCCCGAGTCGATGGGGGTGTGCGAGGTCCAGTAGTCCCCGATGCCGAAGCCGAGGTAGGCTTGATCGGAAAAGCCATGTGCGTAGGCCGAGAGCCAGGCATCGAGCGCGGCCACCCCCATGGCGAGCGACTTGCCGTAGCGCTCGGAGTTTTCGTGCTGGGCGGGGCCGTCCTGCCAGGGAAGGGAATAGCCGCTCGGTCCGCCCTCGTAACCCAGCAGATCCATCGGCTGACCGTCGGCGGCGAGCCGTTCACGCTGGCGGCGATAGTTGGCGAAGAGATTTTGCGTGTCGGCCACGTGGCCGAGCAACGTGGCCTGGAATCCGTGGTCGTCGTAGGAGGCGAGCGGCGCCTCGCCGACCTCCCACTTGGGGCCGACGTAGGTGGTGTGTCCGATGCCGTGGACGAGCGGCGCGCCGACCGCGGCTTTTTCGCCGTAGTCCTGGTAATTGCTGCCCATCACGAAACGAAGTTTCCCCTCCGCGTTCAACGCGCTCCACCAGGGCGAGCGGGCCTGCACACAGGTGGTGAAGTAGCGCGCCGCGAGGCCGAACTCCTTCGCGCCATCGTGCACCCAGCCGGAACGGCCCCAGCCGAACCATTGATCGCTGACCGCGCCGTTGTGCCAGGTCTCGTTGGCGAACTCGAGGTAAACGCGGGGAAACTCGTCCGTCCACGGCGTGGCTACACCGCGCTGGCGGTAGCGCAGGTAGGCCCAGGGCTTGGCGGCGACATCGGCGGGATCGGAAGGATCGATCGGCGCGCCGAGGTATTCGACCAGCATCAGCCATTCATCCTCGCGCATGTGCGAGGAGATGTTGAGCCAGGGCTTCATGCGGGAGCCGGGCGTGGCGCCGGTGCGGAGCGCGTATTGGAGAAACAGCGGCACCGTCATGTTTGGGGCGGCCTCGGCGGATTGATACCAGTTCATCACCAGACCGGCGTCGCGGTGAAAGCTCAGCGCGCTCGCCATGCTGGCCTGGTTGAGCAGCACGCCCATGGAGCGCAGCACGCCCTTCCCGCCGCTGGCGGGTTGCGAGGCCATGAGCTCGTCGAAAACGAGCCGACTCGGCGGCGTGAACGGCGCGACGACATCGGCCTCCGTGTCGGCGCGAAAGAGCCGGATATTATCCAGCCACAGCGTGCCCTGGCCGGTGAACTGGATGGTCGGGCAAGAATGACCGGCTGGCGCGGTCGGCCGGTCGGGCGCGACGAAGCTAAAGCCGACAAGCCGCCACTCGTCCGTCACGGCGACGGTCTGCCCGATCGCGGAATAAAACGACCCCAACCCTAGCCGTATTTGGCCGCCGTCGCCCAGGCCGCTCTGGCGCATCCACGCCTCGTAGCGGTAGGTGCGCCCGGGTTCCAGCTGACCATACCAGACGCTTTCGCCGCCGCCGGTGGCGGGGTAGAAAACATACGGCCCGCCGATCTCATGGGCGCCGGGCTGCGGACTGGAAACGCGCAGACAGGTTTCCCCGGGGAAATTCAACCCGGCCGGCACCGAGCCGGGATGAGTGACGCGCTCGAAGGTGATGCCGCTCGCGCCATCCGCGCGCCAGGTCTCGCCGACCATGCCCGTTCGCACGCGCGGGTGGGCCCAAGCCGGATCCGCGGTGCGGATGCGTTTGGCGAAGTGAACGTAGTCGTCCTTCGCCGGCTGGGGTGCGCCGACGTTCAGATACACGCGTTGCCGCTGCGCGGCGCGGGCCACCTCGGCTCGATAGACCCGATAACCGACCACGCCGGGCGTGGGGCTGGGATCCCAGGCGAGGTGGACGCTGCCGTCGCCCGCCGTGGCGGTCACATTGAGCGGAGGCGCGGGCCGGCCGGAGCCGCCGACGGGAGTCCAGGATGGGTTGTTCAAAATGAAATCGCGAGTGGCCACGCCGTTCGCCGCCGTGGCGCGAAAACGCAGGCGGGTAGGCGGCGGCGTGACGCTGACCGAGCCGGAGAGCTCGCCGGTGCCGGGGTTGAAGCCCAGGCCGGCCGGAGGTGTCGCAGGTTGGTCGTTTACGTCCAGCAACTGCCAGGTCACCGGCCCGGTCGCCCCGCACACGCCCGGGCTGAAGGACATCCAACCGCCCGCGGCGATATTGCCGATTTCGTTAAAACCGTCGCCGGAGGAGCGAACATAGATCCGAGGCGGCCCCGTCAATCCGCTCGACGGGGTGGCCGCGAGTTCGGGCGCGAGCGCGGGATCGCTTTCGTTGTTTCCACCGGCCTCGCTGCCGTGATCTCCGATGGCGGTGACGATGTAATAATAGGTGCGTCCGTTCTCGACCCAGCGAGCATCGGTGAAATCGAGGTTGGCACGCGTGCCCCAGACCGAACTTGGAATAGTGTAAACGCTGTTGAGCCAGCCGCCCGTCGGCAGGTCGGGTTCGCCCGCCTCGGGGACGGTGGCCGTGCCCACGAACGAGTAGGCGGCGGCGCCGGAGAGATCGAGGTAGCCGTCATCCTGGGGCAGCGCCTGCCCGAGCGCATCCACAAGCCGGTAGAGACGGACATCCGCTCCGTTCAAAAAACCGGTCGTGGTCAGGTCCCAGTTGGTCAGGCCGCCGCCGTCGACCTCCACCCAGGGATGGCCGTGTTCCACGCCGGTGGCTCGAACCCGCCAACGCAGTCGGACGGACATGGGCTCGAAGCCGGAGTCGGGAATGAGATTACCGGCGGAAAACGCGGTGCCGCCGGGATCGCCGAATTCGTTGCATCCGATCGGCGGATTGGAGGAAGCGATCTGGCCGAGACCCACCTCCACCCGGGCGGGCGCGGCCGCTGCGGCGACGAGGCCGGCGAACGCGCTCAAGAAAAAGGTGAAGGAAACTCGTCTGCGAATAACGGTCATCTTGAGGCTGATCGTGGCTATCGGCTCGTTTCGCTTATGGGAGGAGCCTTTTGGTAAAAAACGTCCGCCGAACCCATGGGTAAAAGGCCAATTCAGCCAAGCCGCGGGGGGCAGGCGCCCACACCCCACCCTCGAGGCCCCACGGCGCAACCCGGAGATTGCCGGGCCTCATGCTTGAGGACACCCGAATTGGGCGTGGGGTGCCTCCGTCGCAACCCTGCGTATCCGCATACTCGTCGTTGAGGCCCTCCCGTTACGCCTACATCAGGGGCCGAGCCTATGGGGCAGGTAGCATGGATGGCAGCTCAGGATGGAAGCCTTTCCGCGATACGGAGCTTCCCGAGCCCTCCGGCGCCGCGATCTACGCGGGACTGGGTGCCTTGGGCGTCGTGGCCGGCCGCCATCGCCGCCGCGCCTAAAAAACCTGACAGACTTTGATAAAACAGCCCGTCCACATCGTGGACGGGCTTTCTGTTTTGGACCCAGGGGGACGACGCTTTCCTTCAATATGCCTTTCGGTTCCCTGCCCCGGCTTTCCAAGCGGTCCCGTGGGCTCGAATTCGATTTTGACGATGGACCTAGGGGTTGGGGTTTTCGTCTGGAGACGCTCAATCGCCCATTCTCCCCATGCGCGCACCCGAAAAAAATTCAAGCAGGCCTAGACGCATAAAAATCCCCACGACGCCGCGGCGAAAATAAGGCCGTTTGGGGAGTGAAAGAGCCAAGCTCGCTTCCGGCGCGAAATCGGAGTCGGCTGCCGAGCGTCCGTGACCGGCCAAGCCAACGACCATTTCTTGCGGATGCAAATCTCTGCCAGCACGCACTCCACGCTTGCCATCAGGCGTAGTCCCTAAGAATAATCACGTATCAGCGTGAAGCCTCAACGCAACGGCCACGGCTAAGGTTTTCGCAAATACCGCACCGGACGAAAGGAATTCCGCCACGCTCCGTTCTGTCATAAAGCAGGTCTAAACGAACCTATCTTTGCGTGATCCGAGCGGTGCCGGCGATTCCTGGCTCTCGTTCGTGCAGACGGGTTCTCCCTCAGACGCCTGCAAGGTCTCGTCGCATCCTTTTCCGCCTCCCATGAAACACCCCGCATTTCGCCTGTTCGCCGCCACTTTGTGTGGCGTGACAATCGCCTCGGTTACACTGATGGCCGCCGACCACGCGGATGCCATTTATGAAGGCGGCCCCATCATCACGATGAACGACGCCGCCCCGTCGGCCGAGGCCCTCGCCGTGAAAGACGGCAAGATCCTCGCCGTGGGGACGAAAGCCGTGGTCCTGAAAACCAAGGGTGACTCCACCCAGCTCATCGATCTCGGCGGCAAAACGCTCCTTCCCGGGTTCGTCGACGCGCATGGCCACATGTTCATGGGTGGCATCCAAGCGCTGTCGGCGAACATGCTGGCGCCTCCCGATGGCGAGGTGAAGGACATCGCCTCCTTGGTCCGCACCTTGAAGGAATGGACCGAAGCGAACCGCGCGACGGTGGACAAGATACAGGTCATCGTCGGGTTCGGCTACGACAACGCGATGCTCGCGGAGCTCAGGCACCCGACCCGCCAGGACCTCGATCTCGTTTCCACGGACATACCCGTGTGCATCATCCACCAGTCCGGCCACCTCTTCGCGGTGAACTCGAAAGCGCTGGAGGTCTGCGGCGTGACCGCGGACACCCCCAACCCCGCCGGAGGGGTGATCCGCCGCGGCGCCGACGGCAAGGAGCCCAACGGCGTGCTCGAGGAGACGGCGGGGTTTCCCGTGTTCATGAAACTCCTTTCGCGGGCCGGCGCCGACGGCGCCAAACAGTTCGCACGCTCCGGCGCGGAGCTCTGGGCGCGCTTCGGCTACACCACGGCGCAAGAAGGCCGCTCGGTCCCTGCCGTGGCCAAGATCTTGCGCACGGTGGCGGACGAAGGCGGGCTGAAACTCGATGTCGTCACCTATCCGGACGTCCTGGTGGACCGGGAATTCATCAAGGAAAACGTCTCTCCGGAATATAAGAACCGGCTCCGCGTGGGCGGCGCGAAGCTGACCATCGACGGATCGCCCCAAGGGTTCACCGCTTGGCGGGATCGGCCATACTATGCGCCGGTCGGAGACTATCCGCCGGGCTATCGCGGTTATCCCGCCGCCACCGAGAAACAAGTGATCTCGGCCGTCGCTTGGGCCTTCGAAAACAATATCCAGATCCTCACGCACTCGAACGGAGAGGCCGCCTCCGACCTGCTGATAGCGGCCATCGACGCCGCCACCCGCACGCACGGCGCGGGAGATCGCAGGCCGGTGCTGATCCACGGACAATTTCTCCGCGAAGATCAGATCGACTCCCTCAATCGCCTCTCGGTCATCCCCTCGCTGTTTCCGATGCACACGTTCTATTGGGGCGACTGGCACCGCGACCACACCGTCGGTCCCGCGCTGGCGGACAACATTTCCCCCACCGGGTGGTGCGTGAAGCGCGGCATGAGATTCACCTCGCACCACGACGCGCCCGTCGCCTTCCCGAATTCCATGCGTGTGCTGGACGCGACCGTGACCCGTCGTTCCCGCTCGAGCGACATCATCGGCCCGGACCAACGCGTGGATGTGATGACCGGGCTCAAGGCGATGACCCTCTGGCCCGCGTGGCAGCACTTTGAGGAAAAATCCAAAGGCTCCCTCGAAACCGGCAAGCTCGCAGACTTCGTCATCCTCGACCAGGACCCCACCGCCATCGATCCGGAGACCATCGACCAGATCAAGATCGTGGCGACCATCAAGGAGGGCGTGACTATTTTCGATGGCTCCGACCGGACCAAGTCCGGCCCCGGCATCCCATCAGGCGATGCGGGAAATCTCGCTTTCGCCCGCGCCGTGGCCGCCACCTCCGCCCATCTCGGCCTCGGCCATGACCATCAGCCGGGAGACGCCCACCGCGGCGACTGTGCGTGCGGCGCCATGACCCAGGTCGCCGCGATTATCGCCGGCTCGGGCGACCGCTGATTTTCCCCGTCTCCCGCACGATGAAAACCAAACTGTCCCTTCTCGCTCTGGCGGGAACATACGTCCTCACCGCTGACGCCAAGGAGGCCCAGTCGCTCCAGGACATGGCTGCCGCCACCGTGTCGATTCCCTCCGCCACCATCTACACGGCCAAGGAGATCCTCACCCTCGATCCCGCCAAACCGACCGCGTCCGCGGTGGCCGTGGTCGGCGGCCGGGTGCTCGCCGTCGGCTCCTTGGACGAGCTGAAGGCGGCCACCGGGGAGCAACCCTACGTGATCGACAACAGTTTCTCGGACAAGGTGGTCGTGCCCGGCTTCATCGCCCAGCACGACCACCCCTTCCTCGCCGCTTTGGCGATGACGTCCGAGATCATCGCCATCGAGGACTGGGTGTTGCCCGCCGGCACGGTGCCGGCCGCGAAGGATCACGAAGACTACATCGCGCGCCTGAGCGCGGCGCACGCGAAACTCGCCGATCCCGAAGCGCTCCTGTTCACCTGGGGCTTTCACCAATATTTCCACGGCCAACTCACCCGGGCCGATCTCGACAAGATCAGCGCCACGCGCCCCATCATCGTTTGGCACCGATCATGCCACGAGTTCTACCTGAACAGCGCGGCCATGCGGAAGCTCGCCGTCACCAAGGAGTGGTATGAGAAACTCGGCGGCAGCGCGAAGGAGCAGTCCGACTTCGAGCAGGGCCACTTCTGGGAACAAGGGATGTTCGCGGTCTTGCCGCTGATCGCTCCCGCGGTCTTCACGCCCCGGCGGCTGAACGAAGGCCTCTTGTTCGTGAAGGAATACCTTCACGCCAATGGCGTCACCACGGGATGCGAACCCGGCGGACTGCTCTCCAAACCGCTTCAGGACGCGGTGAACGCCGTCTTCGGCGATTCAAGCGCGCCGTTCCGTTTCTATTTCATCGCCGACGGCAAAAGCATCACCGCCGCCCATCCCGACAACCAAGTCGTGGCCGAGTCCGAGAAACTGCTCACCTGGGGCCAAGGCCACACCGCCTACATGCCCAAGCAGGTTAAACTTTTTGCCGACGGCGCGATCTATTCGCAGGCCATGCAGGTGCGCGAGCCCTACACCGACGGGCACAAAGGCGAATGGATGATGGATCTCGATTTCTTCGAGCGCAGTTTCCGGATCTACTGGGACGCAGGCTATCAAATCCATGTCCACGTGAACGGCGACGCCGGCCTCGACATGGTGTTGGACACGCTGGAACAAAACATGCGCCGCAATCCGCGCCACGACCACCGCACCGTCATCGTTCATTTCGCCGTTTCCCAAAAAGACCAGGTCGAGCGCATCAAACGCCTCGGCGCCATCGTGAGCGCCAACGCCTATTACCCGACCGCCCTGGCGGACAACTACAGCAAGGCCGGTCTCGGACCTGAACGCGCCGACAACATGGTCCGCATGGGCGATGTCGAGCGGGCCGGAATCCCCTACTCCTACCACTCCGACATGCCGATGGCGCCGGCCCAGCCGCTCTTCCTGATGCACTGCGGCGTCAACCGCACCACGCGGTCGGGTCGCGTAGCCGCGCCCGAGCAACGCGTAAGCCGCGAGGGTGCGCTCAAAGCCATCACCATCGAAGCCGCCTACTCGCTCCGGATGGAGAACGAAGTCGGCAGCATAGCTCCAGGCAAACTCGCCAACTTCACCCTCCTCTCCGACAACCCGATCACCTGCGACGCCTCCAAAATCAAAGACATCGCGATCTGGGGCACCGTGCACGAAGGCCGCGTCCACGCGGTGAAATCGGGAGAAAAAAACAAGGTCTCCTACCGACTTGCAGACGAGCCTCGGCGCGTGGCCGGCATGCCGACATCGATTGAGAAAAGCCCTGTTCACGAGGAAGGCGGTTGCGCGTGCGCCCTCGGCCACCAGATCGCCGAACTCGCTTTCGCCGCAACCCCGTGATCGCGACCGAAACGTGTCCGCCGGCCTAGCCTGATATCCCAGGAGCTCCTCCTCGCCAGCCTGCTGCTTCTCCGGGCAGCAGGCCCCATCCATCCACCCCATGCTTGATGTCGTCATTCCCGCAATATTCGCGAATCTGTGGTGGGCGTTGATCAGCGTCTCAGCCATGATGCTGGCGGCGACCGAACTGGGGCAGCAGCTCGGTCTGCGTGTGCATCGCGAGAAAAATCTCAGCCGCAAGGAGCACATCGGCTCATCCCACGGCGGGATCCTCGGATTGCTCGGACTACTGCTCGGCTTCACCTTTTCGATGGCCATGACGCGCTACGATGCCCGGCGAAACCTGGTGCTCCAGGAAGCGAACGCCATCGGCACGACCTACCTCCGCACCTCGTTTTTACCGGAGCCCCAGCGCGCGCAAGTCCGGCAGCTGCTGAAAGAATATCTGGATATTCGCGTGGAGTTTTATCACGCGAAGGAAAACTCGGCTGCGCTCGATCTCGTCGAGAAAAAAGCCGCCTCGCTCCAGCGGGAAATCTGGAGCCTCGCCGTCGCCGCCAGCCCGCAGATGATGACGGCGACGATCAGTTTGTTTTTCGAATCGCTCAACGAGGCCATCGACCTCGATGCGTCACGACTACACGCGCTTCGCACCCACGTGCCTTCCGCCGTCTTGCTGCTCGTCCTGATCGTTGCGTCGGTCGGCTGCTGCATCAGCGGCTTTGGCGCAGGTGCCAGCGGCGCCCGCAGCCTGTTCCCCAATTGGCTCCTGCCTCTGCTCGTCGCGGTATTTATCACGATGACCGCCGACCTGGACCAGCCTCGGCACGGCCTGATCGACATCGATCAGCGCCCGATGACCGACCTCCAAAAATCCCTTCGTAACACCGATCCTTGATTCCTCGCCGTGTCCCCACCCGCCGGCGCGACCCACCTAAATCGTCCTCATCCCGCAACTCTCCCGCCAAACGCAATCAACCATGATACTCCTTTCGATCCGCGCTCGTCGCGTGCTCGTCACCTGCGCGCTCTCGGCTGCACTCGCCCTCCCTCCGACACTTCGCGCCCAAGCGGCTGACGCGCCATCCCACGACGCCGACGCGCTCGCGCAGAAGCTGGCAAATCCAGTCGGCAATCTGATCAGCGTTCCGTTCCAGCAAAACGTCGACTTCGGAATCGGTGCCAACGACGGCTGGCGAAGCACGCTCAATGTGCAGCCGGTCGTTCCCTTCGACCTCGGCGAAGACTGGAACCTGATTCAACGCGTGATCGTGCCCTTCGTCTATCAAGAGGATGTCATCGGCGACGGCAGCCAAAGCGGCCTCGGCGACATCGTTGCCAGCACGTTTTTCTCGCCGAAGGAGCCCACCGCCGGCGGGCTCATCTGGGGAGTCGGGCCGGTGTTTCTTTTCCCCACAGCCTCCCGTGATGCGTTCGCTTCCAAACAATGGGGCGCGGGACCCACCGCGGTATTTCTGAAGCAGGAAGGGAAGTTCACCTACGGCGCCTTGTTGAACCACGTTGCCTCGGTCGCCGGCAGCGATTCGCGCCCGCGTCTTTCGGCGACCATGCTTCAGCCGTTCTTCACCTACGGGGCCGGCCACGGACGGAGTTACTCGCTTTCCACGGAATCGACCTACGACTGGATTTCCCAGGACTGGACCGTCCCGATTATCGTCTCGGGCAGTCAGGTCATGAAATGGGGCGACCAACTCGTGAGCGTCGGGGCTGGCGTCAAAGTCTCCCTCACCAGCCCATCCGGGGCTTCCGACTTCGGTCTGCGTCTCAGCATCGTGCTGCTGTTCCCAAAGTGATTCCCGACGTAAACCGTGTTGAAATCAGGCCCCATCGCAAAGCCGCCAAGACTCGGTGACTGGGCTGACCTGATCTAGACGCCGGCACTGGTCTTGCGCGCCATGCGCAGCATCGACTCCTCTGGGTTGAAGTCGGCCATGCGGGCGATCTCGACCCAGGCGATATCCTTCGACTCCTTGGTGATCACCAGCGCTTCGGATGGATCGGCCTCGATCATAAAACGCAGGTCGTGATGCCAGTGGCCCGGTTCGGCTTTTCGCTCCGGGATCCAGTGGCGATCCACGTCGAACACGGCTGCGCAAACCGGCCGCAGTCGCGTGAGCCCGCTCTCCTCGCGCGCCTCACGCAGCGCCACCGCCGCGAGGTCGAGGTCGCCGTCGGCGTGGCCGCCGAGCTGAAGCCATTTCCCGAGTTTGCGATGGTGCGTGAGCAGGGTGCGCGTGCGCGACGGGTCGACGACCCAGGCCGAACCGGTGAGATGCCCGACCGCGAGCGAACGCTCCGCACAACGCGGCTCGGTCTCCACGAAGCGCAGGATCTCGGCGAGCGCGGCCCGCTCGGTCGAGTCGAGCTCGCGGCCGGCGTGGGCGCGCAGGAGGTTCAAAAGCGGAGTGCGATCCATGCCGGCACGCTCACGGAACGCCCCGGCCTCCTCAAGGTGTTTTGCGACGGCCGCAACCAAACCCGCGCCGGACCCGCGCCCCGTGGTCACGGCGGCGCGGAGTCGCGTCTGGACGGACGGGAATTCGAGCGTGGCGCCCGGAGGAGACGACGCTAGAAAAGCCGTCCCGGTCCGCGCCGGAAACATCATGCGTCGCCCCACGCTCCAAGTCCGCACGCCCTGCGCGCGCCTTTGCGCCTTGCTCGTTCCCGTGCTGCTCGCCGGCTGCGCCTCCTATGGGCCCTGCGGTCCGGGTTTGTGGGTGCCGTGGATCGCCTGGCAGGACCGCGCCGACGCGAAGCGCGCGGACGCACGGATCGAGGCCGCGCTTCACGCGGAAGTGCCGATGCCGTCCGCCACCCCCTTCGACGCCGACCCGGCCGCGCGTGGCGCCTACCTGGAAGCCTATCGGGATGGCTATCGCAGCGGCCTGCTCGCGTTTGGCTCGGGGCACGACGGTGGCCGCTATTTCTACCCCCGGCCGGACGTGACGCACCACGCTGCGCGTGTCGCCGGCTGGGAGGCGGGCGACCAAGCGGGGCTGGCCGCGGCCCCACGCTAGTGTCCCGTCACGGAAGTTCCGTTCTTATAGATTGGCCGCAAAGCAGCTCCGAAGTCGCAAAAGCAAACCGAGGATATCGGGCCACCGTCTCTTTTGGCGGGCATCCTCCGCCTGCATGACTTGAACCTG
>JACCDX010859407.1_pt1 | contig 17668 bp, 12 predicted proteins | sample 7449681 | NCBI WGS metagenome assembly JACCDX01 (sample SAMN15323450, study PRJNA562643) | freshwater metagenome | isolation source: river surface water | place: USA:Blue River Watershed | collected 2017-08-18
CATCGTGCACCGCACCCAGGCCCAGTACCGGGGCCGGGCGGTGGCGGCCAAGATGCGCGAGATCATCAGCCGGCAGATGTTCGACGTGGCCATCCAGGCGGCCATCGGCGCCAACATCATCGCCCGCGAGACCATCAAGGCGCTGCGCAAGAACGTGCTGGCAAAATGCTACGGCGGTGACATCACCCGCAAGCGCAAGCTTCTCGAGAAACAAAAGGCAGGCAAGAAACGCATGAAGCAGATCGGCTCGGTGGAAGTCCCCCAGGAGGCGTTCCTCGCCATCCTGCAGGTCGAGGAATGAGGCCTCTGCGATGCCGCTGCTGACCGCCATCATCCTGGCCGCCTTCGTCGGCTACGCCGGCGCCTGGTACGTGGGCGCGATCGAAGGCAATTTCGCCTTGCTGCTCTTTCTGGCCACGGTCGTCACCGGGGTCTACTGGCTGGCCGAGCGCTTCTACTTCCTGCCCCGCCGCCGCGAGGCCGCCGCCCGCCTGGAGGCCGAGGCCGCCTCGCGCCGCGCCAGCCTGGCGGCCCAGGGCATCACCCAGGTCGACCAGGCCGCCATCGAGCCGGCCCGCGAGCGGCTGCTGGCCCAGCCCTGGTGGCTGGACTGGACTGCCGGGCTCTTCCCGGTGATCCTGGCGGTGTTCGTGCTGCGCTCCTTCCTGTTCGAGCCGTTCAAGATCCCCTCGGGCTCCATGATCCCGACGCTGCTCATTGGCGACCTGATCCTGGTGAACAAGTTCACCTATGGCCTGCGCCTGCCGGTGGCCAACACCCGCATCACTGAAGGCAACCGCCCGGCCCGTGGCGACGTGATGGTGTTCCGCTACCCGCCGCGCCCCAGCCTGGACTACATCAAGCGTGTCGTCGCTGTGCCTGGGGACGAGGTGGCCTACCTGAACAAGCGGCTCACCCTCAACGGCCAGCCCGTGCCCACCATCGCCCTGCCCGACTTCTTCGATCGCGACAGCATGCGCTACTCGAAGCAGTTCGAGGAGCAGATGGGCGACCACCGGCACAAGCTGCTCAATGACGACGACCGCCCGGCCTTCGTGCCCGGCGCCGACAACTTTCCTTTCCGCGACAACTGCCGCTACACCGTCGAGGGCGTCACCTGCAAGGTGCCGGCCGGCCACTATTTCGTGATGGGCGACAACCGCGACAATTCGCTGGACTCCCGCTACTGGGGCTTCGTGCCCGAGGAGAACATCGTGGGCAAGGCCGTCTTCATCTGGATGAACTTCAGCGACCTGAAACGCATCGGCTCCTTCCAGTGAGTGTCATGCCCGGCCACCCTCCCGCCCGCCACCCCGCCCGCCCACAGGCCGGCCTGGGCCTGGTCTCGGGCGTGCTGGCGCTGGTGGCGGTCGGCATCGTGCTGGCGGCAGCCGCGCGGGCCTTGCCGGTGCTGATGGAATACCGCGCGGTGTCCGACGCCGTGCGCCAGGCCGCGCAGGCCGAGAACGCCACCGCCGCGCGTACCCGCTTCGAGCGCCTGTCGCAGGTCGAGGGCATCCAGTCGCTCACCGCCTCCGACCTGCAGATCGACGGCGCGCCCGGCGGCCTGCGCGTGGCCTTCGCCTACCAGCGCGAGGTGCCGCTGGCCGGGCCGGTCTTCCTCACCTTCAAGCTGCACGGGTCCGCTCCTTGAGCGCGCCGCGGCCTCCCGCACACCCCCACCCGCCCCAGCAGTCCCAAGCCGTGCCCGCCGCATCTCCTGCCTCCGACGCCCTGCCTGCCGCGCCGGCGCTTGCCGCCTTGCAGCAGCGCCTGGGGTACCGCTTTGCCGACACGCGGCTGCTGCTGCGGGCGGTGACGCACCGCAGTTTCTCGGCCGACCACAACGAGCGGCTCGAGTTCCTGGGTGACTCGGTGTTGAACCTGGTGGTGGCCGACCTGCTGTACGAGCGCCTGCACCAGCTGCCCGAGGGCGACCTTTCTCGCGTGCGGGCCAACCTCGTCAAGCAGGAGACACTGCACCAGCTGGCCGTCACGATGGGTCTGCCCGATGTCCTTCGCCTGGGGGAGGGCGAGTCCCGCTCCGGCGGCAGCAAGCGCCCCTCCATCCTGGCCGACACGCTGGAGGCCGTCATCGGCGCGGTTTACCTCGACGGCGGCTTCGAGCCCGCGCGCGGCCTGGTGCGAAAGCTGTTTGCCGATGTCGAGATCCGGCCCGAGATGCAGGCCGCCGCCAAGGATCCCAAGACCGAGCTGCAGGAGTGGCTGCAGGGCCGGCGCATGCAGCTGCCGGTCTACCGCGTGGTGGGCACGCTGGGCGCCGCCCACCGGCAGACCTTCGACGTGGCCTGCGAGGTCGCCGAACTCGGCGTCACCGAGCGCGGCATCGGCGCCTCGCGCCGCGCCGCCGAGCAGGCCGCCGCCGCCGCCATGCTGATCGCCCTTCGCCAGCGCATGCCCGCCAAGGGCTGAGGCCTGCGCGCAGGCTTTCCGACACAGAATCGATTCATGAACGAAGACCAGACGCCAGAACTCCCTGCGGCCCCGGCAGGCCAGCGCTGCGGCCTGGTGGCCATCATCGGCAAGCCCAACGTGGGCAAGTCGACCCTGCTCAATGCGCTGGTGGGGCAGAAGATCTCCATCACCTCGCGCAAGGCCCAGACCACGCGGCACCGCATCACCGGCATCCGGACGCTGGGCCAGACGCAGTTCGTCTTCGTCGACACCCCGGGCTTCCAGACCCGGCACGCCACGGCCTTGAACAAGTCCCTGAACAAGACGGTCATGGGCGCGGTCGGCGACGTGGACCTGGTGCTGTTCGTCGTCGAGGCGGGGCACTTCACGCTGGGCGACGCCAAGGTGCTGTCGCTGCTCAAGCCCGGCATCCCGGTGCTGCTGGTGGCCAACAAGCTGGACCAGGTGCACCGCCGCGGTGAGCTGGCCCCCTGGCTGCGCGACATGCAGGAGCGCCACCCCTTTGCGGAATATGTGCCGATGTCGGCCAAGAATCGCAAGGACATCGAGCGCATGTTCACCATCATCGAGAAGTACATGCCCGAGCAGGCCTGGTGGTACGCCGAGGATGAACTGACCGACCGCAGCGAGAAGTTCCTTGCCAGCGAGACGGTGCGTGAAAAGCTGTTTCGCTTCACCGGCGACGAGCTGCCCTACACCTCCACCGTCGTCATCGACAAGTTCGAGGAAGAGCCCAGCCCCAAGCATGGCCGCATGGTGCGCATCGCCGCCACCATCGTGGTCGAGCGTGACAGCCACAAGGCCATGGTCATCGGCGACAAGGGCGAGCGCCTCAAGCGCATCGGCACCGAGGCCCGCCAGGAGCTCGAGAAGCTGATGGACGCCAAGGTCTTCCTCGAGCTGTGGGTCAAGGTGCGCGCGGGCTGGGCCGACGACGAGGCCCGCGTGCGCAGCTTCGGCTACGAGCAAGGGCAGGCCCGCGCGCGATGGCCGTCCGCCGCATCTCGCATGAGCCGGCCTATGTGCTGCACCGCTATGACTGGAGCGAGTCCAGCCTGATCCTGGACTGCTTCACCCGCCACCATGGTCGCATCGCGCTGGTGGCCAAGGGCGCCAAGAAGCCCAGCTCCAACTTCCGTCCCGTCCTCCTGCCCTTGCAGCCGCTGCGCGTCACCTACGGCGGCGACGGCGAGATCCGGCCGCTGAAGGAGGCCGAGTGGGTGGGCGGGCATGTCATGCCCACCGGCGAGGCGCTGCTGGCGGGCTACTACCTCAATGAGCTGTTGATTCGGCTGCTGGCGCGGGACGACCCGCATGCGGCCTTGTTTGATGCCTATGCCTCGGCGGTGCTGGTGCTGGCCAGCGGCCAGGGCGAGGCGCGCGAGGCCATGGAGCCGGCCCTGCGCGCCTTCGAGCTGGTGCTGCTGCGCGAGACCGGCCACCTGCCGCCGCTGGACATGCAGACCCTCACCCTGGCCCCGCTGCAGGCTGGCGAGCGCTATGCGCTGGTGCCGGAAGGCGGCCTGGTGCGCCTGGCCCAGGACGACCCGCGCGCGGGCCTCGAGGCCGGCCGCTGGCAGGCCCTGGCCGAGGCCCTGGAGCAGCCGGCCCCATTCGGCCCGCTGCTGCCTGCGGTGGCCGAGGTGGCCGGCGAGCTGAAGCTGCAGTTGCGCGCGGTACTGCACCACCACTGCGGGGTGCAGGCCTTGCGGACCCGGCAGCTGATGGTGGATTTGCAGGGGATGTGAGCGGCGGGCCGCCTCCCGCGCGCCCGCGCTCGCTTTCAGACCCGCAGGGCCGCTCAGGCGGGCTTGAACTCCCCGTGCCGCTGCATCAGTGTCCACGCGACCAAGGCCAGAGGCACGGTCCACAGCAGCACCCCATAAGTCATCACGCCAATCGAGCCGTCCATGTGGCTGCCGACCCAGCCGCCAACCAGGAAGGCCGCGGTCATCGTGATACAGCCATTGAGGGCTGAGGCGACGCCAGCCATGCGCGGGAAGGGCGCAACTGAACCCGCCTGGCTGCAGGCCTGGTGGATGCCGAAGCTCAGGCCGTAGAGCCAGACCGCCGGGACCAGAGTCCAGGCCGTCGCGGTGCCGGTCCACGTCAGCAGGCTCATGAGGCCACCCGATGCCAGGGACAGCGCCCCGCCAATGGCCACCGTGGTGCGCAGGCCATGCTGGGCCAGCAGCCACCGGCACAGGAAGGTGCCGGCGATGAACACGCAGGAGTTGCTCAGGATCGCCAGGCCGAACTGCACCCGTGTCATGCCCAGCACCTGGATGAAGATGAAGGGCGAGGCCACGAGGAAGACGACAAGTCCCGCGTAGGTGAGGGCGGACAGCAGCGCGCAGGACTGGAAGGTGGGATGGCGCAGCACTGTCCCCCAGTTGTGGACCAGGGTCGCCATGTCCAGTGGCGAGCGGCGGTCCTGGGGCAGGGTCTCGCGGAACCACAGAAGCGCCACCAGCGTGGCCGCTCCGCTCAGGACGGCGATCGCGCCCAGCGCCCAGCGCCAGCCGCCGTATTCCGCCAGAAGCCCGCCAGTGACCGGGCACAGGCAGGACAGGATCCCGAGGCCCGCCAGTGCCTTGCTCATGATCCGGGCGCCCTCTGAAGGCTCGAAGGCGTCGCGCACGATGGCCCGGCCCGTCATCACCGCCGCCCCCATCGCCACGCCCTGGACAGCGCGCCACGCCTGCAAGGTGGTGATGGACTGCGCAAGCCAGCCTCCAATCGCCGCCACGGTGAACAACCCCAGTCCTGCCAGAAGCACCGGTCGTCGTCCGAAGCGGTCCGACAGCGGTCCCCAGGCCAGCTGCGATACCCCGAAGGGCAGCAGCAGCGCGGTGAGCGTGAGCTGCGCCTGGCTGGCGGTGGTGTTCAGGCCCGCGGTGAGGTCTGGCAGCGCCGGCAGGTACAGGTCGGTGGCGATCGGCTGGATGCCGATGGCCATTGCGATGAACAGGATGGTCAGTTGGGGAGACATGGGGTGGGTCCTTCCAGAAAAACGGCTTTCGAGGCTGCGGGGGCGGTTCAGGCCGCCATTGACGGCGGCTGGGCCTGCTGCATGGGGCCTGGCCTTGGCCTTTGGCTCCGCACCTGCGTGGCCTGCCCGATGCGCGCCCGTCTCCTCCGGGCCCGCTGCTCGGCGCGCGCCAGCACGTCGTCGGCCGCCAGCGAGGCAAAGGCCACTTCCATCTCGCCCGAGGGCAGGGTCTCGACGCAGGCGCCGAGCGAGGCGCAGAAGGCGCGCGCCGGCAGGTTCAGGACGCTGCGTCGAACGCGCAGCACCACCGCGCCGCAGCCGCTGGCCAGGGCCAGGTCGGCCAGGGCACGCACCATCGCCCGCTCGACGCCACGGCCCAGCAGCGCCTCGTCGAGGACGAAGGCGTCGGCGATGAAGTCTTCCTCGTCGGCATGGCACACCAGCAGGCCCACCAGATGCGCCTCCTGTGCCAGGTCTCGGGCCTGTCGCACTTCCTCGACCTGGACCTGCAGCACATGATGGTCGGGGCGCGTCATCCAGGCGCGCAGGTCTTCATCGGAGTAGCTGACCAGCCGGGCGTTGAAGCGCGGGTGGCCGACGGACAGGCGTGCGAGTTCGGCCAGGCACTCCGGCCGCGCCGGTTGGATGTCGACCGACAAGGCGGCGGCCGCGCGCTGCGTGCCTGGGGCCGAGGCATCGGGGTCTGGGGGAAGGGTGAGTATCATGGCGTGCTCCGGGGGCGGGGCTGGGGGATGGCGTCGGGGCTGGCGGCGGCGCGTACGCGCGCCGCGAGGGGCGACGCTGGCGTCGTGCCGCCGTCTGACGCGCTGGGGACGGGTGGGACGGTGGAGGCGATGGACGCGGGGGTGATGAAGGGCGAGCAGCGTCCGATGCTGGGACGGCCGCTGCGTGCGATGGTCTGGCCGAGGGTGGACATGGGGCTATGCCTGTGTGCGTCAATGCGCCAGGATCGAGGCTTGCGCCTGCGCTGCGTTGTGAGGGGCGGCAGCGGACGGGGCCTGCCCGAGGTGCCGCCGGATTGCCGCCGCTGCGGCTTCGCCCGCTGCCTCGCCGGCACTCAGGAGGCTGTCGACGCCGGCCAGGTCCTGCTTGATGTGGGCGATGGCGGGGCGTACCACCACGTCCGCGCCTGCAAGTTCAACCGCGGACAGGCGCTGGATCGCCATGTCCAGGCAGTGGTTGAGGGACTCCGCCGGATGCCGCGGGGGCTGGCCGCCGAAGCGCGGGACGTTCACGTCGACGGCCACCACCACCCGGGCGCCGAGCGCGCGCGCCACCGACACTGGCATGGGCTGCACCACGGCGCCATCGACCAGGACGCGATCGCCGATGCGAACCGGCCGGACCAGCCCGGGGACGGCCATCGAGGCCTGCACCGCCAGGCCCGCCTCGCCCGCGTCCAGCACCACCGGCTCGCCGGTCAGCGCATCGGCCGCAATGCAGGCGAAGCGGCGCGGAAAGCTCTGGATGTCGCGCCGGCCGCCGATCATGGCTTCGACGCCGCTGCGCACGGGTCCCATGTCGGTGAAGCCGTCGGGGCCGATGCTGCCGCTGAACAGGTTCTCCAGCCGCAGTGTCCGCAGCGCCGCGTCGAGACGGTCAACGGGAACGCCGGCGCTGTACAGGACCCCGGCGAGCGCGCCGGTGCTGGTGCCGACCACCAGGCAGACCGGGATGCCGGCCCGCTCGATGGCGCGGATCACGCCAATGTGCGCCGCGCCGCGGTAGGAGCCGACGCCCAGGGCCAGGGCGATGCCATTAGCGAGTGACATGGCGCAGTCGTTTCATGCGAAGGGACGGGGACGGAAGTCGAAGGCCTCGGCTGGCACGGTGAAGCCCATCGCCCGCAGCTGCTGCGCCCGCGTGACCGAGGCCGCGCCCTCCATCAGGTTGCGGGCGATCTGCACCACGGTGCGCTGCTCGGGCACCGCCAGGAAGCTGCCGCGGGTCCAGGCGTTGAAGGCGCCCATGGCCGGGCCGCACCAGATCTGGTAGTCCAGCGTGCGGCCGGCGTCGCCGTGCTTGGCCCAGCGGCTGGCGTTGCCCAGGTACCAGCGGAACACCAGGGCCATGCGGTACTTGGGGTCGGTGGCTGCGCGCTCCAGTTCATGCGGGCCGCGCGCGGTGAAGAAGGCCTCGGTCTCGCGCCAGATCTGCTCCAGCGGCGCGCGAAACAGCTCCTTCTCCAGCTTCTGGCGCTCCCCCTCGGGAATCGCCTCGATGGAGGCATGCGCCCGGTACACCTCGTACAGCCGCTGCGCGCGCACGCTGAACATGGTGCCGCGCTTGAGCACCTGCACCTTCACACCCAGCTCGAACATGTCGGCGGCCGGCGCCATGGCCACGTCCTCGATCGCGGCCTGCGCCAGCAGCGCCCGGCCCGCGGGCGACAGGCCGGATTCCAGCGCCGCCTGGTTCACCGAGCCCGTCACCACATAGGCCGCGCCCAGGGCGAAGGCGGCCGCCACCGCCTGCGGCGTGCCCAGGCCGCCGGCCGCCCCGACACGGATCGGGGTGGCGAAGCCATGCCGCGCCTGCACCTCACGCACTGCCTGGGCCACCGTGGGGAACAGGGCGACCAGGGGGCGGTTGTCGGTGTGGCCGCCCGAGTCGCTCTCGACGGTGATGTCCCCGGCCAGGGGCAGGTGGGCGGCGAGCTCGGCCTCATGCGCCGAGAGCGCGCCGCGTTCGACCAGGGCGGCCAGCATGGCGGCCGGCGCCGGCGCGGCGAAGCGGGCTGCGATCTCGGGCCGCGAGACCTTGGCCACCAGCCGGTTCGGCTGCACGATGCGGCCGCTGGCGTCGATGTGCAGGCCGGTGCAGGCATAGCGCACCACCGCTGGCGTGAGCTGCAGGTAGGCCGAGGCGCACACCAGCCGCACGCCACGGGCCAGCAGCAGGTCGACCACCGCATCCTCGGCGCCCGGGTCCTGCAGGTTGTGGATCAGGTTGACGCCCCAGGGCAGGCCCTGCGGGTCCAGGGCGCTGGCCATTTCGCCCAGCGCCTGCTCGATGGCGGGCACCGGCAGGCCGCCCGCGCCGAAGAAGCCCAGCATGCCGGCCCGGGCCATCGCGATCACCATCGCCGAGGTGGCGATGCCGGTGGCCATCTCGCCGGCGATGTAGGGGCTGCGCACGCGGTGGGCGCGAAGGAAGGCGGGGTCGCCCAGCTGCTCGGGCGCCAGCGGGGGCAGCAGCCAGGCCACCTCGGCGCCGGCGGGCAGGGGCGCGGGCGCGGTGCCCACCCGCAGGCCCAGGCGGCCGGTGGCGCGCTCACGCAGCACGGTGAGCGGCTCGCGCACGGCCTGCACCGCCTCCAGCAGGCGGGCTTCGCTGAAGGCGGCGTCCGGCGCCGGTGCGGCGGGGTGACTGCCGGGGGCTGCAGCGGGGCTGGCGGCGTGGCTGGTCGGTGTGAGGATCATGGGTCGTTCCCTCTTCGTTTTCAGTGGTGGGTCACCTGGGTGAAGTCGACATGGCGCGCCGGCCGCAGGTGGAAGCCGGTGCCCAGGCCGGCCAGCGCGGCCACATAGCCCGGCTGCGGCGTGAACATGCGCACATGGCAGGGGCGGTCCTCGCAGACGGCGTCCGCCGTCTCGCGGCTGCGTTCGACGATGTGCAGGTTTTCCCAGCCCGCCGAGACGCCGGTGCCGAAGGCCTTGACCACGCTTTCGCGGCAGGTCCACAGGCGCAGGAAGCCGCGGGGGCTGGCCTCCATCACCGCGCACTCGCGGGCCGAGAAGTAGCGCGAGGCCAGGGCCGGCGCGTTGTCGACCGGGCGCACCCGCTCGACGTCCACGCCCACCTCCAGGCCCGCGGCCAGGGCGATGACCAGGAGACCGTCGGTGTGCGAGAGGTTGAAGCCCAGCGAGGGGTCGTCGGCCAGCACGGGCTTGCCTTGGCCGCGCGTGTCCAGGCGCACCTGCGAGGGCGGCAGGCCCAGGTAGCCCCCCAGCAGCAGCCGCAGCATGCCGCGGCCGGCGATGAACTGGCGGCGCTTGTCGGCGCCGATGAAGCGGCCGGCCCGCTCCCATTCCTCGAAGTTCATGGTGGCGGCGAGGGTTGCCTCCACCGCTTCGGGCAGGGGCAGGGGCACCACCCAGACGTCGACCTCGCGGTCCCGCAGGGTCTGGCGCGCGGGCACCGGCAGGTCCCAGGCGGGCAGGGGCAGCGGCGCATCGACCAGGGCAGAGAGCATGGCGGCGCCCATGGTCAGCCCCCTTCCACCACGCGCATGGTCATGCCCTTGGTCTGATAGATGCGCAGGCCGTCGACCCACAGCCAGGCATTGGCGCGCAGCCAGGGGCCCTCCGGGTCGCGGCCCTCTTCGGTGATGTCCATCTCGACCGAGACGCGCTGGTTGCGGGGCAGCACCTGCCCGCGGTACTTCCAGGCCATGCGGTGGCCCACGGCCAGGGGCTCGAAGCGCGGCGCGCGGAACTCACGGCCCATGCCGCGCTCGCGCATGTGGTGCTGCAGCAGCTGGATCATGGCCTCGATGCCCAGCGAACCGGGCTGCACCGGGTCGCGGTAGAAGTGGGCCTTGAAGAACCAGGCCGTCGGCTTGACGTCGAACTCGGCCAGCAGACGGCCCTTGCCGGCCGAACCGCCCTGGGGCCAGTGGCCCACCACCCGGTCCAGCATCAGCAGATTGCCGTGGGCCAGGCGGGGCAGGCGGGTGTCACGGGAGGCGGCCAGCAGGTCGACGGGGGCACCGGTGGCGGCACGCATCGCCTCCTTGTCTGCGGGAGTGGCTGGCAGCCCCTTCTGGTCTGCCAGCGCCTCGGGCGTGAAGTGGCCGAAGACCGTCTTGAGGGTGTACACGTGGGCATCGCCCATGTGGCACTCGACGTCGAAGGACTCAATGAAGATGTCGCCGTTGCGCGAAATGGAGGTGCAGCGTGCAGCGGTCCGCAGGATGCCGTCGCCACGATAGAGGGGGCGCAGCAATACCCCGTCTCCGTCGAGGTTGCGGAAGCTCAGGTCGGTGTCGCAGTGCAGCGGGACCCCCATGTACGCCGCGAGCCACCCGCAGGGCTGAAGCGCGGCCTCCAGCAGCACGGCAAAGGGCATGGTGACGCCATCGTTGTCGTTGAAGTACCAGGCGTCCGCCGGGATGTCGTATTCGATCTCCACGGCGCTGCCCACCTTCATGTCGCCCAAGGGGCCCTCGCAGCGCGTGACGCGCGACATGAATTGATAGGGCTCGGAGGGCAGCCGCGGCAGGTTGCGCGTGCCGTCGAAGCGGGCGAAGCGCGGGCCGAAGGCCAGCGAGGGCAGGCCGGTGGCGCAATGCAGCATGGCCGCGCCATCGAAAGTGAAGCCGTCCACTTGCGCCGGCGCTCGGGCCCCGGGGGCCGGGGGCAGCGGCTGCGCCAGGGCCAGCGGCACGTCGGGCACCAGGCGCAGGCCCAGGTTGCGGCCATGGAAGGCCTTGCGGCCGTCAACGGTCAGCATGACATCGGCCCACAGCGTAGGCTGGGGGCCCAGCTCCAGCCGGCGCACCAGCAGCTCGTAGGACATGAGGCGAGAGCTGGGAATCACCTGCCCGCGGCAGACGGCCTTGAAGGCCACGCCCGGCACGATCTCGAAGCGCCAGCCGTCGCGGGCCCGGGTCAGGCCCAGGGCCGCGAGGTAGAACGACATCATCTGCACGCCGGCCTCGCACATCAGGGTGCCGGGCATGGTGGGGTCGTTGTGGAAATGGCCGGGGAAGAACCACTCGTCCCCCTGGATGCGGTAAAGGGCGCGCAGGTAGCCGCGCCCCCAGGGACCGCCGCGCGGGTCCAGGTCTTCCACCTCCTGGATCAACTGCATGTCGCCCGACTGGATGCGCGGCGTGCGGTGGTGCGAGGCGGTGACCTCGAAGCCGGTTCCAAAGCACTCCCAGGGCCGCCCGGCCGCCAGGGCGCGTAGCTGCGCGGCGCTGTAGCTGCGGGCGATGGGGCGCGAGGCGGTGGGCGAGACGGAGATGGGGGGCGCCTCGTCGTGGGACAGCGCCGGATCCGGCCCGTCCCTGGCGGCGTCCCAGATTACGCCGCCGGCGTTCTCCAGCTCCTGCTCGGTGAAGAAGCCGGCGCGGCCATTGGTCACCACCAGGCGCAGCTCGCCGTTGATGTAGCTCTTGTAGCGGAAGAAGAACAGGCGCACGTCGCCGGTGTTGGCGTGGCCGGTCACCTCGATCTCGTAGCGGATGGTGTCGCCCACGCGCGGGCGGCGCTTGCCGTTGAAGTTGATCTCGCACCCGAGCAGTCGGTAGACGCGCTCGCCCCGGTTCAGGAGGTCGGCGCCCAGCCACGAGATCAGCAGCAGGTCGGCCTGGCCGGACTCCACCTCCAGGCCGGCGGGCATGCTGCCCTCGTGCAGGTACCAGGCGCCTTCGGTGACGTCGGTCTCGGTGACGATGCGGCCCAGGCCCATGGAGCCGGGCTCGCCCTCGATGCTGATAACGCGGTCCGCCATCAGCAGCGGCGGCATGGGCATGCGCACCTGGCGGGCGTGGCGGTCCTGCTCTCGGAACTTCGGGCCGTAGAACTTCGACAACTGGCCGTGCGACATCTCCTCGAGGTCGGCACGGGTCCAGAGCACGCCGGGCGGGCGCTGCGTGGCCGGGGCAGGGGCAAGGGCAGGGGCGATGGTGTCTGCGTCGAGGGTCGAGGTGTTCATGCTGGTGTGGCGGTTGCAGTCGGGGTTGTGGACGGTGGGGTTGCGGTCAGGGAGCGGGACGGCCGGAAAGGGCGAGCTGCCGAGGGGCGCAGGCGGGCAGGGGGGCAGCTCGATGGCGGGCAGGTGCGAGACGAAGGGCAGGCCGCTGGGGGTGTCACTGGCGCTGCTCACGGCGTCGGGCGCTGGCGGCGGCACGGCAGGTCCGTCGGCGCGCAGCCGGACCCGCATCCACTGGCCGTCCTGCGAGCGGATGCCGACGCGGGCCCTGCCGTCACCAGGCGAGGCCCGGTGACGGCAAGCCAGCACCGCCGCGGCCACATGCAGCAGGCCGCTGGCGGCGTGCGCATGGCCGAAGCGATCAGCCAGCGACAGCGCGCCTTCTTCATCACCCAGGCGCAGCGGGCCCGTCTCCTCGGGCTTGTTGTCCTTGTCATGCGGCGCGCCGGCTTCAAGCGTGCCCTCAATCACCGCCAGCACGGTCTCACCGGCGCGCTGTGCGTCGTCGAGCCGCTTGACCACCATCACGACCGCCGCGTCGCCCGGGATCTGCCGGCCGGCGCCCTGGAGCGAGGCGCTGGCGCGCGCGCTCACCGGCTCGCAGCACAGGTCGACCGCGGCCACCAGGGCGGCGTCGAGCTCGCCCCGGCGCAGCGCGCGCGCGGCGATGGCCAGCGCCCGCAGGCCCGAAAGCTCGTCGGCGCTCACGCTGTGGCCCGGGCCTTCGAGCCTGTATTGGGTGTTGAGGCGGTTGGCGACGATGTTGGGCAGCGACCCGGTCACCGTGCTGGCCTTGAGCGGGGGCACGATGGCGTCGGCCGCGAGCTGCATCCAGTGCGCGTCCACCGGCCGGCCCGCGGCCTCGGCCCACTGACGAAGGCGCTCGGGGATCTCGACGCGGGCCAGCTGCCGGCTGATCTCGGCGTCGCACTCCATGCCGGCCATCACGCCCGTGCGTTGCGCGGGCAGCTCGCGCACGGTGGCCAGCGCCTCGCTGGCGGCCTTGAGCAGCATGACCTGCTGCGGCAGGCTGTCCGCCAGGTCGCGCGGCGGAAAGCGGATCTCGGCGGCCTTGAGCTTGAAGGGCCCGGCCAGGCCCCAGGTCCTGCCACCCGTGTCGGCGCTGAGTGCGCTCTGTCCGTCCAGCAGGGCGTGAGTGAAGGCGGGCACATCCGGGGCGCCAGCGGCCACGACGCCCAGGCCGACGATGGCCAGCGGCCCATCGTCGACGGTGCGTGTGGGCCGTGGCCACGCCACAGGCACGACCGCATCGCCGCCATCGGCCTCGACGATCACATGCGCGTTGTTGCCGCCGAAGCCGAAGCTGCTCACCGCGGCGATGCGCGGCGCGCCGGCGGGCCAGGGCTCCTCGGCGGTCAGCAGTCGCACCGGGGCCTGCGCCAGGGCGGGCAGCGGCTGGTCCACCGGGCGCGAGGCGGGCAGCACGCCGGCCTCAAAGGCGCCCAGGAGCTTGAGCAAGCCTGCCGCGCCCGAGGCGGTGAGCAGGTGCCCGACCTGGCTCTTGATCGAGCCGATCGGCAGCGCGCCGAAGCGGCCGGCCTCGCCATAGACCTCGGTGATGCTGGCCAGCTCGATCCCGTCGCCCACCGGCGTACCGGTCGCGTGGCATTCCATCAGGCTCACGTCGCGCGGCGACAGCCTGGCCCGCTGCAGGGCGCCGCGCATGGACCGCACCTGCCCGCCGCTGTGCGGCACTAGCAGGCCGGCGGCGCCGCCGTCGTTGGACAGGCCGATGCCGCGAAGGATGCCCAGCACCCGGTCGCCCGCGGCCCGCGCGTCGGCCAGGCGCTTGAGGACGAACACCGCCGCGCCCTCCGCATGCACCAGGCCATTGGCCTCGCGGTGGAAGGGCCGGCTCTGCCCGGTGGGGCTCAGCGCCTTCAGCGCGCGAAAGCCGATGTGCAGGAACATCGGGTCGGTGCCGCAGGAGGCGCCGGCCAGCATCACATCGGCCCGCCCGTCCTCCAGCGCGTCGCAGGCCAGCTTGAGTGCATAGAGCGACGAGGCGCAGGCGGCGTCCACGGTGTAGGCCTCGGCGCCCAGGCCCAGCCCGCGCACCAGCAGCCGGGTGGGCAGGGCCGACATGTAGCGGTTGGTGGGCGAGATCGGTGCCGCGTCCAGGGCCTGAACGAGGTCGGGCACGCCTTGGGTATCGGCCCAGCGGCGCATCCAGGTCGAGATCGCGTATCGGGCCTGCAGGGGCGGAGGCAGCGACAGGTGGCCCAGGATGGCGCCGGTGCGCGCGTGCCCCTGCGCCAGCGGCAGGCTGGCCTCGGCCAGGGCCTGCCGCGTGGCCTCCAGCACCCACTGCGCGCAGCGGTCGGCGGCGAGCAGTTCCTCCGCGTCAATCCGGAAGCCCGCTGGGTCGAAGCGGAAGCCGTCGACGAAGCCGGCATGGTCCGACCAGAGCCGGCCCTGCTCGTCGGTTGTGACCACCTCACTGTCGGTGGGCCAAGCGCCTGAGGGCGGCGGGCCTAGCAGGAGGTCGCCCGCCTGCACGCGTTGCCACAGCGCCCGGGGGCTGTGGGCGCCCGGCAGCACGCAGCCGCGGCCCACGATGGCAATGGGCATCTGGCGCATGGCGTCGATCAGGCCTGGGTCGCGCTGGCGGGCACGGTCACACGGGCATGGAACTGCACGCCGGACAGGCGCATGTCCCAGCCGCCGCCGCGCACCACCAGGTCGCCCACCGCGTGCAGGGCGTCTGCAGCGCGGAGCACGAGTGAGCAGGTGAAGGCCTCTCCGTCATAGGCTGCGCGTCGGACCGACACGGTCGCGATCTGCGTGGGCAGGACGGCGGAGCCAGTGGTTTGGTAGACCCAGGCCAGCGCTACCTGAAGACTTCCGTCGAGTGCGGCCAGGTCCAGGGGGGCATCGGGACGGCTCCAGCCCAGGGCCCATGCGCCGTAAAGGTCGGCGCTGACCTCGCGGTCGTTGATCGCGTGAAGGCGTTGGACAGCCTGCAGCGCGGGCCCATGGAACAGGGCGGGCGTGCCATAGAGCGGGGCGCCGGGCAGCACCCGCGCGCCGGCCGCAGGGCGTGGCATCGGCTCGGGCGCGGCGCTGGGGGCGGACGCGAAGTCCGCGGTCGCCGAGTAGTGCAGCACTGTGCCGTCGCCGCTGTGAAGCTCGCACCGCAGCTGGCGGCCCTGGCCCGGCTCGTAGCGCGCGCTCAGGCGCAGGCGGGTGGCCGCCTGCCCCCAGTCCTTGAGGACGATGCCGCGCATGACACGCAGGTCGCGCAGCTGCGGCAGCTCGTAGCCCGGGATCAGCGCCCGCGCCGCCTGCAGGAACCACTCGGCCACCAGCACCACCGGCACCACCGGCTCGGACCCGATGCGGTGGCTGTCGAGGAAGGGGTAGCGCTGGGCGTCCACCACCACCTCGGCGCTCACCGCGCCGCGGTGGCCGGTGTCGCGCGCCAGCAGCTCGCGCGGCTCACCGGGGCCGACCACCAGCTCCACCTCGGCCCCGCCCTCGCGCAGTTCGGCCATGAAGGCGGCGGCGCCCGCGGCGGCGTCGATCAGCGCCACGCCTTGGGCGTCGAAATGCGCCCGCAGCGCAGGCGTGACCATGCCCCCGTCCCAGGGGCCCCAGCCGATGGCGCGCACCAGGCAGCCCGGGCGGCGGGGCGACTCCATCAGCGCCACCTGGTTCAGCACCTCGTTGGCCATCGCGTAGTCGCTCTGGCCCGGGTTGCCCACGCGGGCGGTGACCGAGGAGAACATCACGATGGCCTGCAGCGGGTCGCCGCGCAGCGCCTGCAGCAGGTTCAGCACGCCGCCGACCTTGGTGGCGAAAACGCTGTCGTACTGCGCCAGGGTCTTGTCCTTGATCAACTTGTCAGCCAGCACGCCGGCGCCGTGCACCAGGCAGGTCACCGGGCCGAAGCGCTGGCGCACCTGGGCCAGGGCCTGGGCGGTGGAGGCCGGGTCGGACACGTCGGCGGCGCAATAGAACACCTGGGCGCCGGCCTGTTCCATCGCCTGCAGGTTGGCGCGTACCTCGCGGGCGGCCAGCACCGCCTGCGCCATGCGCGAGAGCTCCATCGGCGTGGGCCGGCGGCCCTGGGCGGTCTCGTGCGCGAGCAGCGCGTGCTTGATCTCGGCGTCACTGCGTGCGGCCTGCAGCGCGGGCAGTTCGTCCGCGAGGGGCGTGCGGCCCAGGATGGCGATGCGGGGCTTGAGGCGCGCCAGCGCCTGCAGGCAGATGGCGGTGACGCCGCGCGCGCCGCCGGTGGCCAGCACCACGCTGCTGGCGTCGATGACGCAGCGGCCCTCGGGTGCCAGCGTGAGCTCGGTGCCCAGGGTGAGCCGCTCGCCGCGGGCGGGCAGGCCGACCTCGCGCTCGGCGCCGCCTTCCAGCAGCTCGGCGACGATGGCCTGGGCCAGGGCCACGGGCGCGCGGCCGCCGGACTCGAGGTCGATGGCCTTCACCGCGGCCTGCGGCCACTCGTTGGCGGCGGTGCGGGCCAGGGCCGCGATGCCGCCGAGCCAGGCGCGCAGGCCGGCCTGGCCCGAGAGGCCGAAGTCGCCGCCGGTGTCCTGCACCGTCACCAGCAGGCCGTCGCGCTCGGACAGGCGGCTGGACATGGCGTGCACGTACTCGAAGGCCTCGCGGTTGAGGCCGATCGCGTCCTCGGCGCTGGCGATGGCGCGCAGGCCGGAGAGGACGATGAGGCCGGTGCACGCCGCGGCGGCCGCGGGCTCGCGGGCCACGCGCGCCGTGACGCCGCGCGCGCCGAGCGCCTGCACTACCAGGGATGCGATGCCCAGGCCGTCGTCGGTGACGCCGATCACCGCGCCCCGCTGCAGCAGGCCGGGGAGGGCAAAGCCGGCGGCGGGTTGGCGCAGGGAACGGACGGCATGGCGGGGGAGCAGGGCGGCGGCGGGCGCGGGCGGTGCTGCGGTCGCCATCGGAGGAATGGCCTGTGCAGGCGCTGCGGGGTAGGCCGCTGCAGGCGCCATGGCGTGTGCGGCCGGTGCAGGTTGAGAGGCGACAGCGTCGGCAGCTGCCGCGGCCGGTGCGGCAGCGGGCGTGGCGCCCTGCATGAAGGTGAGCACATCACCCAGGGTGTTCAGCGCCGCGAGCTGCGTCGGTGCAACCTCGGGCAGGCCGGGCATGCGCTCACGGAAGGCCGAGAGGATCTCGACGCGCTTGATGGAGTCGATGCCCAGGCCGGACTCGAGCTCCAGCGAGAGATCGAGCATGTCGGTGGGGTAGCCGGTCTTCTCGGAGACGACTTCGAGCAGGGCCTGGCGCAGGACGGCGGGGTCGGGGCCGGCGGAGGCCGTGGGTGCAGCCGCTGCGGCCGGGGTTACAGGTGCAGCGGGCGCGGCGCCCTGCATGAAGGCGAGCACATCGCCCAGGGTGTTCAGCGCGGCCAGCTGCGTGGGCGCGACCTCGGGCAGGCCGGGCATGCGCTCGCGGAAGGCCGAGAGGATCTCGACGCGCTTGATGGAGTCGATGCCCAGGCCGGACTCGAGCTCCAGCGAGAGATCGAGCATGTCGGTGGGGTAGCCGGTCTTCTCGGAGACG
>JACCDX011312795.1_pt1 | contig 17663 bp, 14 predicted proteins | sample 7449681 | NCBI WGS metagenome assembly JACCDX01 (sample SAMN15323450, study PRJNA562643) | freshwater metagenome | isolation source: river surface water | place: USA:Blue River Watershed | collected 2017-08-18
CATGGCAGCCAGCTGCTTGCCGGTAATGATTTCGCAGATGGCGGGGCGCGCTTCGTTGCGTGGAGGCGTATTAGCCCGTATCCACTGCTCGCCATCGCGGCCGTGACCGAAGCAAAGGTGATGGCCCAGCACCGTGATCAAGACCATATCGAAGCACTCGGAGCTTCTGCGCTCACGGTGCTGCTGGTATCGGGCGCAATGCTGGGCGCGACGCTGCAATGGCGACGCTACAGCCGGCGCAAAAAGCGGCGCTCAATCCAGGAATCCTTTCGGCAAGCGGTCGAGGGCACACTGGAGGCGCTGTACATGATGCGCCCCTTGTACGGCGAACAGGGATCAGTCCGTGATTTTCTGATCGAAGACTGCAATGAACAGGCGGCACGACGCTCGCACCTGAAACGCAGCTACATGCTGGGCCGGACCGTGCGCGAGCTGATGGCGCCCGAAGACAATGCGCGCATGCACGACTTCCTGCTGCGTATCCTGAGAGAAGGCCTGGTCGAAGACGAGATCGAGATCGGCTGGCATGATCGCCGCCAGCCCGGCGTCGCACCGGCCGGCTGGATACAGCGGCGCGGGGTGAAGACCGAAGCCGGTATCGCGATCACCGTGCGCGACGTGACCGAGTCGCGCAGCCAGCAGGAGACGCTGGCGAAGATGGCCGTCACCGATGCGCTGACGGGTCTGCCCAACCGGCGCTGGCTGATTGATCACTTGCCTGCCATCCTGCGCACGAGCAGCGAAGGCCGGCGCAAGGTGGCGCTGTTGTTCATCGACCTCGACAACTTCAAGGTCGTCAATGACACGCTGGGCCACGAGGCCGGCGATCTGGTGCTGACCGATGTGACCGCATGCCTGAAAGCCACAGTCCGTCTGTACGATACCGTCGTCAGGCTGGGCGGCGATGAATTCACGGTGGTGGTCGAGGACATGGGCAGCACGCGCGATGTGGAAGAACGTGCTGCGCGGGTCGTCAGCGCGATCAATCGCCTGAACCAGATAGCGCCCTGGGGCGCGTTCTCGGTGACAGCATCGGTCGGTATCGCCATCTTCCCTGATCATACCGAGGAGCCGCAGGAGTTGCTGCAGTATGCGGACATCGCGATGTACGCCGCCAAGTCCGCCGGCAAGGCACAGTACCGGGTGTTCTCGGCCGAGCATGCGGCCGAGCTGCAGAGGCGCGTGCAGCTGCAGCAGGACTTGCAGAAGGCAGTCGGCACCTACCAGCTGCAGTTGCACTACCAGCCGCGCGTCGATGCCTACACCGGTCAGCTGACGGGGCTGGAATCGCTGCTGCGCTGGCAGCATCCGGAACGCGGGCTGGTACTGCCGAGCGAGTTCATACCGCTGGCCGAAGAGCGCGGCCTGATCATCGAGGTTGGCGAATGGTCGTTCGAGCTGCTGTGCCGTCAGATACGCGCGTGGCTGGATCAGGGGCTGGATTGCCAGCGCGTGTCCTTCAATGTGTCCGAGCTGCAGGTGCGCAGCGAACGTTTCCGTAATTTTGTGACCGATTGCCTCGCGCGTCATGGCCTGACCACGGACCGCGTCGCACTCGAGCTGACCGAGACCGCGATCGGCCACGACGACGAGGTGCTGGCGACCGAGCTGGCCAAGCTGCATGGCCTCGGCCTGCGCATCGAGATCGACGACTTCGGTACCGGCCACTCATCATTGTCACGGCTGCGGCAGCTGGCTGTGGATGTGCTCAAGATCGACCAGTCCTTCGTCCATACGCTGGGTCAGGACATCAAGAGCGATGCCTTGTGCAGCGCCATCCATTCGATCGGGCAGGCGCTGGGCATACTGATCGTCGCCGAGGGCGTGGAGACCGAAGCGCAGCTGGAGCGCCTGCGGCAGTTCGGTTCCGATGAAGTGCAGGGCTACCTGATCTCGCGTCCGATGGCGGCCAGCGCGCTGACGCCGCTGCTGCAGGGACAGCCGCTGTTCGAGGCAGTACCGCGCACGCTGGTGCGTCTCAAGCGTCCATAGTGCGTACCTGATGCAACTGTGATCCACCCGTAATGCCTCCGGGATTCAAGCGTCCATGATGTCGGTGGGTTGTGCCGAACCGCGGCACGTGCATCAAGTCCTGCTATGGTCAGCGCGCATCATCTGCTCCGGTATAGTGTGGGGCAGTCCAACTTCAGGCGCAGCCGCGCCGTCCCCCACGTCAGCGTGACTACCTCCAGCGAAGCATCTGTGGTGTTGCCCGCCTTGCGGCGCATGGGCCTGCTCGATGCCGACGAGACGCCAGTACTGACACCGCTGACTGGCGGTGTGTCGTCATTGATCGTACGTGCCGACACACGCCGTGGTCCGCTGTGCGTGAAACAAGCGCTGCCGGCGCTGAAGGTCGCGTCCGAATGGCTGGCGCCGCAGGACCGTAGCCATGCCGAAGTCGCGTGGCTGCGCGTCGTCTCCGCACGCTGGCCGCAAGCCGTGCCCGAGCTGCTGGCCGAAGATCCTGAATCCTACTGTTTTGCGATGAGCTGGCTGCCGCCGCAAGACTACCCGGTGTGGAAGGCGCAGTTGCGCGACGGCCTTGCCGGGATCGCGACCGCCACGCAGGTCGCGGCCCTGATTGCCGCGATTCACGCCGGCACTGCAGGCCGGCCGGAACTGGCCGAACGCTTCGCGTATGACGACAATTTCTTCGCGCTCAGGCTTGACCCGTATTTCGGCGCTGCAGCGCTGGCCGATCCGGATTGCGCGCCGGTGCTGCGGCAACTGAGCGACGACACCGCGGCGCGCAAGATCGCGCTGGTGCATGGCGACATCAGCCCGAAAAACATCCTGGTCGGCCGTGATGGCCCGGTGATTCTTGATGCCGAGTGTGCATGGTATGGCGACCCGGCCTTCGATGCCGCGTTCTGCCTGTGCCATTTGCTGGCCAAATGTTTATGGCAGCCTGTACATCGCGCGCATTATCTCGCTGCGTGGGATGCGTTCTGTGCTGCCTATCTGGGCGGCGTCAGCTGGGAGTCACGCGAGGCCATCGCCGACCGCATTGCGCTGCTGCTGGCAGCGATCCTGCTGGCGCGCGTCGATGGCAAGTCGCCGCTCGAATATCTGGGCGAGCAGGAGCGTGCACTGCAGCGACAATTCGCGCGGCGCTGGCTGCTGGCCCGCGAGCGGTCGCTGGCAGCGATGCGCGCTGACTGGCAGGCGATATTGAACGCATGAAGCCGGTATGCACCGGTCGATTTTTTGACATGCGCTTGAATGTCGCATGTCGCCAGGCCACAACCCTAAACCTTCTGACTTGAAAAGACTCGCACCATGTCCACGCTGATCCGCCAACTGCATGCCCGACGTATCTGGGATTCTCGCGGCCGACCGACGGTCGAAGTCGATGTGACGCTCGATGGTGGCATCCGCGGCCGCGGCATCGCGCCCGCTGGTGCTTCCACCGGCAGTCACGAAGCCGTTGAGTTACGGGATGGCGGCGAGGCCTGCGGTGGTTATGGCGTGCAGCGCGCGCTGGATGGCATCGCGCGCGAGATTGCGCCGGCATTGACGGGCATGGATGTGCTGCAGCAGCAGGCCATCGATGATGTGCTGGTGGAGCTCGACGGCACGCCGAACAAATCCCGCCTCGGCGGCAATGCACTGATTGCGACCTCGATGGCCGTGCTCGATGCCGCTGCCAAGGCTAATGGCTTGCCCTTGTGGCGCTACCTCGCTGGTGATGCACCGGTCACCCTGCCTTTGCCCGAGATCCAGATCTTTGGTGGCGGCGCGCATGCGCAGCGTCGCATCGACATCCAGGACTTGCTGGTGATGCCGGTCGGCGCATCCGGCATCGACGAGGCGCTGGCGATGGTCGGTGATGTCTATCGTGCGGCCGGCAAATTGATGGATGAAGCCGGCCGTCGTGCCGGCGTCGCAGACGAAGGTGGCTGGTGGCCGAATTTCGACAGCAACGAGCATGCGTTGCAGATGCTGACGCGCGCGATCGACAAAGCAGGCTATGGCAACGGTGAGGTCATGATATCGCTCGATATCGCCGCATCCGAATTCGGAAGCAAAGGCATCTACCGGCCGGGCCTCGACGGCGCGGCTTACAGCACCGATGAATGGATCAAGGTAGTGCTCGACTGGGTCAAACGTTATCCGATTCTGTCGATCGAGGACCCGGTGGCCGAAGACGACCGCGATGGCATGATCGCTTTCAGCGCCGCCGTAGGCGATCGTGTACAGGTGATTGGCGATGATTACCTGGTCACCAACGCAGCGCGTGTCGATGCAGCAGCCGGCGACCGTGCGTGCAATGCGGTGCTGATCAAGCCGAATCAGGCCGGTACCATCAGCGAGACGCTGGCCGCGCTGCAGGCGGCCAAGCGGCATGGGATGTCCACCGTCGTATCGGCGCGCTCAGGCGAGACCGAAGACGTGATGATCTCGCACCTGTCAGTCGGCTGGAACGCCGGCCAGCTGAAGGTCGGCTCCTTCGCGCGCTCCGAGCGCATGGCCAAATGGAATGAGTTGCTGCGCATCGCCGACGAGCTCGGCAATGATGCCCGCTATGCCGGGCGCGCCGCCTTGCCGCTTGCGATCAGCTGAGCTCAGCCGAGATCAAATGCTGCTGCTGCATCGAGCGGCCATAGCGGTCGCCGCAATCGCTTGAACGGGAACAGCGCGTAATTCGAGCTGGTCGGGCCGCCCTGGTCCGCATCGCATTCCACCAGTCCGCGCGAGATCGGCCCGAACACGGGCCGGCAGTACATGCGCGACTTCAGCAGCAGGAAGTTTTTCGTCGCAGGATCGGCGCCCACGCACTCAAACACACCGAGATCGTAGGGTTCGGTACGACGTTCCGTGATCACCAGTTGCGCCGGACCGATGTCGAACAGCACGGTGCGTCCCATGCTCAGCAGCTGGCCTGTATAAATCGGTCCGGTGACGGTGAATTCGCCATTGCTGCGCGCGCGGACATGGCCGCTGCACACCATCGGTGACTTGCTCATGCCGAGCGCATCGAGCGCAATGCGGTTGCCGATCTCGACCGTGACCTCATCGCCGATGTTTGCGTCCCACAGTGCCGCCACCGCCTGCGGGTCACACAGTGGCCCGGCGAGGATGCCGGACAATCCCGCTGCCATCGCGGCCTGCAGCACGTCCATCGTGTCGCAGGTACCGCCGGACATCACGTTGTCGCTGTGGTCGAGCAGCAGCACCGGCCCTGTGCCGGGCTGCGCCGCCAGCGCAAGCGCGCGTGCCATCGACTGTGCGGTCGGTTCGCTGCGGTAGACGAAACCATCGCGGTCTTTCCACGCAGCGCTGGCGATGCGGTCGGCCACGTGTTGCGCGAGGGCCGGGTCGCCATCGGCAGTCACCACAATGGAGACACCGGCGTCCCGCATGTTGGCCAGCGAAAAACCGGCCATCACGGTGGCGGCCAGCACGCCGGCTTCGCGTTCTGCCGCGCGAGCGGCATCCACAGCGCGCTGCATCGCGCCGTCGGCAGTCGCGCTGCGCAGCGTGTGCGACAGCAGCGGCAGCTGTCGCCAGCGCGTGACCGGATGCGTGCGGCCCGCGAGCCTATCTAGCAGCAGGCGCGCTGCATGCTCGCCGGTCTCGGCCATGTCCACATGCGGATAGGTCTTGAAGCCGACGATGATGTCGGCGTTGTCCACCATGCGCTGCGTGACATTGCCATGCAGGTCGAGCGCCACTGCGATCGGCACGCCGGGCAGCCTGCGCCTTAGCTCGGCCAGCAGCCAGCCTTCGACATCCGCTTCAGTCTCGCTGACCATTGCGCCATGCAGATCCAGCAGGATCGCCGTCAGGTCGGGCGTCGCCGCATCGAGCACGCAGCGGCATAAATGCGCGCAGGCGTCGGCCGTGACAGTGCCGCCGGGATTCGCGGTCGCCGATACCGGCAGCCGCAGCTGTGCGCCGGGCAGGGCCTCGACCGCGCGGATGAAGGCGCCCAGCGCCGTGCGTGCATGGCGCTGGTCGGCGAGTGCCGCGTCGCCATACAGCGGCTCGAAATCGGTCAGCCTTGTCGGCAGCGGCGAAAACGTGTTGGTCTCGTGGTTGATGCGCGCCAGCAGGAAGGTCATCGCCGCCTCGGGTGTTCGTGTCCGAACGTCTGTGTGAACTGTCTATCCGGGCTGTCGCAGCGCGCGCTTGAGCAGCTTGCCGTTCGCATTGCGCGGCAGCGGCGCATCGACGAATACGACTTGCTCGGGCACCTTGTAGTCAGCCAGTCGCTGCGCGCAATGCGCGCGCACTGCGGCGGCATCAGCAGTCGCCTGCGGTGCATACAGGTACGCATGCACGCGCTCGCCCAGTACCGGGCACGGATGGCCGACAACGGCTGCCTCGACCACGCCGGGCACGCTCATCAGCACATTCTCGACCTCGACCGAATAGATCTTGTAGCCGCCGCGGTTGATCATGTCCTTGATGCGGTCGTGAATCCGCACCAGTCCCTGTGCATCGACCGAGCCGAGGTCACCCGAGCGCCAGCAGCCTTCGGCGAATCCCTTGGCAGTCGCCTCCGGATTGTCCCAGTAGCCGGGCACCACCATCGCGCCGCCTATCCACAATTCGCCGGATTCACCGGCCGGCACTTCCTTGCCGTCATCGTCCATCACGCGAATGTCGGCGCAGGGCACGGCGATGCCGACCGCATCGTGATGGATCGCCGACAGGCCGAGCGGCATGATGGTGGCCGGCGATGTGGTTTCGGTCGAGCCGTAGCAATTCACCAGCGTCAGGCCCGGCACCGCCTGCGCGAGTGCCTGTACCGTCGGCACCGGCATCGGCGCACCGCCATAGCCACCGACGCGCCACGCCGACAGGTCAAGCTGCGTGAACGCCGGCTGCAACAGGCACAGCTGATACATCGCCGGTACCATCAGCGAGTAGGTAATGCGTTCGTCGGCGGCCAGCTGAACGAAGGAAGGCGCTTTGAAATCTGGCACGATGACCAGCGTGCCGCCGACATGCACCATCGCCGCGATCAGCGCAATCAGGCCCGTCACATGGCTGGCCGGCACCGCTAGCGCTGCGCGGTCCGCATAGGTCAGCTTGAGCGCGACTTCGTAGTGGACGACGGAATGCGCGATGTTCAAATGGGTCAGCATCGCACCCTTGGGATTGCCGGTCGTGCCCGAGGTGTACAGGATGCACGCACAATCATCCTCGCTGACCTGCGCCATCGGTACGCCCGGTCCGCTGCCACGGGCAAGCTCGTGCAAGCCACCTGCAGGCTGGCGCACGCGCAGGCCGGGCGCGGCACTGGCGTCGGGAATACGGTCTTCGAGTGCGTCGTCATACACGATGCCGGCCGCGCCGCACTGGTTGACGATGTACGCGAGGCCTGGCCCTTGTTCGCGCACACCGACCGGTACCGCAATCACGCCGAGCTTCTGTAATGCGAACAGCACCGATACGAACTCGGGCCGATTGGACAGGAACATCACCACGCGTTCGCCGCGGCGGATGCCCTCGGCAGCGAAGCCGGCCGCAAGACGGTCGACTTCGTCGGCCAGCTGGCCATAGGTCAGGCGCTGGCCTTCGCAGCTGATCGCCTCGCTGTCCGGGGCCAGCGACGCGCTGCGCGACAGCATCGCGTAGAACGACGGCGGCCGTTCGACGAAGCAGCGCAAGCGCCGGCCGAAATGTGTTTCCTCCCGCATCGCGGGCAGGCTTACATGGTCTTCCCAGCGAATGCGGGTGCTGCCTGCGCTCATGTCAGTGTGCATTGGCGCCGCGCTCGATCAGTACTTCTTCATCGAGCAGCTTGCGCGAATGGTTGAGGTCGGATTGCGCAATCACGACCGACAGGTCGCTGCCGCGCAGGCCGGCAATGACTTCCGACAGTCGCGCCGACAATGCCGGTGCGACACCCTCGAAGGGCTCGTCGAGCAGCAGCAGCTTGTGGCCGATGCCGAGCGCGCGCGCCAGCGCGACCAGCTTTTGCTGGCCGCCGGACAGCAGCAGCGCGCGGCGCTCGCGCATCTCTTTCAGTTCGGGCAGCACGCTGTAGATGAACTCCAGCCGGGGCGCCGTATTGCGCAGCTTCGCGGCCCACAGCGGTACGAGGATGTTTTCTTCGACGGTCAGCTCGGGTACCAGTCCGCGGTCTTCGGGCATGTAGCCGATGCCGAGAGCGGCGCGCAGATGGCGCGGCAGGCGCGCCAGGTCCTGGCCTTCGAAGCGTAGGCTGCCGGCGCTCAGTGGCAGATGGCCCATGATGGCGCGCAGGGTCGTCGACTTGCCGGCACCGTTGCGGCCGATCAGGCCGACCATCTTGCCCTCGCGAACGGACAAAGACAGCCCGCGCAGTACCTGCACCGACTGTATCGACACATCAATGGTGGTCAGTTCAAGCATGGGCAGCATCCCTGGTCTCGCCGGTCACATGGCGCTGCACGTCCGGATGCGCGAGCACCTCGTCTGGATGGCCGTCGGCAATGATGCGGCCGCTGTAGAACGCGGCCACGCGGTCAGAAAAACGCTGAACGATGTCCATGTCGTGCTCGACAAACAGCACTGTCATCGCCTCATGCGACAGCGCGCGCATCACGGTCTCCATCATCGGGAATTTTTCATCCGCCGACACGCCCGAGGTCGGTTCATCCAATAGCAGCACGCGCGGCTGCCGGGTCAGGGCCATCGCAATGTCGAGCAGCTTGCGCACGCCGCCCGGCAGCTCGGCTACCTTGCGTTGTGCATGCATGGCCAGATCGAAACGCTGCAGCAGTTCATCAGCGCGTGCGAGTGCTTCGGCATTGCGCGCGGGCTTCCAGAATGACAGGTTGCCGCTCTGCGATGCGATCGCCACCAGCATGTTTTCGGTGACGGTCAGTTCCTTGTACAGCTGCGGAATCTGGAACGAGCGCGCAATGCCACGCTGCGCGATTTCGCGCGGCGGCAAGCCCGCAATGTTTTCGCCGTGCAGCAGGATCTGTCCTTCGTCCGGGCGGATGTAACCGGTGATCATGTTGACGAAGGTGGTCTTGCCGGCGCCATTGCTGCCGATCAGGGACAGCTTTTGCCCGACCGGTACGTCGAGTGAAATATCGGCGGCAGCCACCACCGCGCCGAAGCGCTTGTTGATGTGCTGTGCCGAGATCGCGAGGTCGAAGTGCGTCATGCGCGCGCTCCTTTGTCTGCAGGGACCGTGGCTACACCGCTGTTACCCGTCGTGCGCTCGTGCCGCGTGCGTAGCCACAGCGAGCCAATGCCGTTCGGCAGGAAGCGAATTACCGCCAGCAGGAACACGCCCAATGCCAGTTGCCAGGTATTCGGAAAATACGCGCTGGAGAAAGAGCGCACGATTTCCAGCAGCGTGGAGGCGACGAACACGGCCAGCATGCTGTGATGGCCGGACAAGATGGCGACAAACACGAAGTCGCCCGAACGAGTCCAGTAGGCGAATTCCGGCTCGACATGGCCGAGCGCCATCACCGACAGCGCGCCGCCCATGCCGCCGACGAAGGCAGCGATCACGAAATTGACCGCAATCAGGTTCTGCACCGACGAGCCCAGGTACTCGACGCGGATCTCGTTGTCGCGTGCTGCCAGCGCGACCAGGCCGCGCGTAGAGTCGCAGTAGATGCGCGCCAGCGTGGCGGCGACGGTCGCCAGCCCCACGGTGACGGCATACATCAGGTGGCCTGATAGCGCGCCAGTTGCCTGCAGCCCGAACAGGGTGGGGCGGCCCATGTTGAAGCCATCGGAGCCGCCCATCGCTTCGGATTTCACCAGCAGGCCATACAACACCATCGACAGCGCCAGCGACAGCATCGCGAAGAAGATGCCGCGATAGCGCGCGATGGGCCACGCGAACGGCGCGGCAATCAATGCCGACAGCGCGCCGCCGACCAGTGCCAGCAGCAAGGCGTCGCTGATGCCGAGCTTGCCAAAGGCCAGCGCAGCGGCATAGCCACCGACGGCAAACACCAGGCCCTGTCCGAAGGACACGACGCCGCTGCGCATCAGCAGCACGATGCCCAGCGATACGAGGCCGTTGGCGGCTGCCATGGTCGCGAGGAACAGCAGCCATTTCGGCATTGCCGTGCCGGCCAGCAGCAGCGCGGCCAGCGCGAACAGACCGACCGATAAGGTACGCAGCGGAGAAGGAAGTGCGTGCATCTCAGATCTTCCTTGCCTGTGCGCGCTGGAACAGCCCTTCCGGACGGAACATCAGCACCACGGCCATCACGAGGTAGACCGAGAACAATTCGGCCGACGGCATCAGATGCACCGCCGCCGCGCGCGTGATGCCGACGATCAGCGCGCCGATCGCGGCGCCGGGAATGCTGCCAAGGCCGCCGATGATGACGACGGCAAACGAGATAATGATCACGCCAACCGACACGCCGGGCTGTACCGAGATCATCGGTGCCGTCAGTGCGCCGCCGAGGGACGCGAGGAAGATGCCTGCACCAAAGGCCATCGCATAGATGCGCGACACGTTCACGCCCATGCTGGCGGCCACTTCTTCGCTGTGGATCACGGCCAGCACGATCTTGCCGGTCCGGGTGCGGTTCAGGCACCACCAGGTGAGCAGTCCCACCACGGCAGCGACGCCGACCAGCACGAAGTCATAGCCAACATACGACAGCTCGCCGATGTCGACATTCCCGAACAGCATGTAGGGCTCCGACACATACAGCGGGTTCACGCCCCAGGTCAGCTTGGTCGCATCTTCAAGGATCAGGAATAGCGCGAAGGTGACCAGCACCAGCAGCACTTCATCACGCCCGTAGAACGCGCGCAGCAAGCCGCGCTCGCACAAGGGCGCGACCAATGCGGCGACGGCGACGGCGGCGAGCAGCATGGCGACAATGGACATCGCCGGTGCGAACTGCATGCTGGCGAACCAGCCCACCAGGCTGGCCGCCGCATACGCGCCGAGGGCATAGAAGCTGCCATGCGCGACATTCAGGATCTTCAGTACGCCGAAGACCAGCGTCAGTCCCAGCGCAACGATGAACAGCCAGGACGCGTAGGTGATGCCGTCAATCAGCAGGGTGCTCAGTTGCATTTCGCTCCCGGGAAGCCGGCTTTCATCCAGTCTTCTGCTTTCATGTTCGGCGGCGGGTTCACGCATTCAGCAGCGAAGCGCTGGATGTCTTCCATCACCACCAGCTTCTTGCCGGCGTCCCATTTGGTGCGGCCGATGGCGGTCGGCTGTATCGCCTGGTGGCCGTCGCCGAGCGCCATCTTCACGCGTCCGCCGGGCGAATCCCACTCGAGGCCGGTGAGTGCGGCAGCGATCTGCTCGGTGGTGGGCTTCTGGCCGCCGTTGGCTGCCATCGCTTTTTCAACAGCCAGTTTCAGTCCCATCAGCGACTGCGCCATACGATACGGTGCCTGCACCGGATACACGCCCCACTGGGTCTGGTACAGGTTCCACCACCAGTCATTGAGTGGCGACTTCGGTGCCAGCATGCCGTACGCGCCGCGCGCGCCGAGGATCACACCTTCGGGCATCTTGTCGCCGAGCGGCACCAGCACATGGTCGGCGGCGGTCAGCACGACCTGCGACTTCTTGAACAGGCCGCGCGGCGCAGCCTGCAGGATCATCGCCTGCAAGTCACCGCCCCACAGGCTGGAGTGGGTGACGTCGGCCGGCTTGCTCATCAGCTGCGAAATCTCGGTGCCATACTGGCCGGCGCCGAATTTGGGACGCTGGTCGGCCTGTGCCTTTGCGTTCGGGAAGATATTCGCCATCGACAGCGTGAAATCCTTGATCGAGTCATGGCCCCACGCATAGTCCTGGTTGATCAGATTGAAGGTCTCGACCTTGATGTTATGCCCCTTCAAGTAGCGGGCAGCAGCCACGTTGTCCATTGCACCGTGCGATGCAGTGCGGAACACGTAGTTGTATTTCGCTTCTTCGAAGATGCGGGGTGTGCCGCAGTCATACAGCACCAGCAGCTTCTTCATCTCCTCGGCGACCGGCGCCACTGCCAGGCAATCCCCCGAGCTCACATAGCCGACCACGACATCGACGTTTTCACGGTCATACAGATTGCGCAGTTCCTGCACCTGCTTGGTCGCGCCACCGTTCTCGTCGACAAAGACCGGCACGATCTTCAGGCCGCCGAATCCTTTCTTGTTGTAAGGCGCGGGTGCGCTGCCGTTGTTGAAGGCCTCGATCAGCACCTTCGCGCCATTGACAGCCGGCACGCCAAAGCTGTCGGCCGCCTGACCGGACAGGAAGCTGACAATGCCGACCTTGATTTCCTGCGCATGCACCGGGGCGGACAAACCGACGGTCAGCAAGGCAGCAGACAGCGACGCCGGCAGCGCTTTGCGCAAACTGGCCAGCAACGGGTGGCCGGATGGCAGTGCGTGCTGCGTGCGCGGCCTCGGGAATGACTTCATGGTCTCCTCCTGTCTTTGGGTATGGCGCTGAATCAGGGGCGAGTGCCGGCTCTGTGAAGGCTTGGCCGTCATCTCGATTTGCATTGTGTTCCGGGAAATTTGGTGCGAGTTTTTTTCTATAAAAGCACGAATGATCGTTAAGCAATGATCCGATTTGTCAACTTGTTCAGTCAATCACTATCGTTGCTGCGATGCCGTAGCGCTGCGTGTACAGAGACGAGGCGGGACGCTGATCGATGGAAAAATGCGCGAGCCTATTGCATCGCAATAGCGCGCAAAGCGTGTGATGCGCGTGATGCAGGGTAGGTGAAGGACGTTCAGACGGGTGCTATGAGCCTGACGGTGCCGATACCGGCGGCAGGTACAGGCAACGCGTACAGGCTGTTGGCTCGGATCAGCCAGCGTCGTCGGCCGAAGGTGGCGCGGTGACGGGCGTCAATTGCAGTCGCAGCGCCGGTGCCTGCGAAGGCACACGTGCGCGCATGCCCTGCAGGTAGATCTCCAACTCGGATAGCTGCGGCGATTGCACGACATACGGCGGCTTGCCGCTGTACGCCTGTCCTGAACGGGCCTTGAGCTTGAGCAGCGCAGTCTTGCCACTGGCATCGTGCACGCAGACCGTAGTTTCCTTCGGGCTGACGACAAACAGTCGGGTGTCAGCCTTGCGCTGATAGGTCGGGGTCCAGGTTTTGACGTCGCCGGCGGCGGGGCTGGCGCAGGCTTCATTGCCGGCGAGCTTGCTGTCGGCTGTGGCCTTGTTCTCATTGCCGGCAGGCGCGTTGCTCGGCGATGAGCCGGTCGATGAAGCGGGGGACGGCGCTGCGGAGCCCGGCGCAGTCGCTGCCTTGGACGCAGGCTCTGCAGCTGGCTTGCCCGGTATCGCCGCAGTCGGGGCCGTCGCCGGCGCTGCAGTTGTGGCAGCGACGGTGGCGGCACTGGCCGCTGCCGTTGTCGCGGGTGTCGTTGCTGTCGTCGCTGTCGCCGTCGCAGCGGAGGTATTTGATGCGGAGGACGGGCTGCCGGCGGCACGCTCGATGGTGGTATCCGCTGGTTTGACGTCGGCTTCTGCTTCGGCCGCCACGGCGGGCTCCAGCGCCGGTTCACTGTCCGGTGTACCGCGCATCTTTGCGTAGAACGCCAGTACGATGGTGGTCGTCACTGCACCGATCAGGATCTTGCGGCGTATGTCCGCATTACGTTCTACGGCGGCCAGTCGCAGGTCCGTCGCTTCTTCGCCTTCGCCATGCACCATCAGCGAAGGCGGCGCATCGGCGGGCACCGGCATCGTGTCGTCGGCACCGGGGCCGGTCACGATATCGTCATACGGGATGCCCATGGCCGCTGCATATTTGCGGATCGCCAGCAGCTTGTGGGCCGGCGTGTAGAACGGACGCACACCGCCATCTTCGATGTGCTGCACTTGCTCACGCGACAGCGTGCACAAGACAGCGGTCTCAGCCACGCTGAGACCGCGCTCTTCGCGTGCCAGCCGCAATTTCGTGCCGTCGATGACGAGGGTGTCGAGGTCAATCGCTGTGTTCATGGGCGCGGGCCTTGGGTAGGAAGCGACAGTAGCGACGCTGGCGGCAAGAAGGGCGCAGTGATCATGGCATCGTGGTGCGATCAGGTCAGGCGATGACTTGCTTGCGTCTGGTCGCTGCGACGATGTCAGATGAAGAAGCGCTCGAGGCTGGACAGCGGTATGCCATAGCCACGGGCCAGGCGCACCATGGTGCGGAAGCCGGGCTCGCCATAGGCACCGCTTTCGATCTTGGATACCGTAGGCAGCGACACGCCGCTGGCCGGGTCGCCGTTGAGCTGGCTCGCGCGGCAGACATCGATCTTGCTCATGTGGCGAGCGAGGCGGACAGCCGACAGATATTCATGGCACTCGGCAAAGGCTTCCGGGCGAATATCTGCCAGCCACTTGCGCGAGATCTCGGCCAGCGAGCCCGAAGCATCGCGCGCGAGGCCGGCGTTCATCGCCGGTGATTTCACTTCGAGGACATGCGTATCCATACGTCTTATCTCCTGTCTGTCTTGGCGCCGCGTGGCACTCATGTTGGTTAGCCGCGGGCGCTGGTGGCGGGACGAGCTAAGCCGTATCTTCGTCGCCCTGCCTGCTGAGTGCGACAAAAATATATCCTTGAAGAAACTATTTATATAGTCCCGAGGGGCAAGGGTATGTAGGGATTGTGTAGGTAGTTGATCACGCTGCGGTGCGCAATCCGCCAGAAGGCAAGGACATGTGGGTGAGATTTTCCGGGTGCAGCGGCCTCGAGGCATATGCCACAGTGAGGGGCGTGGCGCTGCATGTATCCGGCACGGAAGCCGGCCATAGGGAAGGGGGGGGCTCAGTCGAGGCGGTCAGTGATGCGTGCCAATTCAATAACGTTGGCGACGCCCAGCTTGCGCATCATGTGCATCCGATGCAGCTTCACCGTTCGTACAGCGATGCCGAGCTTGTCGGCAATGTCGCGGTTCATCATGCCGGCCGAGACCATCCGTGCAATCTGGACCTCGCGCTCGGTGAGGCTGGCCAGACGGGTAGCGACGTCATGGTCTTGTTCATTGTGGCGCGCATTGTTGTGGTATCTGTCGAGCGCCTCGCTGATCGCCGCCAGCAGGGTCTCTTCATCGAAGGGCTTGACGAGAAAATCCAGCGCGCCATTCTTCAGTGCCTGCACGGCTTCGCGCGCGCCGCTGCCACCGCTCATGAACACGATGGGCACAGTATCGGCTTGTTCGATCAACCGACGCTGCAACTCGAGGCCGGTCAGGCCCGGCATCTTCACGTCCAGCAGTATGCATTGCGGACCGGGGAAGACGGGCTCACTGCGCTCCAGCACCTCCAGGAACTGCGCTGCGGACTCGAAAGTTTCGGTCGCATAGCCTTCCAGTCCCAGCAGCGAACTTACTGCCTCGCGAATGGCCTGATCATCATCAATGATGCTGATCAGGCCGCGTGCATGGCGCACGGACTCGCGTTCATCATGGATGGTGATGATTTTTCGGGTGGGTGGTCTTGCCATGCGTCCATTATAAATTCAGGCACGACCTGCCATGCTGCCCTTGAGGGCAAGCGGCGTGATCGGGACGCGATGCGCACAGCAGGATGTCAAATCGACGGAAGTCGGTATGCCGCGCAAGCGGTGCGGCTCCTGCAGTACGGGCGGAGCACCGTACTGGCTGGGTAATACGGTGTGAAGGTGTCAGTTATCGCGGCCGAACACGAACTGTGCCTGGCCGGGTGGCGGGTCGTTGGGCGTGATACGGCGTCGCCTGCCGGCAGCACGCATCGACGCCGGCACCAGCTTGTCGACGCTGCGCCGGATATCCAGCATCTGCTCTGACTGTGCAAGACGCACCAGGCTCTGCATGGTTTCGCGAATGAAGTAGAGCTCACGCGGACTGTTGCCGCTGCGCGCGGACGCGTAGACAAAATCTTCCATCAATTCTTCGGTGCGTGGGGCGGTGCCGCAGGCAAGTAATTCAAGCTCGTTTGATTTCATCGCGGTGCTCTGAAAGGTGGCAATGTGCAAGACACTTATTCTTCAGAAACGGCAGTCTAGCGGGAATCCCTTTGAAGTCCAGAGTCGCTGGCTTGAGACAAATCAATCGCGCGCGAGTCTCTGCGTTATCGCGAAAGATTGTTTGAAATTTTGTAACGCTATTCGAACGACATTTTATTCTTCGAGCATTCACCATCGCGGTGCATCGCGAACGGTCGCCTTTGTGCTGGCTCAAAAGCAGCACTGGCCCCGGCCGCACAATCAATCTGTGTCAGCACGCATCAGACCAAAAGGACAGAGGACGCCATGGACAGCCTGAACCAGCAGCAGAAAACCCGCCTGTATACCGCCCTTGCCGACCGTGAGCGCGCTTTGCGCGATGACATCAAGCGCGAGGTCACGCTGCAGGATGATTACATCCAGCTGGCCAGCGAAGTCCCCGATCCCGGCGATCAGTCTTTCGCGAACTTGTCCATCGATCTGGGCAATGCCGCCGTGTCACGCGATATGCACGAGCTGCGCGCGATCGAACTGGCGCGCAAGAAGATGGACAACGGCACCTATGGCGAATGCATTTCCTGTGGCTATCCGATTCCTTTCGAAAGACTGCAAGCGATGCCATCGGCCGAGCGCTGCGCGCCTTGCCAGGAAAATTTCGAGCATACCCACCATGATGGTTTGCGGGGGTCGTCGATGTGAGTATTACGCTGGCCCCTGGTGGCCGGTGAAAGTTGCGAGTCTCACCTACAATCTCCGCTGTTGCCCGTCAGTGCGGGCCCGAGAACCAACCAGGAGATTCCATGGAGAGCGCAGCGCACAGGGCCGGCACGGGCATCGCTGGTATCAGAGGCCTGTTTGCGATGGCGGCGCATGCATGGCGGATGACGCGTCGTGACTGGCGAGCTGGCGAGCTCAGGCTACTGGTGGCCGCGCTGGCGATCGCGGTCGCGGCCTTGTCGGCCGTCGGCTTTTTTGTCGATCGGATGAATGCAGCGCTGCAGCGCGACGCAGCCCAACTGCTGGGTGGAGATCTGGTCGTGCGCAGCGACTATCCGCTCCGGCCCGCATGGCGCAGCGAGGCCGCGCGTCGCGGGCTGCGCATCGCCGACACCATCGTATTCCCGAGCATGGCTACCACCGGCAGTGGCGATGATGCTGATGCGCGCCTGGTGGCTGTGAAGGCCGTCTCTGACACGTATCCGCTGCGCGGTGCATTGACGCTCAGTACAGCAGGACAGACAAACGATATGCAGCGCGCACCCGAGGCCGGCACTGCCTGGGTCGACCCGGCATTCATCGAGACGCGCGGCGTTCGCGAAGGCGACATGCTGCAACTGGGCGCGCGTGGTTTCCGTATCGCTGCAACCATCATCAATGAAAAAGACCGCGGTGCCGGTTTCATGAACTTCGCACCGCGCGTGATGATCGCAATGCCGGACCTGCAGGCCACCGGGCTGCTGGGGCAGGGCGCGCGTGTCACCTACCGTACCCAACTGGCGGGTGAGGATGCAGCCATCGCCGGCTATCAGCGCTGGCTGGAGGCCGAGATCAAGCGTGGCGAGGTGCGCGGCGTGCAGGTCGAATCGCTGGAATCCGGCCGGCCCGAGATGCGCACTACGCTCGATCGCGCGCGTCAGTTCCTGTCGCTGGTTGGTTTGCTGACAGCCATGCTGGCGGCACTCGCGATCGCGATGGCCGCGCGTCGCTTCATGCAGCGCCATGTCGATGCCTGCGCGATGTTGCGCTGTCTGGGCCTGACGCAATCCGAAGTCACGCGCCTGTATGTGATCGAGTTCG
>JACCDX011642774.1_pt1 | contig 17663 bp, 17 predicted proteins | sample 7449681 | NCBI WGS metagenome assembly JACCDX01 (sample SAMN15323450, study PRJNA562643) | freshwater metagenome | isolation source: river surface water | place: USA:Blue River Watershed | collected 2017-08-18
ATGAGATTTAACTAAAATTCCAATCTACCCTAGATGAGATTTAACTAAAATTCCAATCTACCCTAGATGAGATTTAACTAAAATTCCAATCTACCCTAGATGAGATTTAACTAAAATTCCAATCTACCCTAGATGAGATTTAACTAAAATCGAAATCTACCACCACAGGCCAGTGGTCTGAATTATATGTATTACAGTATTGTGTGTATCCATGATATGGAAATACATTTGAAATTTTTTTATAAAGATTAGATGTGACTAATATATGGTCAATCATAGACAAATCAGATTGGTCTTGTTTACAATTTGCATTTTCGTCCCACCATTCAGTATAACGTTCTGATTGGGAAATTAGCTGGGATACTGGAATTAAATTATATTTGCCCGCTAAAGCACCTGCATTTCCTTTTAAGATTTCCAAAACTTGAGAAATTGGTTTATGTGAATTAATATCAAGAACTTCGCCGTCATAATCATTCAAATCACCCAATACAATTATTTCGTAACCTTCACTGTATAAATTTCCAATTGTTTCTTGTAATACTAATGCTTGTGCTTCTCGGCTGGCGCAACGAGAAGAATCAGTTGGATAAGCTAACAAATGTGCACCAACAATAGCCACAGGAGTTTTATTAATATTTAGTGTTGTCCAATAATGTTTTGAAACACCAGATGTACCTGGTGCTCCAGTATATCCACAAGTTGAACCAGGTATAGGATAACTTGCTCTATTATCATTTCTCAGTAAATTTGTCACTGGATCAATTTTTGTTAGTACACCAACATTTTGACCTGTTGATGAATCTGAACCTGCAATTAAATAAGGGTTGTAAGCAGAAGTTGTTAATGATTTAAGCATGTTTAATTCATCACATCCTTCTATTTCGCAAAAATTAACATAATCACCATCCAAGTCATTTAGCACATTTGTAACCCAGTCTAAATGAGTATTAGCTTCAGTTTGATTAGCCCATGTACAAGAGGAACCTGGGCATCCATTATATTGGTCGATAAACAACCATTCCACATTATATTGGACCAAACGAAATCTATTGACATCTAACCTTCTATCTGCAGGAATGCTTGGTGCTATGGGGCATTGAGTGTCTGTGGATGTTGCACCAATTGCACCTGAAAATGCAATAAGAGGTAAAAGTAAATAAGATAAATAGTGTAATAGTTTCATTAAATTATACTAGAATATTAATTTTTATATAATAATTAATTCAAATTTTTCTCCAATAAATTATATGGAAAATAAACAAGACTTTTATAAAAAATACCCAAAGTACGATTTGAATGAAAATTCAAATTCTAGTTTAGATGTTTATCGTGTTAAATATCTAAAGTACAAAATTAAATATAATACCCTTAAAAAACAAACAAACATAAAACAAATGCACGGGGGGTTTGATCCAGTTTCTGCTCAAATTACTCAGCTAAACAATTTTATCGACCGGATAAATAATTCTCTTAAAAAAAGTGGAGAAAAAAATACAGAACTTGTCAGTTTATGTGCACAATTAGAAAAATACTTGGTTGATCAGGATATTCCCATTGGGCTAAAATTTAACCCATATATTTCCACTGAACTTGAAGAAAGTTTGTCACAGTTAAAACAAATTGGAACACATGATAATTTAACAAAATTATATGAGAAAAGAAAACATATTTATTCAATGGATGAAACAAATTATATTGGAATCCTAGACTGGATAATTGAACAAGAAAATATTTCTAATGTAAAAGATGTTGAAAAATTATTTAGTTCTTTAATATTAGGTACTAATAAAAATTATGTAATTTATTACATGGTTTTACTAAGATTTTTAATCATGAAAAAAACCCAATTATCAGTGTTAGAAAATTATTCTCCAATATTATCCTGGTATGGTTTAAAATCTTGTTTAGCAACAGGGCTTAATTCAGATGATTATTTACCATTGGTTTTAAATTTAATTTGTGAATATATAAATGCATTTCCAATTAAAAAGGCTTTATTAATTAAAAAACCATCAGATTTTGAACCTGATTGGAAACTAAAGCAAAAACTTTTACAATTGGAAGCGGAAGAAATACCAAATACTCAAATGATAAAATTTGATACTAAAAACAAAATATTTCAATATGAATCTGGTGAAATTAAATCAATGGATAAAATTAATTTTGAAGACTTAATTAAAATTTTATTTAATTTATTTAGAATCTACATACCAAAATTCAAATCAGAGTTTGAACAAAAAACAGATAATTCTGAGGAAAAATCTATAGTATAATAATAAAATAATTATGGAAGATAATATCCAAAAAATTTACGGGCTTATTGGTTATGGACTGTTAGCTTATATGCATTATCACCACAAGTCACATAACTCATCAATTATTATGTATGGATATATTGCATTAACACTTGGATTCATTCCTTGGTTTCTAAATTCTGAAATTAAACATAATGAAAATAAATTTGAATTAGAAAAAGAAGAAAATTTTGAAGCTTATTTAGAAAAAATTGGCCATAGCTTAATTTCCATATATTATACAACCCATTTAATGCATGGGTTTGACCTCCATGGATTTTTTGGGCTTGTCGGTAATCTATTAATTCTTACCAAATACAAAAAACAAGCCATTATTGTATTGATTGGATATTATTTGATATCTATTATGCAATCACATGGTAGTATAGGTTCAATGTCATTAATATTATTTTATTATTATCAACTTGAAAAATTATAAAATTAAATTATAGTTATTAAACTATTATTTAATTTAGTTTGTTAGTTATAATCAACACTTTATATTAAAATTTCATCGATAATTTCATCAATGTATTCTCGAAACTTTATATTAAAATTTCATCGATAATTTCATCAATGTATTCGAAATATTTTACTTGAAAATTTTCATCAATTAAAGTTGGATACTTTGTTTTAATTTCATCTAAATCTTTTGCATTTTCTTTTGGTACAAAAACCAATTTAACTCCAGCTTTTTTAGCTCCAATTAATTTAAAATTAAGCCCGCCTATTTTAGTTATTCTTCCTGTCAATTCTATTTCTCCAGTCATTGCAACATCATTTCTAATTGGTTTGGATAAAATACGTGAAATAAATGCACTTGTAAAAGCACAACCTGCACTTGGGCCATCTTTTGGAGTCGATGTACTTGGCGCATGTACATGGAAACCATGTGCAAATCTTTCCATTAAATAATCATCAAGATTAGTAATATCTGGATACTTTGTCAAGTTTCTTCTTATATAATCAATTGCTGCGGTTAACGAGCAATGAACTGACTCTTTCATTACATCTCCCTGTTTACCAGTTAATTTAATCTCATAGTTTGAAGAATTTGGAGCAAAATTATTAAATATTTGTATTGGAATAATTCCTCCATCACCAGATGCGGTTGCATAAAGGCCATTAATTATTCCAACTGATGATTTATCATGAATTACTGTATTGTCATGTTTTGGTTTATCTAAAATTCTTAAAATAACATCCTTTGTAATGGTTTTAATATTACCAGAGCTAAATTCTGCACGCTTATAAATTTTATCCAAGTTCAATGTCAAAAATATTTGTTCAATTTTTCTTTTTATTGAACGAACACCAGCTTCATTGGTGTAATTTTCAATAATAAATTCAATCAAGTCATCTGAAATATTAATCCATGATTCCGATTTTAATCCTACAGATTCAGCTATTTCTGGAATTATAAATTCTTTCACTATTTTCTTTTTATCATTAGTGGTATATGCACTTACTTCAATTTGTTTTAATCTATCAAGTAATATTGGATCAACTAAATTTGCATCATTATAAGAAAAAATCATTATTACTTTATCCAATGGAAAATCCACACCCTGAAAAAATCTGTCTTGAAAAGTTTTATTCATATTTGGATCAGTCAAGTGAATCAAAATACTAGTAATTTCATTAATGGCACCATGTTTTGAACAAGCTTTATCTAATTCATCAAAATATAATATACATCTTGGCTTACCCATTTCGACCATTTTCTTAATAATTAAACCAGGTTGAGAACCTGAATAAGTATAACCATGACCGTGTAAAATTTCACCATCGTTTTGACCACCTAATGTAATTTCCGCAAATGGAATATTAAGTGCTTTACTCACTGATTTTGCCAATAGGGTTTTACCAACACCAGGTGGACCAACTAAACCAAAACTAGTTCCTTGACTTGTAGGATTGCTTATCCATTTTCCAATTGTTTGTAACAAACCTTTTTTAGCTTCTTCATGTCCATATGATAACTTCATTAATTTATTCTCAATATCAACTAAATAATCAGTTGATTTTTCGGCATTTTGGCTAATTGATTGGAAAAATGCATCATCTTGTCCTGATGGCCAAGGATAATTTAATATATGCTTAACAAATGTTAGTTGTTTGTAATATTCGTTATTAAATGATTTCATTTCTTCTATTTTTTCCAAAGTTAGAGATTTAACTGATGGAGGAATATTTTTATTTGTTATTAATTGTTTCTTAAAATCAATATCATCAACAGTCAAGGATTTTAATTTATCCATTTCTGCTTTAAGAGAATTTGTTGATTTTTTAATTTTTACCATTAGATAATATGGCAATCTTTGCGATAATAAGTTATAAATTTGTGGACTATTTGTTTTCTTTTCTTTTGTTAAACCTAGTAACAATCCAGCTATATCTGCATTATCTGCTGAACCTAAAAGTAACAAGAAAATATATTCGTACATTGATTTAATTTCAGAACCTTTAGATATAAAATCTTTCATTATATTTACAAAACTAGATGATGTAACTTCCATAAACTTTTGGTATGCTAGTTCAATTATAGCAACATATTCTTTTGGTTCCAAACAATAAATATTACCCAAATAGTCATATCTAATAAACTTTTTTGCGAACTTTGAATCTATTGAATATTTATTTAATTCTCCACTTATTTTTCCTTTTAATTTATGTAATACCGGATAATTAAGCTGGGATGATTTTACAAAACAAGATAATGAGTCATTAATAAAATATCCTTCTATTTTTAAATATTCGTTTTCTTCATTAACATTTTTAATCCATAATTCTCTATTTAATTCAAGCAAGTCAGTTGTAGAAAATTTGTTTGGTATACGCCAGTAATATTCTTCATTGTGAGATGACACATAATAGAAATTTGTTTTTACAGGAATAAACACTTTTGATATTTCCAAAACAACTAATTTTTGACTTTGTGATAATTCAAATTTATCATTAAAAATTTCAAGTAACCCAGATAAATTATCATAACCAACTTCTGCTATTATATTTTTAATTTCACATTCTTGTTCATTTAATGGAATGTCGTCAGGTTTATCTTTAATAATTGGTAATAGTTTTTCAAATAAATAATCGTCTGCAATATCTGTCTGGAAAAGAGAAATAAAATCATGTATCTTTGTATCTAAATTTGTTTTTGATTCAAGTTTATTCATTATATATGAGTTGTATGATGTATTCAAATTTTTAGATAAAATAAATAAGTTACCTAACATTTGATTTTTAAATGAATGCTCAACATACCCCCCAACATAGAGATTATCTATATGTTTTTCAAGTTTTACAACAATGTCTGTTAAATATCTATATCTGTGTTGTAAAAAACTTAACTTGAAATTTTTTATTTTAGAACTTGTATCTAAATTGCTCATTATCAAACTTAAGATTTAAAATATAAACCTGTGTAAAATATTCGTTTATTTTATAAAAATCAATAAGGTGACTATTTAGTACTTAAACGAATTTGTTTGTATTTAAAAAACAAACAAACGCACTTAAAAGAATTAATAGTGTGTTTGATTTAAAAAAATAATCTTATATAAGAGTATATAATAAAATGCCTGCTAAAAACACTAACTCTAAACAAACCACTAAGACTGTTGCCGCTCCTGCTCCCGTTGTTGCTGAAACCACTACTACTCAAAAAGGTGGTAAGAAAGTAGCTACTAAAGCTGAAGCTGCCCCTGCTGTTGTTGCTCCCGTTGTTGAAGCCACTCCTGCTAAAACCCAAAAGGGTGGCAAGAAAACTGCTGCTCCCGTAGTTGAAACTCCTGCTGTTGTTGCTCCCGTTGTTGAAGCTGCTCCCGCTAAGACTCAAAAGGGTGGCAAGAAAACTGCTGCAACTACCCCTGTTGTTGAAACCCCTGTTGCTCCCGTTGTTGAAGCTGCTCCCGCCAAGACCCAAAAGGGTGGCAAGAAAGCTGCTGCAACTACCACTGTTGTTGAAGCTGCCCCTGTAGCTCCTGCTGTTGGTGGTGCTAAGACTAAGAAAGTTGTTGCTAAGAAAGTCGTTGAAACTACTGAAGCCACTGAAGCCGAAGAAACTGGTGACCGTAGAATTCGTAGTTTCAAAGTTAGACTTCCTGGCAGTGAAGAATTTGAAGGTCGCTTCACTGGTTTAACTCCTTACCAAGCTGCCAACAAAGCTCTCAGTAAATATTTCCGCGAAACTGAAAAACCCCTTGCTGAAATTACCTTCAGTATTTGCGAATCTACTCGTAAATCAAGAAAAGCCACCTACACCTATGTTGGTAGACGCCAAAAACTTGATACCCCCGTTACCTACAAGATTCAAGACGGTCGTGAAATCGTTAAGAACTTCAAGAACTCTCTCAAGAAGGTCAAGAAATCCGAATCTGCCACTGAATCCGCTTAAATATAATTTCCATTAATTAAATAATAGTTTTTTCTAATTATTATTTAATTTATTTTTACAAGTTCATCTGGTTCAATGCTACCTGGTTTTCGATTAGTAAATTTTTTCATAATTTTAATAAATTTTTCTTTATTGACTTTTTCTCTAATTTTTTCTCGATATGTTCTCCAGCATAAACAACTTACAATGAAAAAATAAAATGTAGAAAGTATTATAAATAATACCATAACAGTATTAATTCTCTTAGAACCTATTGGATTAGTTATTGTGTTATTTGTTGTTTTGTTCATTAATTATAACCATGTTTCAATACAATAGATTTAACATTCAAATTTTCAATTTAATAAAAATTGAACTGAATTTATATTAATAACCCAAATAACAGTAAAATCTAATGGAAACAAATATATATACAAAATCAAATGTAAAATTTCACGAATATAACATGCATTTATTTGTGGAAAATACTGTTAAAGTTAATATACCAAAGATCATTAATTATAATACAAAAAAAATGATTATGCAAATGGAAAAAATACCGGGAATGTCTGTGGCTGATTTTTATGGAGAATCGGTTGATTCAGTTCCTGAAATAGTTATCGAACAAATAAGACAAATTGTCGCCACGTTAAAATCACATAATATAATTTATCCTGACATTACCGGTTACAATTTTATTCTTGGACCCAATGATACAATATATATTATTGACTTTGAACATGCTAGATTCGGGTTTAGTCCAGAACATTCGGATGATTTTGTCGACCAGTTTATCAGTGGAACCAAATCTTGGAATCCAGATTTTGCTTAACCAAGAAATCCAATTAAAAAATTGAATAACAAGTCTTTTATTTAAAATAACTAAAAGTTTAATGACCAGTTTTAATAAATTTTATGATATGGTATTATTTCACTATCCTTGTCAAGATGGGCTGTGCTCAGCATGGGTTGTTTATAATTACCATCAAGAAAATAATATTAATATTGAATTATATCCTGTTGCACATGGTAAATCCATTGATATAAATATGCTAAAAAACAAAAAAATTATAATGTGTGATTATTCGCCTCCAATTGATGTGTTAGAACAAATTGAACAAGTTGCACAATCTATTACAATTTTAGACCACCACCTAACCGCAAAAAATGCACTGGAAACAAAATCATACGCTATATTTAATATGGACAAATCAGGTGCAGGACTGACTTGGGAATATTTTTATCCAGAAACACCAATGCCTGAATTTGTCCAAATGGTTCAAGATCGTGACCTATGGAAATGGGAAATATTCGGTTCTAAAGAATTTACTGCAGGATTATTTACTATTTGTGCTACGGTTGATTCTACTAATTTTTCGGAGTTATTTAGCATCTTTACACAAATGCATACAGACCCTACAAAAGTACAATTTTATAAGGACCTTGGTAAAATTATGTCTACCATAACAGATAATAAAGCTAAAGCACTCGGTGATGACCATATGGGAACAGTTAGTAACTTTGTATTTCAAAATAAAACATATCGAGTATGTGTGGCAAATTGTTTTCCAGACATAACATCTGAAGCTGGTAATTATATTAGCAAATCTGACCAAATTGATTTTGCAGTATTATGGAGACATCACAATCCAACTGGTGATTTTTATGTTAGTTTGCGTTCAACTGGTGATGTAGATGTAAGTACAATTGCAAAAATATTTGGCGGAGGAGGTCATCCAAATGCAGCTGGATTCAATACCAAAGTATTTCCCCCAACACTTTTTGCGCCGATATTTGGACAGAAACTCCAATCACACTAAAATTAAGCCCAATCAATAAATGTTGTCATAATATATTTAATTCCTGATTCTGGTGCAAGACCTGCATGAGGATAACAAAAATTTGCAGGAAATATAAGTAATTTACCAATTTCTGATTTTATTTTAATTTCATTTCCTGAAACCTTAATTGCTGTTTCCCCGCCTTTTTCAACATCAGTTAAATACATAATAACTGCAACTATTCTTTTTGATGTTTTAAGGGAGGAAATATCTGTGTGGTAATTAAAAAATTCTTTTCCATTATTTAAATATCTTTTTATCCTAAATCTTTCAAAAGAGAAATTACCTCCAATCCCATGAGTTTGACAGTATTGGTCAAAAACAATTTTTATTGAATTAACAAATGGTATTTCCATTTTTTCAGGTATGTACATTTCATCACAATTTTTAAATGTGTAATCTATGGTTTTTCCATCACCAAAATTTCCTTTAAAATGCTTATGCTTATTTGAACTCAATTCAAAATACTTAACTAACATCTCGCAAACTGACTTTGTTAAAAACTGGTTATTAATATATATATAATCCATTATTATATATTAATAATTTTAATTTATAATTTAAACTTAGTTTAGCTTTTCTTATCTAATGGCTTTTATCATTAGATCATCTTTAATAAATTAAAGTTTCATGATATATGCTAAAACAAAATATGGAGGCATATTATTATGGACTTCATTACCTCCAGCAGCTCCAGTACTAACGTAAGCTTCGCCGCCAAAATCACCAGGTTCGTTACCATCTGCTGTATCAAATTTTCTATAAGCATTAACATTTGCACCGAAACCATGAGCATGTGCTGCCAATTCTCCAACTGATAATTGATGAACTTGATCACCACCAGAACCCCAAAGTTCGTTATAATTATTTCCAGGAACTTTACCGTGTTTACCTCCTCTTGGATCCCAACTTAAAATAAATTTACCACGTAAATCAGGTGTTCCATTTTCACCATTGCATAGGGCCCATCCAGCAGGTGCGGTTGCTCCTGACCATACAACGATTGTGCCTCTTGGTGTTAAATTAAAATTACCTCCTGTATTTAGAGTTCCGTCTGCACTAGTAAGCAAGTTAAGACCATTGGCCCAATTAGGATCACCATTACGTACTACGCGTGCAATCCATAAACCCCCGCGATCATCACTAGGAGCATGAAACATCCATTGGTCTTTTTCAATATTTCCAAGTCTAAAATTACCTAATTGCGCTGTTAATTCACCTTCTGTTAATAAATTTCCTTTAACGGTCAAGTTACCAGGTACAGTTAATCCACCAGCCTGTAACTGTGTTGCAACATCTGACAAATTTTTAATAGCATTCACGTCAATTAAGTATGTTTCGTAAATTAACTGTTTAACTCTATCTTCTGTTAATGGTCCAACATCTGCCATTGTTTCGGTTGTTTTATTCCAGTAAAGGTTAAAAAACAATATCCCAATTATAATAAAAATTTCTAAATTATATTTTCCAAGTTTAATGTCTTCAAATAATCCCATTATATTGTCAATTAGAAAAATTATTTTAAATTTCACATAATTTAAAATAATTTAAATGTTAAACTCTTTTGGTTTTATTATTTTTTTTACTTTATTATTTGCATAAGTTCCATATAACTCTCCTCGCGTTCCATTAGAATTTTTACAATAAACATTTGACCCGTCTAAAATATATTGTTTGGATTTAATTGTTATTTCTGACACATTACATTCTTCAGTATCTGATTCATCCGAATCCGAACTTAATTCTGAATCCGACGAATCAGAATCTCCAGGTATAGCCTTTACAAGGCGTGTACGTTCTTTTGGAACTATAATTTGATTATTGTACGGTGTTTCCTGTTTCAACCAAATTGGTTTTTCTTCGTCTGGTAATTCATCAACTAAATCATCAAACCCTCTTGGTTTATCGCTCATATAGTAATCGTTTTCTGCTTCTTTTCTTATTTTTTCAATTTGTTTTAAATTTTTCCATGTTTCTTTAACCATGTCTTTGTTGTTATAGCTAATTAAATTAATATCAGTATAGTATCTTTTAATAAATTTATTATTTTTGTACATTTCATTCTTAAGATAACTTATTTTTTCATTGTATTTTGTCTTTTGTTCATTTGTAAACTTTGAATTTGATGCTAATTTTTCTAAATTATTTAAATATGATGTTAGTACATTATCATATAAATCAAACTTATTTGTTTTAACTATTGTATTTGTTTTTTCATCTATAACTGATGCATGTTTATCATTAATTGCAGTAACACAATAAGAATGATTTTCCGGGACTGATTTATTAAAATTAACTTTTTCAATTAAACAAGTTAAGCTATTTAACCCCTGATCTAAAATATCGGTTTGGTCATCAAAAGTTAAATGCCCGATTGTACTTGCTGTCGGAGCATTAACCACATATTGAATATTTGTATTATTTGTTATATTGTTATTTGTAATGTTGGGTTTTTGTTCAAGAATTTGAACTTTCTCGTTTAGCATTTTAACCTGTTCTGCTAAATTTTTGTCAAACTCTTCTTTATTTTTACTCTCGAATTTAATCTTACATGTTTGTTCATGTTTCCATCTGCTTTGTTTACACGAATAAACTCCTTGACAGTACTTACATACGTTTACATTAGATTTTTCTGGTTGATTATTATTATTATGGTATTTTTTATTGTGTAACCATAACCCAGTGTTTGATTTATAGTTTTTATTACAAGTATCACAAGAATAAGTCATATTATTTAATAAAATAAACATGTCTTTATCCCTATTTTAATAATAAGATAAAATAGTAAATATATTGTGATTTACCGTATTTTAGTAAGCTTATTTATTTTGTTTAATAATAATAATATTAATAATAACAAACTGAATAAGTCTAACATACATATATAATATTAATAATAATAAAGTAAATATTTTCATGTTTATTATTTTATTATTTTTAATTGAAATAAAAATATTTTTATTTCCAATTATTTCGGGTAAATTTTTGAGAAAATTTCGCGCGTGAATTTTGGTCAATATTGCATTATAAATTGGACTCTTATTCATTTTATTATCTAAATGGTCAATGTTTACCTACTAATAAATAATAACAGCTAATGAATATTGGTAAATAAATATATATTTACCTGCATTATCAGCAGTAAACCATTAGGCAACATTTAATGTTATTGGTAAACATACCATGAATTGTTTACTATATTATGGTTAATTTAATAACTGTAATTATACACTTTAATTATTTATTATTAAATTAGTAAATATATTTATTATTAGTCAACCATAAAAAAACTACTCGCGCGCGCGCGTGAACACATTAGTAAGCATAAAATTATTTACCATTATTATTCTAGTCAATATATATTTATTTACCAATATTCATTAGCTGTTATTATTTATTAGTAGGTAAACATTGACCATTTAGATAATAAAATGAATAAGATACTAATTATTAATGATATGTTGACTTAAATTCACGCGCGAAATTTTCCCAAAAATTTACCCGAAATAATTGGAAATAAAATTATTTTTTATTTATTTGGGTTTTATGTGGGCGTAATCCACTATACTTCAATTTCATCAGCACCAACTGCGAGAAAATCAACAGCTGAATCAAATACGTTAGTGAAAAACTCAATGGGTTTATCAACAGGTAATACAAATCTATCCCGGTTTGCAACAGCTCTATATGGGTCAAGTTTATTTAAAACCATTTGCTCAACCACACTCATATTTTCTTCTGTTAAACATGACCTATAGTAAATCACATTGTGTTCGCAAGTTTTATTATATGTGCTTAATCTCACAGTTAAATTACCAGCCTTTCCGACAATATATGTTCGATTTTTTGCATGGGCATCAGTTGTAATCAAGTACACAACATTTTTTTCTGGGTAATTGGTTCTTGGTTGTTTTTTAGCAAGACTGTTAGTTAATGTATTTATTTTACCATTTGCTAATTGGTAGTTTTTAACGAGATTATTATTTATTTCGAGAAGATTTGTTAATAACAAACAAGATTGGACAAGAAATTCTGGACTAATCCACCGAGCAAGTATTAATGTTAAATTTGGATGAAGCCATATAAGTTCATTTTCTTCATAGTAAAAGCAAATGGGATCATTAATATTGGAATTGGAATTAGTTAGCTCGTATATTATTACTTTTGTTTCCGGCAAATTTAACCATTTGTTAATATCATGAGAAAAATGCTTACAAATCAAAGTTCCGTTAAAATAGTTATTTTTACTGGAAGCTATAAAGATGGTATTGTTAATGTTTATTTTATAAGGACCAGATAAATCCCATGTTAAAATATTATTATTGATATGTATATTGGAATTAGAATTATTATTTTGTTCTAATAATTTAGCAATTGTTAAATCTTTATCGGATAATTTATTTGTAAAAGTTTCAATTAATTGTTTATTAATTTGAACTGAGTTATCTGGTAATGTTACTTTATTTTTAATTACTTGAGTTTGCGGTTGTTGACTAACTGTTTCTTCAAGTTTTTTAATTTTATTTGTTAAGTCTGTAAATTGTTCTGTAATTTTATCTTCTTTTTGTAGTTTTTTAGTATTAGTTACTTTACATTTTTGCATATGCATCCATTTTGATTGTCTTGTATTATATCCTTTGTTACAATAGTCACAACAATATTTTTTTGGAATATTTTTATTATTGTCATTTGGATGATATTTTTTATTGTGTTTAAATAGGCCATTTCTGGTTTTATAAACAAGATTACATATTTTACACTCATATTTATTTTCCATTTATTATATTTGAATTTTAACAAATTAATTATAAATAAATTTCAATTTTTACTTATAAATTTTGTATGATAATAACACTTAGCTAGTATAAATGTCTTCGCATTTGGCGTTAAGTACACTTAAATAGTGTTTCCAATCGATGACAAACACTTCAGAATCTAAGTTAAGATTTTCTAAATTTTCGTTAATTAAATTTATTAATAATGTATTTTTTTCAGCTCCTAAATCAATTGTTCCGGCCTCTATTTCAGTTTTTAAGTATAAACACAAGTTATTTACTTCTTGTTTATAATCTTTGGTATCAACAACTTGTTCATCATCTGCTTCTAGTTCTTCAAGTAATTTTAATTTGTCATTAACATAATCCATAGTTACGGTATTATATTCAAGTTCCGCAAGTACTGGGGCAAGAAATGGTTCCCATTCAGGATTCTTAACTAATAAAACTTTAATTCGGGCTGTTAATTCTTGTTTACATTCTTGAAAAAACATTTTTTCAACTTGGTCCATTGATTCATCGGGTGCATCCAAATTATTTGATGTTGCAGTACCAATTAATCCAAAATTATCTTGGAGATATTTAATAGTTTCAACCAATTGTAGATTACACATGGATTCGAGCTGTTCTTCAATTGTTTCGAATTTTTCTAACATGGATTTTTTATCGGATTCATCCATTTTATCATTAATTGATAAATTAACAAGAGCATTTTCAATATGGGCTTTAATAGTATAAATATTTTGTGCTCTTAACAATTCTGCTTCATCAGTATCAGCCAAACTAGTAGCTTGTGCAATAATATTTTCTAATTCTTCTAAACTTATAGATGGGATATCTTTTATAATAATACTGGTTTCTACTCCAGATTTTCTATCAGACACAATAACATTAATAATTGAACTTAAATCAATTTTAAATGCAATTTCAATTATTGGAACTCCACCAGCAGTTACTTTATCAAAAATAAATTCCCCTATTAAAAAATTTTTATTTGCAATTGGTCTTTCCCCTTGATATACTTTTACTTTAATTGAAGTTTCTCCTGGTGTGTCTGTGGTATACTTTTGACTTCTTTTAACTGGAAGTGGTGTATTTTTAGGCACAATAATAGAATACGACCCATCAGCTAATTCAACACCAAGAGATAAAGGAAGCACGTCCATTAATACAACATCATCATTAGCAACAAATTTATTTTCAATTATTCCGGAATAAAATCCTGCCCCTTCAGCAACAACTGACTCTAAATTTGGATGAATCCATGGGGTTTTTTCGGTTTGTTTGGCAATCGTTTCTTGTAATGCAGGAATTCTACTTGTACCACCAACTAAAATAACATAATTAATGTCTGGATAGTTTAAAACAATTTCACCTAAAGTATTTTCCACTTTTTGAATTAAACTATTTGCCATGTTAGTAAATTTAGTTTGAGTTAACAGATAAGGAAAACTATGTTCAGGAATTATATTTTTAATGTTAGTTTCGTAAATATCCAAATATGTTAATTTTTCTTTTATTTTTTGTGCTTGTTTCCATAAGGCAGTATCATTTAAGTTTGTTTCCCTTCCAGTAAAATGTCCAGTTCGCAAGATGTCATCAACAATTAATTGTGTAAAGTTATTGCCGCCTAAATCATTTAGTCCTTCACTGTGAACTACTTCAAAAAATAAGTCTGATTTTTGTAAAATTGTAAAGTCCATAGTTCCTCCACCAGTATCTATAACCAATATTAATTCATCAGAACTTGATGAATGTGATAGTCCATAAGCTAATGCTGCAGCACTAGGTTCATTAATAATTCTAATTACTTGAAAACCTACCACACCAAATGCACTTTTAATAATTTCTCGTTGATTATCATTAAAATTAGAAGGTACTGTAATAACAGTTTTTATGACAAAATTTCCGGATAATTTTAGTGTTTTAACAACCAGTCCGTATAAATGAGTAAAAAATACAACAAGTAATTCACTATGGGTATATTTAACATTATCATCATCAAAAACAAATTCTTTATTTTCCCCAATTGATATTTTAAAACTATGAATTTGATTGTCACAACCAATTGGAATATAGTTTCCACAATATAATTTTCCATTAGATTTTGCGATTTTTGAAGGAATTGTTTTAAAAACTCCATCGGATAATGTGACTGCTTTGTTATTAACAAAATGAGAAATAACGGTATTAGTTGTACCAAAATCTATACCTACTAAAATTTCATTAATAATATCCATTAATATATTATTAAAAAAAATTTATTGTTTAAACGTGTTATCAAGTTTTTAATTTAACTTAACTTTTCCTTTTCCGTTCATTAAACCAACTATTTGACCCGGGCCGTTAGAAACGATATTGTAAATTTCACTTGTTTCTAAATCTCTCAAGTAATAATCAGACTTGTACATTATTAATTCATAACCATTTATATCTTCCCAATTATCAACATTAAATTGTTCTGGTTCTACTTCTGCAAGAGGGGGTTCTTCATCAATAACCTTTTTAGACTTTTTTGATTTTTTAGGTTTAATTGATTCCTCTTCAAGTACTGGTTCAATTTCAAGAACAGGTTCTTCTTCAATAACCTTTTTAGACTTTTTTGATTTTTTAGGTTTAATTGATTCCTCTTCAAGTACTGGTTCTACTTCAGGAAGAGGTTCAACTTCTGCGAGAACTGGTTCTTCTTCTGCAAGAGGGGGTTCTTCATCAATAACCTTTTTAGACTTTTTTGATTTTTTTGGTTTAATTGATTCTTCTTCAACAATTGGTTCCTCTTCTGCGAGAACTGGTTCTTCTTCTGCAAGAGGGGGTTCTTCATCAATAATTTTTTTAGACTTTTTAGATTTTTTCGGTTTAATTGATTCATTAGTTTCAACATGTTCTTCTTCTGCGAGAACGGGTTCTTTGAGAACTAATTCGACATTAGGTTCAGCTACATTATCAGGTTCAACTTCTGCGAGAACAACAGGTTCAGGTTCAAGAACTAATTTAACATCAGGTTCTTCTTCAATAACCTTTTTAGATTTTTTTCCAACATTGAGTTTTGCCTTTTCACTTTCTTCTTTTTGGAGTTTTAATTCAGCTTCAGCCTCAGCAGCTTTTTTTGCAAGTTTCCCAATAACTGGATTTTGTTGAACTGGTTGTTCACGTTTAAGTTTATCTAGTTGTGATTCTAATATTTGACAGTAATTGGTTTTTTCAACGAGTTGTTTATTTAATGATTGAATGTATGAAACTTTAGTTAAGTTAGCAAGTTCTTCTTGTTTAGCTTTAAGTTCATTAGATAGTATTTCTGTATCTTTGTTGTATTTAAAATTAAGTTCACTAATACGCTTTTCAAGTTCTTCAACTTGGTCCACTAACTCAGCATTCTTACCCTCAAGAGTGCTAATGTTTTGTCTAAGGTTATCAAATACAGTATTAAGGTCCATTTGTTCAATTAACAAATTAGCCTGGTTTACTAAACTACATAAGGTGTTATATTTATCCATTAATTATATATAAAAAATTGTTTTTATATCTAATTAATATATTTGTTTAAGTATTTTAATGGAAACAAATTATAAAAGCATTAACTATTTAAATAAGGAGGTATACATCCTACAATATTTATCAGAATCAAATGAGCAATTTGGAAAAAGAACAGAATACATCAAACTACTAGAAAATGCAAAAGTTGACTGGAAAGAAGCATCTAGATTATCAAAAATTTGGTATTGTATCAAATATAAAAATTGCAAATACTCTCCTGAAATATACCATAAGGTAATATCATATGAAAAAAAAAATAAACAAGAATAAATTAAATTTTATTGAACTGTTTGAAATGAGTCACATTTAAGTTCACCGTTATCATTAATTAATTTATGGATATGGAAATAAGTTCCTCTATTTCCGGGATAATGACTGTGTTCTAAATTATGGCCTTCATTTCTATGTGCGGTTTGTTCAGGATCTAACTCAATTTCAATACATTGGTCTAGATTAATAGATGTGATGTTTGGTCTTCCTTGTAAATCAGTACATTCAGCTGTGAGCTCTGGATTTACCCATGATAAAACATTACATGTTTCTTTCCAATTTCCTTCTGGTAAATCAATATGAGTTTCTAAAATATAATTAATAAAAACCAAATATACAGTTAATACCAGTATAAAGAACAACAAATTAAATTTCCAATTCATTTTAAATGGAATTATTATAAATAGATATAAATTAATAAAAATTTTAAAATTTTTTTTAATTTTTATGCACTGTTTTGGTCATCGGCCCATTTTTTATTAATGGAACCACCGGTAACGTATCTGGAATCATCCCATTGTTTTAAGTTAACAGGATAGTTTGATGAATCAGATGGGCATACTTTACA
>JACCDX010277112.1_pt1 | contig 17662 bp, 13 predicted proteins | sample 7449681 | NCBI WGS metagenome assembly JACCDX01 (sample SAMN15323450, study PRJNA562643) | freshwater metagenome | isolation source: river surface water | place: USA:Blue River Watershed | collected 2017-08-18
CGATCGCCAGCATGCCCTGCGGGCCGCCGAAACCGCGGAATGCGGTGTTGGAAACCGTGTTCGTCTTGCAGCGGTGCGAGACGATGCGCACGTTCTCGAGGAAGTAGCAATTGTCGACATGGCAGATCGCGCGATCATTCACCGGGCCCGACAGGTCAGCCGAATAGCCGCAGCGCGAGGCCAGCATCACGTCGAACGCAAGGATGCGGCCGTCGTTGTCGAAACCGACTACGTAATCGACGAGGAAGTCATGCCGCTTGCCGGTGATGCTCATGTCGACATCGCGGTCGATGCGCAGCTTCACCGGGCGCTTGAGCTTCAGCGCGGCGATCGCAGCCACAGCAGCAAACAGCGCCGGCTGGCTTTCCTTGCCGCCGAAGCCGCCACCCATACGCCGGCACTGCACGCTGACTTCGTGCGCGTGCAGGTTCAGCGCATGCGCGACCAGATGCTGCACCTCGGTCGGATGCTGGGTCGAGCTGTGCACCAGCACGCCGCCATCTTCCAGTGGCAAGACCGCGGCCACCTGGCCTTCGAGGTAGAAGTGCTCCTGCCCGCCATGCGAGAAACTGCCGGCGATCCTGTGCGGCGCGCTTTGCATCGCCTTGTCAGGCTCGCCGCGTTCGACGGTCACGGTCGGCAGCACGAAGCTCTGTTTGTCGATCGCTTCGCGGATGCCGAGGACGGCGGGCAGTGCTTCAATATCTGCGTTGAACTGCCGGACCGCACGGCGCGCAGCCAGTTGCGAGGTCGCGATGACGGCAAACATCGGCTGGCCGACACATTCGACGAGCTCGGCCGCAAAGATGGGATCGTCTTTCTTGATCGGCCCGTAGTTGTTGTCACCCGGGATGTCGGCGGCCGTCAGCACGGCGACCACGCCAGGCGCGGCACGCACCGCCGACAAATCCAGGGACCGTATCCTGCCGTGCGCGACCGGCGACAAACCGAGCGCCGCATGCAGCGTATCGGCCGGCAGCGGAATGTCATCGATGTAGCGCGCATCACCGCTGACGTGCAGCGCAGCGCTCTCGTGCGGCACCGGCTTGCCGCTGACCCCTTCGCCGGTAGGCAGGGTGCGGCCCATGTCAGTGCGCCTCCGGGACGGGCAAAGCATCGAGCAGCGTCACGTTCACTGCGGCACCGGAGACTTCATGCCAGAAGCGTCGCAGCAGGTTCGCCGCCACGGTGGCACGGTAAGCATCGCTGGCGCGCATGTCGGTCAAGGGTTTGAAGTCGTCCGCAATCGCTTGCGCTGCCGCTTCAACGATGTCGACCGACCAAGGCTTGCCCAGCAAAGCTGTTTCTGCAGCTTGTGCACGTTTCGGTGTTGCCGCCATGCCGCCAAAGGCGATGCGTGCCGCACTCACCTTGCCACCGTCCAGCATGACAGCGATGCCGGCGCAGACAGCCGAGATATCCTGGTCAAAGCGCTTGGAGATCTTGTACAGCGCGAACTTCAGTCCGCTGCCCTCCTCACCGTTGTGCGGCTTATGCAGTGGCACACAGACCGCTTCAACGAATTCACCCGGCGCGAGGTCTTTCTTCTGGTAGCCGAGGTACAAATCTTCGAGCGCGATCTCGCGCACTGCCTGCCCCTTGCGCAGAATGACCGTCGCGCCCAGCGCAATCAATGCCGGCATCGCATCGCCGATCGGCGAGCCGTTCGCGACATTGCCGCACAGCGTGCCGGAATTGCGGACCGGGCGCGATGCAAAGCGCTGGTGCAATTCATTCAGCGCCGGGTATTCAGTGACGAGCGCAGAGAACGCCTTCTCCAGCGTGACAGCAGCACCGATGCGCAGGTGTGAACCGGTGTTCTCGATGCGATTGAATTCGGTCACCTCGCCCAGGTACAGCAGAGGAGGCAGCTCGCGCAGCTGCTTGGTCACCCACAATCCGACATCGGTGCCACCGGCCAGCACCAGCGATTGCGGGTTCACTTCATAGGCCGCCGCAAAGTCGGCAGCAGTGCGCGGCGCGCTGAAGCCGGGCAGTGACAACGACGATGAACGCTGCAGCGCCTTCAGCCGCGCGACACGTTCGGCCGTCTTGCCGTTGAAGCTCGCCTTCGGATAACGGTGCATCTGCACCCCGGCATCGATGATGGGGCGATAGCCCGTGCAACGGCAAAGGTTGCCGGTCAGTGCATTGACCACGGCATCGCGCGTCGCCGGCTGCCCGTCGTTGTCGAGGTAGTGCGTGAACAGCGACATCACAAAGCCCGGCGTGCAGAAGCCGCATTGCGAGCCGTGGCAATCAACCATCGCCTGCTGCGCGGGATGCAAAGAGCCATCGTCATTGCGCAGCCCGTGCACGGTCGTCACTTCCTTGCCATCGATGGTGGGCAGGAAGCGGATACAGGCGTTGACGGCACCGGTACGGATGCGCTCGCCGTCCAGCTCGCCGATGGCGACGGTGCACGCGCCGCAATCGCCTTCGGCGCAACCTTCTTTCACGCCACAACGTCCATGCTCGCGCAGCCAGTCGAGCAAGGTCTCGGTCGGCGATGCAGGTACGACTTCCACAGTTTCGCCGTCGATCACGAAACGGATCAGCGTGTCATCTTTTGCTGGCATGGGCTGGGCTTGTGTTTGTTCGCAGTTCTGTTCCAACGCGGTGCAAGATCGGGCTGCTTTAGAATCACGCAAGTTGCATGCCATCAACTGTGCCGCTAACTGACTCGATTATCAAGCCAAACTTGACGCCACCATGAATCCTTACTCGCCTGCTAACGCTCCGGACTATCCGCGCGACCTGATTGGCTATGGCCGCACGCCGCCAACCGTGACCTGGCCCGGCAATGCGCGGATCGCCGTACAGTTCGTGCTGAACTACGAAGAAGGCGGCGAGAACAGCATCCTGCACGGCGATGCAGCGTCCGAGGCCTTTCTGTCGGAAATGGTCAGTGCGGTGCCCTTCCCCGGCCAGCGGCACATGAGCATGGAATCGATTTATGAATACGGCAGCCGCGCCGGTGTCTGGCGGCTGCTGAAGCTGTTTGAAGAGCGCCAGCTGCCGATGACCATCTTTGGCGTCGGTATGGCCTTGCAACGGCATCCGGACGTGACGGCAGCTTTCGTCGAACTGGGCCATGAGATTGCATCGCATGGCTGGCGCTGGATCGACTACCGCAACATGAGCGAAGACGAAGAGCGCGAGCACATGCGGCTGGCGATCGACGCCATCGTGCAGCTGACCGGCAAGAAACCGGTGGGCTGGTACACCGGCCGCACCAGTGTCAACACGCGCAAGCTGGTGGCCGAGCAAGGCTTCCTGTACGACGCCGATTCCTATGCCGATGACCTGCCCTACTGGGAGTCGGTGAATGGCAAGCCGCAGCTGATCGTGCCCTATACGCTGGACAACAATGACATGCGTTTCGTGCAGGCGCAGGGCTTCCACAACGGCGAGCAGTTCTATACCTATCTGAAGGACGCGTTCGACGTGCTGTATGCCGAGGGCGCGACGCAGCCGAAGATGATGTCGATCGGCTTGCACTGCCGTCTGGTCGGACGCCCCGGGCGCATCGCCGGTCTCGCACGTTTTCTTGACCACATACAGTCGCATCAGCAGGTCTGGATCTGCACCCGCGAAGCGATTGCGCGGCACTGGGTCGCGCATCATCCGCCGACTGCCTGAGCGCTGAAATTCGACCCAGGTACGAGACCGGGCCTGCGGTCTCGTATCGCACCATCGACGAACTCAGTCGCAGTATCGGAACGCACTAAAACCGCCGCCTGCTGACCCAGTACGGCGCGCCGCCGCCCTCGGGCGGTGCTTTTACGCAACTATTCTTCGGCGAAGTTTTCTTTCACGAGACTTACAAGTTTCGCTGCCCGGCCGATTATTCCTTGATTTTTCTGGGGTTTTTCAAGCGCCCATCGGTATAGCAAAAATCATATTTTCCAGACATGCAATGCTGGAATGGTATTTGCAATAGGAAACTTCGGAATTTGTGCGTATAACGTGCATCGTGGCCGATCTTCAAATGCCATTTCCGTGCCCGAGCTGCCCGCTGCCACGTGCCAGCGGTCGATGACCGGGCTGGTTGCCAATTCGATTAACTCAGACAGGAAATCACATGATCAATCGTCGCAAATTCACCGCGCTGGCCGTGCTGGCCGCGACCTCGGTGTTCGCCTTCACTTCCCCGGCCCAGGCTGCGGACGAGCCGCTGAAAGTCGGCTTCGTCTACGTCGGCCCGGTAGGCGACGCCGGCTGGACCTATGCCCATGACCAGGGCCGCCTGGCACTGGAAAAGGAATTCGGCGCGAAGGTGAAAACGACGTTCGTCGAGAACGTGCCCGAAGGCGCGGACGCCGAGCGCGTGATCCGCAAGCTGGCCACCGAAGGCAACAAGGTGATCTTCACCACCTCGTTCGGCTACATGAACCCGACCGAGAAAGTCGCCAAGGCTTTCCCGAACGTCGTCTTTGCTCACGCCACCGGCTACAAGACCGGCAAGAACCTCGGCACCTATGAGACCAAGTTCTACGAAGGTGCTTATCTGCTGGGCACCATCGCCGGCAAGATGGCCAAGTCGAACACGCTGGGCTTCGTCGGCTCGTTCCCGATTCCTGAAGTCATCCGCAACATCAACGCCTTCACCCTCGGTGCGCAAAGCGTGAACCCGAACATCAAGACCAAGGTGGTCTGGGTGAACAGCTGGTATGACCCGGCGAAAGAACGTCAGGCAGCAGAGACTTTGATCGCGCAAGGCGCTGACGTGCTGTGCCAGAACACCGACTCGCCGGCCACACTGCAAGTCGCGCAGGAAAAAGGCAAGTACGCGTTCGGCTGGGACTCGGACATGGTCAAGTTCGCACCGAAGGCTCACCTGACCGCCAACACCAACAACTGGGCACCGTACTACATCGACACCGTGAAGGCCGTGATGGCTGGCACCTGGAAGCCGAGCGAAGTCCGTGGCGGCCTGAAGGAAGGCATGGTCGTGATGTCGCCGCTGAATTCGGTGGTGCTGGCTGATGCGAATAAGGTCTTCGAAGAGAAGAAGAAGGCCATCGCCGAAGGCAAATTCCATCCGTTCCAGGGCCCGGTCGTCGACCAGTCCGGCGCGACCAAGGTTGCCGCTGGTTCGGTCATGCCGCTCGACAAACTGCTTTCGATGGACTTCTACGTCAAGGGCGTTGAGGGCTCGATTCCGAAGTGATGCGCCGGATGCGTGCGGGGGGCTTAGGGCCCTCTGCGCTCAACCTGCTTCGGTCCGTCCCGGACAAGCACCAATAACAACAATTGATTCACTACACCGCAAGGAGAAAGCATGAAGAAGCAGCACCTCGTAAAACTCTCGCTGGCAGCAGCAGCTGTTGTTGGCACGCTGGCTGGCGGCAATGCCATGGCGGATGTGACCGTATTCGGTATCGCTGATGCCGGCATCATGAACTCGAAGGCACCGGGCGGCACCGGCTCGACTTCGCTGAAGAGCGGCGGCATGTCGACCTCGGCCTTTGGCATCAAGGGTTCGGAAGATCTGGGCAATGGCATGAAGGCCAACTTCGGACTGTCGGCCTTCCTGGATCTCTCAAACGGCAAATTCCTGACCGGCTTCGATGGCGGCAATTACCTGTTCACTCGCGAAGCCTGGGTCGGCTTGTCGACCAAGGATGCTGGCTCGATCTCGCTGGGTCGAGATGTGAACCCGAGCTTCATTCCGCACATCCTGTTCAATGCATTCGGCGATTCGACGACCTACAGCCCGCTGTGGCACGCCACGTATTTTGACTCCGTGCTCGGTACCAGTTCTGCAAACAACAACGTTGCCAGCATCTCCGCACAGTCGCGTGGTCTGTACGATGACACCGCATGGAACAACCAGATCCGCTATACAACACCGTCGATCGGTGGCGTGGTCGCTGACATCAACTACGCACCGAATAGCACCGGCGACAACTTCGGTGCCAATGCAATGTACTTCAACGGCCCGATCGGTCTGTCTGCGTACTACATGGAGACCCGCACGCGTTCGACCGGCTCGCTGGATACCGACATCTACACCAACCTTGGCAACAAGCCGGCCAAGGTATATTTCTTTGGCGGCTCGTATGATTTGGGCATCGCAAAGGTGTTCGCAAGCTACCAGACAGGCAAGCAAGTCGCTGCCGTGACCACTGAAGCGACGACCTATCACATCTCGGCGCAGATCCCGGCCGGTCCGGGCAAGGTGCTGGTGTCGTACGCAGATACCAAGACCACCAATGCGTCCAGCGTCAAGTTCGGCCAGACCGCGGTCGGTTACCTCATGCCGCTGTCGAAGACCACCGACGTGTACGCAAACTACCTGTATGGCAGCGAGAAAACCACCTCGACCAGCAACGGCAGCGCGTTCGGCGTTGGCATTCGCAAGTTCTTCTAAGGCTTGGCAGCTTTTGCCTCCGTGCCGGTCCGGACAAAGACCGGCATCTCCTCAGCGAGATGGCCGTAAATAGTTGTCGAGAGTCCCGGCCAGTCCGGGACTTTTTTTATCCGTTGATCCGACCGATTCGACCGGCATGGCCGGTATCATTATCAAGATGAGCGTCATACCCCTGCACCCCGAATCCCTCATTGACCCGGTCGCACTGAACGACTGGCATCCGGTCGCCATCGCCGACAGCCTGCAGCCCGGCAGCATGGTCGCGGCGCCGCTGCTCGATACCCAGCTCGTGATCTGGCGCGACAGCGCCGGCGAGCTGCATGCGTGGGAAGACCGTTGCCCCCATCGCGGCATGAAGCTGTCGATGGGCGTGCTGGAGGCCGACACGCTGACCTGTCCGTATCACGGCTGGCGCTTCGGCAAGGAAGGCCGCTGCCACCGGATACCCGCGCTGCCCGAACTGAAGGAAGGCAACCTGAAGGGACAAGTCCGGGTCTACAACGTGAAAGAAGCCTATGGCCTGATCTGGGCCTGCATAGGCACGCCAGAACGCGATGTACTGCCCTTCCCCGAATATCATGATCCCAACCTGCGCAAGGTGATCTGCGGCCCGTATGACGTGGCCAGCAGCGCGCCGCGCATCGTCGAGAACTTCCTCGACATGGCACATTTCGCTTTCGTGCACGAGGGCATACTTGGCGACAAGGCGATGACCGCAATCCGCGACTACACGGTCGAGACCTTCGACGATGCCGAGTACGGTCAGGGTGTCTGGGCCAAGCAGTGCCATGCGTGGCAGCCGCAGTCGAACAAGCTGGCCGAGGGCGGCAGCCATGTCGAATATACCTACCGTGTGGTACGCCCGTTTACCGCGATCCTGACCAAGGAGCCGGCCGCGCAGGAAGGCTTCCGCGAAGCGATCAGCCTGCACCTGCAGCCGATGACAGAGACCACGACGCGTGCGTGGATCATCCTCGCGATGACCAACTTCGATTCCAGCGATGATGAACTGCGCAGCTTCCAGGACACGATCTTCTTGCAGGACAAGCCCATCGTCGAGAATCAGCGCCCACTGAAACTGCCGCTGGATCCGGCAGCCGAGATGTCGGTCGCGTGTGACCGCATGTCCCTCGCCTATCGAAAATACTTGCGCGAGTCGGGGCTGCGCTATGGCGTGGTCGCGGCAGGCTGAGCACCCTGCTCGGATAAAATCGCCGGATGACTGAACGACTCTATATCCGCAATGCGGAAGCCATCGCCACGGTCGATGATGCGCACACCGAATTCCGCGATGGTGCGCTGCTGACCGAAGGCAACCGCATCCTGACGGTGGGTACCACGGCCGATGTCGATGCATGGATCGCTGCGCATCCCGACAAGGCGCCGACAAAAACTGTGGACGCGCGCGGCTGCGTGATCGTGCCGGGCATGGTGAACTGCCACCATCACATGTATCAGACACTCACGCGCAGCATCGGCACCTCAAAAGGCCTGAAGCTGTTCGACTGGCTGAAGATGCTGTACCTCGTGTGGGGACACCTGACCCCCGAAGCGGTGCATGTGAGCACGCAGATCGCGCTGGCCGAGCTGATGCTGTCCGGTGCGACCACGGTCGCTGACCACTTGTACCTGTACCCGAATGGCTGCACGCTGGATGACGAGATCGACGCCGCGAAACTGATGGGCATACGCTTCCATCCGACACGCGGCAGCATGAGCGTGGGCGAATCGGCCGGCGGGCTGCCGCCCGACAGCCTGGTCGAGAAGGAAGATTTCATTCTGACCGAATCACAGCGGCTTATCGAGCGCTATCACGACCATGAACCGCTGTCGATGCTGCGCATCGGCTTGGCGCCCTGCTCGCCATTCTCGGTCAGCGGCGACCTGATGCGCGAGTCTGCGCGGCTGGCGCGCTCGTACCGTCATGTTGGCTTGCACACCCATCTGGCGGAGACACTGGACGAGGAACGCTACTGCATCGAACTGTTCGGCATGCGTCCGCTCGCCTATGCGGAATCGGTCGAATGGCTGGGGCCGGATGTGTGGTTCGCGCACATGGTGCATCCGAGCGCTGAAGAGATCGGCAAGATGGCGCATACCTGCTCCGGCGTCTGCCACTGCCCGAGCAGCAACATGATCCTGGCGTCCGGCATTGCGCCGGTGCGGCAGATGGTCGACGCCGGCGTGCGTGTCGGCCTTGGTGTCGATGGATCGGCCAGCAATGATGGCAACCACATGCTGGGCGAGGCACGGCAGGCGATGCTGTTGCAGCGCGTGGGCTGGCCCGGCTTTGAATCGAATGCAGACCGTTTCTCGGCGCGCGAGGCGTTGGCGCTGGCGACGACCGGCGGTGCAAGGACTCTGGGGCGCGACGATATCGGCAGCCTAGAGCCGGGCATGGCGGCGGATTTCGTGGCCTTCCGTATCGATGGTCTCGCGCATGCGGGCGCGCAGGGCGACCCGGTCGCGGCCTTGCTGACCTGCGCGCCGGCACCGGCATGGCTGTCGGTCATCAATGGCAAGATCGTGATCGACGATGGCCAGTTGAAAGGCATCGATCTGCCGAGGCTGATCGAGCGGCATAACGAATTGAGCCTGCAGATGATGCAGAAGGCCGGAGTACTGTCTTGAGCGAACATATCAGCGAGCGCGATGCATATTTTCTGAAGCAGGTCATCGCGCTATCGCAACGCTCGCGCGACGAAGGCCATCATCCATTTGCAGCAATGGTGGTCGATGGCGATGGCAAGGTGATCTCGGCAGCGATGAATGCCTCCAGCAAGGACCGCACAGCGCATGCGGAGATGAATGCGCTGCGCGCCGCGTCGTCACAATTCAGCCCTGCAGAACTTGCCGGCGCGACCTTGTACACCAGCGCCGAGCCCTGTGCGATGTGCTCGGGGGGCGCCTATTGGACTGGCGTGGGACGTGTGGTCTACGCACTGGCCGAAGAAAGCCTGCTAGCGCTGACCGGCAGCGATCCCGAAAACCCGACCCTTTCGCTGCCCTGCCGTGAGGTATTCGCGCGCGGTCAGCGAAAGATGGAAGTCATCGGACCGATCATGGAAGAGGAAGCTCGCGCGCCGCACCGCGGCTTCTGGAAGCCTTGAGCCTCGCCTCGCGCACGAACTTCGCGGTCAACACGAAGACTGCCATGCAAGGACATCAGAAGCTTGTCATCGGCAAATGAAGCGATCATCGTTTCAGCGAGTGGCATTTTTGAAACGCGATCTTTCCATATCGAGTCATCGCCCGAATGCTTGCTGCAATCCTCACCAAAATCAGGATGTCCCATCACGTTGAAGTCACACTGCGCGCTCCTCAATGCAGCAAATCATCGACCGGAAGGGAGAGCAGATCATGGGCGCACTTCAACAGTGGGACGGCACTTCGACTGAAACCCATAAAATCACCGTCGACCCTGACGAGATAGTATGCGCAAACCGCTTGTGCGGATCCGGCGATACGCCTAAGCTCGTGCGATCCAATACTCACGATGCTGCAACCATGTCCAAGCCGCTGCCTCGCCTCCCGGACACAAGGATAGTCAACATCCCGACCGAAGAATTGCCGGGATGGGCACGGGAACTTGACATTGACCCGACCGGCCTCGATGAAGCGACATTGCGTTTGCGACTCAAAGAGGAATGCGATCGGCTGTTTCCCATCGTTTATGCCGATTTCATCAAGGCATACAACGAAATGGTGAGGCGAGATGGATTTCCACTTGCCGAGTGGAGCTACATCTGATGCCAAGGTTCGATGTTTATCGGAACCTTGGCTTGAATGCCGACAAAAGTCCCTACCTGATCGATATTCAAAGTCCATATTTGGTAGAACTGGATTCGCGAGTCGTCATCCCCCTGACGAAGATTGACAGGATGCAGAGTGGGAGCCGATATGCAAAGCTGCTTCCCAATTTTTCGGTCAACGGAGAAGCCCTGTTCTTGCACACTACGAAGATAGGATCCGTGCCATGCACGCTGCTTCGACGGCCTGTAGCATCACTGGCATCAGCTCAGCACAGGATCACTTTTGCGCTGGATTATCTGCTTCAGGGGTACTAGGAGCAGACTCATGGCTGCGCGTTCTATTTTGTAATAGTCCGACACACGGACTATCCAATTTCTCGCCCGGACTGATCAATGCAATCAGTCCCGCCACCGGCGCCGCCAGCGCACCGATAACGGTCGCCGCGCCGGCCTTCAGGGCAACGGTACGCCGATCCAGTTCCACCTCCGGTTTCTCGAAGCTGCCGCGTATGTACAACGGCGAGCGCAGCGAAATGATACGCATGCCCTTGCTGTCCGGATGCAGCGTCAGGTCATAGCGCTCGCCCTGCAGGCTGATGGTTCCGGTCACGCCTATCGACGCATCGCGCGTATCCAGCAGGAAGGTGCGGGGCTTTGCAATGCCCTCATTGACCGTCATGTCGGCCACCAGGCAATTGATCGGCACCTGCCTGTCGCCAAAGAATTTCGTCAGCGCTGCCGATGCGATATTCAGTCCGGCGGCCTCGAGCACGAATTTGCTCACCGAGCCCTCGCTGATTACGGCACTCACGTCGCCGCTCGATGTCCCCAGCAACGCAGCGACTGAATTGCCGCGTCCTTTCAGCTGCGCACTGGCAGCGAGCCGACCGACGCTGGCCGGCGCATTGCCCACCTTGGGAAACAGCTGCTTCAGTTCCAGACCCTGCGCATTCAGCCGCAAGCTGCCTTGTGCGGGCTCGACCAGACCGTCGATGCGCACCGAGCCTTGCAGGCGCCCGCCGGCAATGCCGAAACGCAGCGGGTCCAGCGTCAGCACACCGGCCTTCATCGTTAGCTGCGTATCGAGATCTTCGATCGGCAAGGCCGCACGCCGGATGATCTGCTTGCCGGTGAAGCGGACATCCACATCCATGCGGTGCCAGCGCTCGGTCTTGAACGGTGACACGGGCAGCACGCGTCCCTTCGGTTGCGCGATGTCACCCGGCCCGGTTTTACCGTTGTCGCCGGCACCAATCAGTCGACCCAGGTCTATCAGCCGTAAATGATTTGACACCACGGCTCCGGACAGCATCGTGCGCGGCTGCTGCCGGTAGCGCAGCGTGCCAGCGATGTCGCTCTGACCGACCTTGCCGCTGAAGTGCTCGTATCGGAGATCGAGGGAGCCGGGCACGATACGGCCGACCACGCGTCCTGCCGTCGAGAATTTCGGGGTCCGTGGCAGCAGCAATCCGCTGATCGGGTACAGGTCGGCCATGCTGGCGCCGCTGATCTCGAGCCGGACATCCAGCGCACTGGGCGATGTCGGATCTGTCACCGTCCCACGCGCGCGCACCTGCGTGTCACCGACCGTGACATCGGCTTCTACCGGATAGCGACTATCGCTGCTGCGCAGTGCCAGCAGCGCGCCCGCCAGTCCATGACCGCGCAGTAATTCGTCGTTGTAGCGCCCGGTCGCCTGCCAGCGCACGCTGCCATCGGCGGCGGTGTCGAGCGCCAGCGTCAGGTCAGTGGCCTCTCCCTTGTCGAGGTAACGCAACTTGCCGCTGACAATCGCTAGGCTCTCGATATGGAATTGCCAGCGCTTGTCATTGTCAGCAGCAGTACGAGGCGTGAAGGCCCAGTTTCTGTGCTCCTCGCCCGCCTTCTCGAACACGATCGTCGGTCCCGCCAGTCTTGCCTGCTCAATGCGAATCTGATGCCTTGTCAGCGCGGGCAGGCTCACGGAGAAATCGAGCTGCGGTATCGTCGCCATCCATGGCCCGCTGGCTGCCCAGTCCGGATTGCCGAGCGCGACATCCCTCGCGCGCAAATGCGGCCACGGAAAAAAACGCCACCAGCCGCGCGCCTCAGGTGCCCGTTCCCACGACACCGATAAATCACCGCGCAACTCGACAGTGCGCCCGGTCGCGTCCGACACCTTGTCTGCCAGCCACGGACGGGCGCGATTCCAGTCGAAGCTGGCGATCGCAATCACGAGCACCATCAGCAGCGCGAACAGCACGCCGGCCATGATGATGCCAGTGCGTAGCAGCCGTCGTGGCCATGCACGCCTCATCCCTGCCGCCGCAACCCGATCCACAGCGCCCGCCCTTGCCAGCAGCTGTCAGACCTGCATCGGGGGCGCGCCCTCCTTCATGACCTTGCTGATCTGCGACCGCAGCGCTTGCGAGTCCTGATGATGATGAACCGAGATTGCATGCTGTACCGCCGCTTCGAGCAATTCGTTTTCGTTATCGGCGCTGATGGCAATCGTGCAGTGCATCTCGCTCGGCATTTCCCGGCAATCCACGTATTTGCGCGTCATGATGGCTCCTGTCTGCAGGTTGATGACCCGGGCAGCAGATGCGGACACTGCCCTCCAACCGCTTGGACAAGCCGATATGGCAATTGGTTTTTTGTGCTGAAGAAACAGGTTGCAGAGTGTAAGCGTGGCGGAGATAAATCTTGCCGGGCGATATGTTGTGTCCACCGGCAAAGACCGCCGGACAAGCAAGCCCCAACCTACCGATCCAGGAAAGGATGAATCATGAAAAAGCTACTGATCCTCTCAGCCCTCGCGCTCGCCTTCACCGGTGCCGCTTATGCCAAAGGCGGGGCGGGTGGCAATCATGGCGCCTCAGGTGCACCCAACAGCAGCTTCGGCCAGTCCTCCGCAGGCACCGCCAAGGCAGGCGACATGGATGGCAAGACTCAGTCGGATGCCGCAAAGATGGCGCATCAAAAAGACGGCGACAACCATGGCAAGCACATGGGTGACACCAAGGGCAAGCACAAAGGCGAGAAGAACGAGAAGAAGGATGGCGACGACAAGAAGTGACGCGTAAACGGCGTGGCGCGGCCGGCGAGGCCAGGTGCCGGACCCGGTCGCGCATACCTTTGACAGCGTAAAAAAACGGGATGCCAACAGCTTGTGGCCGTTGCGCATCCCCGAAGTAGAGAGAAACTGAAATGCTTCGCCACAGCCTGCGCTGTGGCATGTGTCATGCCCGGCTGGCCGATCAGGCCGCCTTCTGCAGTACCAGAGCCTCGGCGGCGCTGGCATCCAGTCCCACCGGTGCGCGATGCTTGCGCCAGTATTCGCTGGCCGCAGCCATGCCGCTGCCAGCCTGCACCTTGATGCCGCAATCGAGCATCGCCATCTCTGCACCGGCAATGGCCGACATCAGGTGAACTTCATTCAAGTCACCCAGGTGGCCAATGCGGAACAGCTTGCCCGCCACCTTCGACAGGCCAGCGCCCAGCGACACGTTGTAGCGGTTGAACGCGCGCGCAATCACGTCAGCACCGTTCACGCCTTCCGGCACCATCACGGCCGATACCGTGTTCGAGTACCAGCGCTTGTCCTTCGCGCACAGCTTCATGTTCCAGCCATCCTGCACCGCGGCGCGCACACCCTCGGCCAGGTAGGCATGGCGGGCGATGATGTTGTCCAGTCCTTCTTCGTCGATCATCTTCAGCGATTCAACGAGGCCGTACAGCAGCGACAGCGCCGGCGTGTACGGGAAGTAGCCGGTAGCGTTCGACGCCAGCATGTCCTGCAGGTCGAAGTAGGAGCGCGCCAGCTTGGCCTCCTTGCCCATGTCCAGCGCCTTCTGGCTTGCGCACAGGATGCCGAGGCCGGCCGGCAGCATCAGGCCCTTCTGCGAGCCGGACACGGCCATGTCCACGCCCCAGTCATCGAAGCGGAAGTCGATCGAGCCCAGCGACGACACCGCATCAACGAACAGCAGCGCCGGATGTTTGGCGTCATCCAGTGCGCGGCGCACGGCGCCGATGTCGGAGGTCACGCCGGTGGCGGTCTCGTTATGGCAGGCCAGCACGGCCTTGATCTGGTGGCCGGTGTCGTTCTTCAGGATTTCTGCGTACTGCTCGACCGGCACGCCGGTGCCCCAGTCGCAATCGACGATCTGCATCTTCAGCCCATGCTTCTCGCACATCGCGACCCACAAATGGCTGAACTGGCCGAAGCGTGCTGCCAGTACGGTGTCGCCCGGCGACAGCGTATTGGTGATGGCTGCTTCCCAGCAGCCTGTGCCCGACGACGGGAACACGAAAGGCGTGCCGCGCTCGGTGCGGAACACTTTCTTCAGGCCCGGCAGGATGGTGCGGGTCAGCTGCGGGAAAGTCGGCGAGCGATGGTCTTCCATCGACACCATCATCGCGCGCAGGATGCGATCCGGAACATTGGTAGGTCCCGGCACAAACAGGAAATTGCGTCCAGCCATGATCGTCTCCTTGATTCTCTCGTGATGCTTCGTTGTTTTGCTGTGGGTTCTTGTTGTCGCTGCGGGCGCTTGCTACTTGTCTCAGACTTTCACGCCATAGACCGGGAACGGTGCGACCAATGCCTCGACCTTGGCACGCACTTCGGCGATCCTTGCTTCGTCATTCGGCGCATCCAGCACATCAGCGATCAGGTGCGCGGTTGCACGCGCCTCGGCTTCGCCAAAACCACGCGTGGTCATCGCCGGGCTGCCCAGACGAATGCCGCTGGTGATCATCGGCTTCTCCGGGTCATTCGGAATGCCGTTCTTGTTGCAGGTGATGTGGGCCTTGCCCAGTGCTGCCTCGGCGGCCTTGCCGGTGATGCCCTTGGCACGCAGATCGACCAGCATCACATGCGATTCGGTGCGGCCGGACACGATGCGCAGGCCACGCTCGACCAGGGTCTCGGCCATCACTTGTGCATTGCGGATCACTTGCTGCTGATAAGCCTTGAAAGAAGGCTGCAGCGCCTCATGGAAAGCCGTCGCCTTGCCAGCGATCACATGCATCAGCGGGCCGCCCTGCAGGCCGGGGAAAATCGCGCTGTTGATCTTCTTGGCGATCTCTTCATCATTCATCAGGATGATGCCGCCGCGCGGACCGCGCAGGCTCTTGTGCGTGGTCGATGTCACGACATCCGCAAACGGCACCGGGTTCGGATAGACGCCACCGGCGATCAGGCCCGAGTAATGCGCCATGTCGACCAGGAAGTAAGCGCCAATATCTTTCGCGACCTTCTGAAAGCGTGCCCAGTCGATCTTCAGTGCATAGGCCGACGCGCCAGCGATGATCAGCTTCGGCTTGTGCTCATGCGCGAGGCGCTCCATCTGGTCGTAGTCGATGGCTTCGTTGGCGTCCAGGCCATACGAGACCACGTTGAACCATTTACCCGACATGTTCAGATGCATGCCGTGCGTCAGATGCCCGCCCTCGGCCAGCGACATGCCCATGATGGTATCGCCCGGGTTCAACAGCGCCAGCATCACCGCCTGGTTCGCCTGCGAACCGGAGTTGGCCTGCACGTTCGCGAAGTTCGCACCATACAGCTGCTTCAGGCGATCGATCGCCAGCTGCTCGACGATGTCCACATTTTCGCAACCGCCGTAATAACGCTTGCCCGGATAACCCTCTGCATATTTGTTGGTCAGGACCGAACCCTGCGCCTGCATCACAGCCGGCGACGCATAGTTCTCGGAGGCGATCAGCTCGATATGCGCTTCCTGCCGCGCGGCCTCCTGCTGGATGGCGGCCCACAGTTCGGGGTCGCCCTGCTCGACAGTGAGGTTGTCGGGGAATGCGCCTTTGGACGGCGCGACGCGCTGCAGCATGGTTCTCTCCTGTAAGGGCCTGCGTCCGGAAAATTCGCGCAGACCAAGCGGGAGTGAACTGTACTGATGAGTTCAGTTAACGAAAAATAAGGAATTCTTTACCGGTTGTTCAGAAACGCTGAACAAGCGATGGGGCAAGCGCAGGAAGGTTAGCGGGCATTCACCCACGTGTCATTTGCCGCGTCATTGAACTAAATCTCGATGCAGACTGCGGTGACATCATCGCGGCGCAGCCCATCGCCCTGCCAGTGCCTTACCGCCTCTCCGACCGCATCCATCAGCCCCTGCACCGGCAACGCCCGCTGCGCTTCCAGTACCGATACCAGCCGGCGAAAACCGAAGGCCATGGGCCGCGTGCCATCGTCACTGCCCACCTGGTCGGTAATGCCATCTGTGTGAAGCACGAAACGGTCGCCGGTACCCAGCGCCATCAGCTGCTCGCTTGGGATCGCATCAGCCGCATCGCGGTAACCGAGGCGGACTGCCTCGCCACGCAGGCGCACCGCGGGCGCAGCCGCCGGCAGATGGATCAGCCCGAGGTTGGCACCGGCAAAGATGGCCTGGCCGGCATCGACGTCGATCATCAAGGCTGCTGCGTCGCAGCCATCATCATGCGGCGATTCGCCGTCCTGCAAGTCCTGATCCTGGTTCAGGCCGCGTCGCAGCGCATTGCCCAGCGCCTGTAATGCACGTGCCGGGGACATCGCCGGGTCAGACGCATACAGCCGTTCAAGTGTCGTGCTCGCCAGCAGTGCCAGCATCGCACCCGGCACGCCATGGCCCGCGCAATCGACGACGAATAACGTGAAGCGCCCGCTGTCATCGGCCGGTGTCATCCACCACAGGTCGCCGCCGATCGTGTCACGCGGCTCCCACAGCACGCCCAGCTGCTTTACGGGCGACGGATAGCGGTTCGTACGTGGCAGCTGCGCCTGCTGCAGCAGGCGTGCATAGTTCATCGACTCCATCACCAGCCGGTTGCGATTGTCCGACTCCGCCAGTACCTGCCCGAGCAGCGCCTCGCGCGCGGCCAGCCGCTGCTCCCATGCGAGTTCGCGCGCGTCCTTGTCGGCCAGAGCCGGCTCGAACTGCAAGGTCCAGACGAATTTCGTCCATTCGTCGCCGTGCGTGGTCTCGTCGGGACGAAACGTCACCGCGAAGCGCCAGCAGTCGCTCAGGTACACGTACAGGAAATTTTCGAACAAGCCACGCGGGAAGGCTTCCTGATCCGGCGACGAGGTGTTCGTCATCGTCGCGCGAAAACGCATGCCTCCCTGCGCTTCGATCGTGGCGCCATAGCGTATGTCGCCGATCGAATTTTTTTCGAGGATGTCGTTCATCAAACGGAAGCAGCCCTGCAGCACGTCGGTCAGCGCGTCTTCCTGCTGCAGACGCGAATGGCCCTCGGCAAGGTAAGCGTCGCGCAGTACCACCGCCGCTTCATGGATATGCGACCAGTAATCGCCATAAGCAAAACCAAACGAGTACAAGGCCTCGGGACCGAAGCGCTTGAGCACCGTTGCATGAATGGAGCGGCGGATGCGGAAGGAATAGCGCTGGTTCGGGTCGATCTCGTGGATGCCATGCGCCTCCAGCACCTGCTGGCCGATGCGGCCCAGCGCGGCCATGTTCCGTATCGTCGTCGCCAGCTGCGCGCCGGGTATCGTGTTCCCGCCGCTGAAATACGGCTCCATCGCTGC
>JACCDX011751486.1_pt1 | contig 17660 bp, 15 predicted proteins | sample 7449681 | NCBI WGS metagenome assembly JACCDX01 (sample SAMN15323450, study PRJNA562643) | freshwater metagenome | isolation source: river surface water | place: USA:Blue River Watershed | collected 2017-08-18
CAAGCGAGTATCGATCACTGTTGATTGCACTACGACGAATACTTGCCCGCCTCCTACTTCGCAACAGATTGATCTTGAAGAAGGTTGCCACGCAAAGGTGGAGGCTTCGCTCCAAGAAAAGCGCGGAAACGAGTGGATAGATATCGCCAAAGCGACAGGTTGGAAAAACGCCTCAGAATGTCCAGCAACAAATCCTGGCCGCCCATTTACAAACGCTGCCGTAAAGGCTGGAACTGTTATTCGCTGGAAGGTTTATTCTCCCAACAACTGGGAGTGGTTCTCTTCTGAAAGTAAATACTTACCAGCATCCTCAACTACTGCAGTATCTGCAGCGGCGTTAGCAAAGCGAGTAGCTCTAGATGCACTTGCGGCAGAACCTGCCTCAACCTTTAAAGCGCAATCACCATGCCAGATGGCAGATCAAGTGACGCCTAACCGTTCGTACGGAACCGATCTCTCAGCAGGATTTCCAAAGGTGCGGACTCGTCTTAAGTCATATGGAAATGTCAAAGCTCTGATTGTCCCAGTCGACTTTACCGATGTTCGTGGAAAAGACGACCCTGTAGCTTTCTTTAAACCAATCGCTGAGAACGTCAACAAGTATTACAACACCGTCTCATATGGACGCGTGGCTTTTGATTTCACCATCATTCCAAATTATGTCGCGATGGACTTTCCGATTTCAAAGTACGGTATGGCTAATACAGTCGGTGCTGGCGATGTCAACGGATATCTCAAAGCGGTCATTGCTGCGACCGATGCCGAGATTAACTACGCTGATTTTGAAGCGGTCTATTTCTTAGTTCCGAAAGAGATGCCGATGGCGCTGATGGGTTGGGGACCTGCAATCACTGGTCCACATAAAGTCGCTGGCGGTTACATCATTAACGGTGCGACCGGTGGCGCTGATATGTACTACGTGGAGAAGAACGGCATTTCCGGCGGTACCTGGAAGTGGATGGCACATGAAACAGGCCACGCTTTCGGTTGGTACGACGAAGACTTTAAGCATGAATCTCCCACATTGGGTGATTGGGGAATCATGGCGATGAGCTGGAGCAATGATGTCATCGAAGTCGGCGCCTGGGATCGATACCTCCAAGGCTGGCTTGAAGAAGCACAGGTCGGTTGCACCGCAAAGAGTTCATTGGTTACAGCGCGCGAATTCACCATTAACGCTCTAGGTGAGAACAATGGCGACCTTAAATCGGTGATGATCCCATTATCGAAATCTAAGATGCTTGTGATGGAATCCCGCCGCAAATCAACTTTAGATAACTTCTCCAATACCGGAGAAGGCTTGCTCGTCTACACCGTTGATATGGCTATCGGTCAATTAGGTGGAGGATATGTGACAATTCGCAGACCTGGTTCAGTCGATCCCAACTTCCGCGATGCAGCGCTGCGCGCAGGAGATTCTGTCACCGTGGACGGAGTCACCATCACAGTCACCAAAGCATCTACCAGCGCAGATGTAATCTCCGTAATATCTAAGTAGTTTTAGCGTTCGGATTTATGGCGATCAGCCATGTTGTCCATCAGCGCGAAGAGCACACCTGAGATTACGAAGGTCATATGAATACCGATACGCCAACCTTCACGGTTAGCATCGTATGTACCTTCCTTCATAAAATCTTTGAGAAGCTCAATAACAGAAATCGCAACGAGTGAACCGATGAGCTTAATTTTGAGACCACTGTAATCAACGGTGCCCATCCAGTGAGGACGATCCTTTGCGCCTTCGGCAACAGAGATTTTAGATACAAAGTTCTCGTAGCCGGCAAAGAGCACAATGATGATCAAGTTTGCAAGGAGAACTGTGTCGAGAAGCTCAAGAACTTCCAATGTAATTTCCGCTGCCGTGGCTTCCGTGACATGGGTCATCATGAGCCAGAAGGAGTGAAAGAAGCGATAGAGGATTGGCACCAAGGTAAGCAAAAGCCCAAGATAGAGAGGGGCGAGGAACCAACGTCCAGCGAAGATAATTTTCTCGATAAAGGTCTCTAGTTTTTCCATGAAATCGATTCTAAAGGTAGCGTTTGCCTATGGACCGGATTAACGCCTTCAATCGCCGTATCGCCGAGAAAATTACCTCTGGTGTCTCGACTATGTGGGCTGCCTACCTCTTTGCCGCGATTGCGCTGATCTCTCTGCCCTCAGCAATCCGATCTGGCGACACCCTGACAATTGTCGATTGGGTGGCGCAGACCTTCCTGCAATTAGTTCTTCTCTCCATCATCATGGTGGGGCAGCAACGCTCTTCTGAGAAAGTCAGCAAGGAGATTGACGAGACTCATGCGGCAGCATTAGCCGAGTTTGAGATTGCACGAGAAGCCCGCGCATTGGCGCAACAAGAACTCGTTGAGATCAAGAAGATGGCCCATGAGATTCACCGGATTTTGAAAGATGTGGAGTGTAAGTAATTGAAGTTTCGTTCCACATTTTTGTCACTACTCCTGCTCTGCACACCCTTAACCCAGGCAGAGGCGGCGAACAATTACTTCGTCGTCGGAGGCGATCGACCGGTTTCGGTACACCTGCCCTCTGAATCTTTTCAACCAGCACCTTTACTGATCATGCTTCATAGCGCATCCACTAGTGGTGCTCACCAAGAGAAGTACATGAAGTTGGCGCCAGTGGCAAAGAAACTAGGCATGATCTATATCGCTCCTGATGGAACAGTCGGCAAAGATGGTCGCCGTGTCTGGAATGCCGCAAAAGCATGTTGCCAGAAGCCCGGAACCAATGTCGATGACATCGCCTACTTGAATTCGTTGATTGATGAGATTGATGCCAAGCATCCCGTTAACAGAGATCGCATCTACTTTGTTGGACATAGCAATGGTGCATTTATGTCACTTGCCTTTGCCTGCAAGACGGGCAAGGTCGCCGGTGTTGTTTCATTAGCGGGTGCGATGGATGTTGATTCAGAATGTGGCAGCGCAAATCCCTTCGCATTTCTTCATATCCACGGCGTTGCCGACCCCACCATTAAGATTGATGGAGGAGAGCTCAATTTCCATAGGTATACCAGCGCCGTTGAGACCCTGGATCGGGTAGCAAAGGTAAATCAGTGTGTTGCGCCGAAGTTCTCATCTGTTGCATTCGGTAAGAAGGATTTCGATCCGACCATTCCGGGGCAAGAGACAACGGTGCAGAAGTTAACTTCATGTGCAGCTCCGATTGTCTATTGGCGAGTAGCCCGAGGACTGCATAGCCCAAAGCTGCCATCCAATTACGCAGAGCAGATTCTGGCCTTCCTTGCTCGGAACTCTCGCTAACACCAGTAGGATTTTCACATGAAGAACTTCTTTGATGTCAACATCGCTACCTTAGGCAAAGCCCTTGATATTCAAGGAGTCGCTACGCGCCGACAGTTCTGGTACTTCGTGCTCTTCAACTGGGTTGTGGGTTTTGGCGCGAGCATCATCGATATCTTCATTCCGGGAAATATGTTGGGCGATGTCATAGCCATTCTGCTCTTTATCCCAGGTATCACAGTGACCATTCGCCGCATGCACGATGTTGATCGAGGTGGGTGGTGGATGTTGGTACCCATCGCGAATTTAATTTTCTTACTCACTCCCAGCAAGCCAAGTCGCTGGTCTTCAACCGCCTAATCACTGCTTCTGACTTAATCAGCGCAAATGGCCCTTGCTAGACTGGGAACATGCAGCGGGTCATTACACGACGTCTTTGGACGTGCATCTCGCTGCTTGCCTCCCTGGTTCTTACTCCTCTAATTTCACCTGTAGTTCCAGCTGCTCTGGCGGCGTCAGATCTCACAACTGGTTTAGTGGGGTATTGGAACTTTGAAAACGGTTCCACGCTCGGCACTCCACTCTTGGGCACCCTCAATTTGACCACTGTTGGAACTCCCGCATACACCGCCACCGGCGGAAATAACTCCAGCAAAGGTCTTTCACTCAACGGTTCTTCGTATTTGCAGAACACCTCTTATCCATCAACGCTTAACGGAAACAACCCCTACACCATCGCTGCATGGTTTAACTCAACACAAGGAAATGCGGGCGGCATCTTGGGTTACGGCTCAACCGGAACGTGTATTGGTAACAACTTACGACTTGATGGATCAACCCGATTCTTAAGTTATTGGTATGGCTGTGACTACGGATCAAACTCTGTCTCAAACTTCCTTAATTCCTGGCACCACGTCGCAGTGAGCTATGACGGAACCACTCTAAAGTTTTACTACGACGGCACATTATTAAGTAGCCATAGCGGCCTCACCCGTTCAACTACCGGTACAACACTCTATGTCGGCAAGACGGTCAACGATGTCGCCTTCTCTGGCACTCTCGACGATATCGCCCTCTACACCCGTGCTCTTAGCGCACAAGAAGTATCAGACCTCAAAAACGGACAGCTGAACTTTAATGACTCAACCACTATTTCCCTTGCAGTCAGCGGCAACCCCAAGACAGTTATCTATCGCGAGAGCCTCTCGATGACAGCAACTGCCAGCATCGATGGCAAGGTCATTTTCAGATCAAATGGGAGAGTGATTGCAGGCTGCAATGGAGTGCGAACCAATGTTCTATCGGCTACCTGCAACTGGCGACCAACTGTAAAGGGGAGTACTCGCTTAACAGCGCAGATTGTTCCTACGCAATACACCAGCAACGCAAGTGCAACATCAACTACCTATTGGATTCAGGTCCTGCCTCGATCTAATCGTAGAGGTTGATCTTGTAAGTGCGTGAGGATTTCGGACGCCACGGCGCCAAGCATTAGTGTTGATGCCGATTCAACAACTGAATTGCCTCGGGCTTGTGCGGAGGACTTTGACCCACTCCCCGGTGATTAAGAGTTAACGGAAGTAAGGTCTTACGCACTACTAATCACGCAGGATATCTCATCTGCTACGCCTAGTAAACGCTCAATTTCCATTTTTCGTATGGAATTGACTATCCGCGTTGCTACCCGGTTGCTACTTTTCTTAAATGGCACTTCCTCTGGCCATCAATTCTGTCGATCCCAGAAGTAATCCCCTTTACAAACGATGAGCTTTTTGCACATGGAGTCCAGAGCTTTCGCTCCGTTGTACTGCTCACCCTTGGCCCCCCAGCTGTTGGTGCCAATTACATAACCTTCATTATCGACAAGTGGGCCTCCACTATTGCCATGGGAGATATTCGCTGTAATCAGTACTTCTAAGTCGGAAACGTTGAGGACATTTCCAAAGGCAATAGAACCTGCATATCCATCAGCCGTTCCAACAGCCATAACCCAATATCCAGGCCATGGCGCATTCTTGGAAAGTTTCAAAGGAGGAATTTTTGCCTTGGTCGCAAGCACTGCAAGATCATTTTCTTTATCCCAGTTATCGATTATGGCTTTGTACTCATTCCCATTTGAATTTACGACAGATACTCGCCCCTTATCATTTAGACAGTCTTCAATTACGTGATGATTAGTTATAACGGCGGTGGGGTACTTGTATTTTTGGGATGTCTGAAGCTTCATTGACCATCCGCTACCTTGAGAGTAAAGCTTCTTTCCATACTCGCAGTAAATGGTCACTGTGGATTTCTGCGTTTTTTCAACCAAGTTGGAAATACTTCTCGGTTGAACATATCCGTCGTTCTCAGGATTAGTGTTTCTGTATTGATTGAAGGCAGGAAGTGCGATGCTTAGAGCAATAATTCCAACTGCTGCAGAAAGAACGTTAGCCAATTTCTGACCATGAGCCCGGAGAATGATTCGCAGACCATTGATAATTATTCTAGGCAGCATGTGGAATGATCTCTTGAAGGGTTTCAAGATAGTCAGCAATTTGTGATTCATAATCTCTCCTTTCGGCGATAGTCATTTTTGCAATGCACTTATTAAGTGAGAAACAGAAACGCACTTCGGCGATTTGGCAGTTGGTGATTATCATGATGTGCACGCAATCCCATCTCCATCACGGTCCAGCTTGTAAACATCGATTCCGATAACTTCGACGGGTGCCAGACCAAGTTTCTTTATATCCGCACAATCGAGATCTTGCGATGAATTTGGTACGCACCCTTTGTAATTTGGATTGCATTTTGTGAAAGGCACATTGGTAGTAGGGGCTTCACGAAAATTAGTTGTTAGCGCCACTTCTGGGGTTAAAGCTGTTCCAGGGCATTTGCCCCAAAGGCCAAGTTTCTTTTTCTGAGCCACCTGTGCAGCCTTTAGAAGGCTTGTGGAATAAGCACCTCTTTCACTCCGATGGAAGTAGGGAGCTGCTGCGCCAACCTGAACCATTTTTAGGTTGATATTGGTGCTGCCCTTAAAGATGTAACGGAGGAGACGGCCGTAGCGGTCAACTGAGTCAAGTTTTGGATCTTTCTTCAGGCTTAATTTTCCAGGTTGATCCAACAAATTAAGTAATGTCATTCGAGCTTCATTGCCGAAGCACTCGCTCGGCGATAGTTCGGGCGTATCAATCTGCAGGAGTCGAATCTTCTCGCCAGTTACCAGTGTGACAGTATCTCCATCGTAGACTCTACTTACTTTAACTTCACTTTCTCCATAAGCAGACGAGCTAAAAGTACCTGTGAAAGCTAGTGTCAAGAGAAATGTAATTTTGACTTTCATCGTGATACCAACTTTGTTTCTTCAAGTACTGACAACTTCTTTTGGAGTTTGAGATCCAATGCCTGAAGTGAAGGATGCGCTCCATCCATTTCGTCGCTTCTCGAGTTTATATTTGATGATCTATATGCAGCAACGGCTTCAAGGTAGTTGGACTCTAAAAGCTTCTTTTTGCTTTCAATTACGTCAAGTTCACGAAGGTAGATGTCACTTTCATCGACTTCATTTTCTTCAATTGAGTTTCCTGACTTAATCTTCTTTGCTTCGCGGTTAACTCTTAATTTGCGCAAGATCCATACTTTACGCTTGGTGCGCGAAAGAGAACTTTCGATTTCTGAGTAGTGCATAAATGAAATAGCAATTCCGACCACGACAAAAGTAAGTTGTAAGAAGGAATAAAAGATCCACAGAAATTCAAGGCGCCATGAAGGATCAATTTCGGTCAACATTCCAGCGCTAAGTGCTGAATTGCTTCCTCGGATATATGACATCAAAACAATCGTTGAAGTAACAAAACCTGCAATCACGATGAAAATGACGTTGTATAACTTTGATTTTGGTCGAGAACGATCAAATTGAGACTTTAGGAAAATACCGAGAATATGTGCTGAACCAACTGTTAGAAAGCTAACCGCATAAGTGATAATCCAAGCTGTTGCCTTCTTCTCTGCAAGCAGAATTTGAAAGGCTGGGGCAGTAATCATGACTTCGCCAATGAACAAAAAGAATAAGAATGGGGCATAAAACATGTTGCCGATCATCCGCATTCTTGCGAATTTTGCCATTGGAACTTCCTCAACAGCTCCATCAAGCTTTGCTTGAATCAGGTTTAGTTCTTCTTCAGCACGAGCTAAATTCCTCAGAAGAGCTTCTGTTTTGCCCTTTTCTTGAATTTCAAGACGGATCGCTGCCACTTTGGAGCTTTCCTTATGCATTTTCTTTTGCTCAAGCGCCACATCAAGTTGCTGTGAAAGACCAGCAAAGTGATGTTGTAATTGCGTGAGATATGGGACGGAGCCAGTACCCCACTCCTGTCGAGGAACCTGGTTCTTGCCGTCCTTGCGTCCCTGCTTACTTGCTTGCTTCATGATTTGCTTATTTGTCATTGTATTTTTTTTCATTTTTTTCTCCTTTTAGTAGTTGTTAGAAGCCTGATAGATCTGTCTGTTCATTTACATCGGTGATACCTAGTTGATTTAGATAGCAAGTCCAGTAAGCCTGAACTCGACCAAGTAGTGCTGGATTAACTTTTGAATTTCGTGAACCAACAAAGATGACCTTCACAGAACTAAAATCAGATGTTGGGCTTCCTGCGTCTGTAGCAGCGAGGCTGCATGATTCGTTTGCTGCTGCATTACTTAGTCGCTGTGGAAGCTTTAGGCTCACTTCATCTACTAAATCTGACGCAATAACTAGTGAAAACTTTGCTGTTGGAAATTCTCGCTTTGCGGCTTCAATGTTCTTTAGTGAAGTACGAATTGCACCTTCTACGTCAGATCCCATTACGACATTTGGATTCTTAACAAAATCCTCGAGACGATTTTTTGCTAGATCAGTTTGACGAGCATCCTGGCAAATGAGATTTGCTGGCGAGCGCAAAGCTTCTGGAAGTAATTGCTGGCTTCCAAGAGACTCGATCACCTTTGTCATGCAGGTAGTGATGTCGCCTTCAAAGCCACGGGACTGCCAGATTTCTGTGCGTGCCTGAACGAAGCCATTCCAGAGGCGCTTGCGGACCTCAGCATTAGGGGAGTTATCTACTGCGAACCTATAGAGCTCTTGGCTTGTACGAGTAGGAACGAGCAAAATACGCGGAGCTTGAGCTGAATTCTTGGTAACGAACTGAATACTTAGGCCGCGTGGGGCGATTGGGGCATCAGCGAATGGATTACCTAGAGATTCGCCAGCTATGAAGTCATTAATGCCAGAACCAAGAGCTTCAAGCTGGGCTGCTGGGAATGTGGAGCCTGATAGGTCGACTACGTATGTAGCAACCTCAGGAGCAGGCATCGCGGGGAGGGCATCCTCCTGAAGAGTGGATTTGACCGCGTCAACAGGTCCGCAAGCTGATAGAGACATAACCATGGCTAGGGCACCTGCTCCAACCAAGACTGCCTTAAAACCATTGAAATTCACTGCTTTTTTCATTTTTCTACCTCTTTCCGATCTCTTTGCTACCCCGGGCTGAGGTGGCTTATGTCTTTATCATATTGATAGAAATTGATAGAAGTCAAGACGGTTTCAAAACATCCTGAAAATAAGCGTAATCCGCGTGTCGAACTCGTTGATAGAGAATGTTTGCATATTGATAGAAGTTTGATAGAGTTTGAATATGAGCGCAAAGACAACAAATGCCATTAAGGGATCGGACCTGCTCAAGCAGCTTGATTCAGAGGCTTCGTTTGAGCTTAAGCAAACGCGCCAGTTGGTTGAAGATGCATGCAGTCGAGATATTGCTGCATATTTCGCTGGTTCAGGCATTAGAGAAATTTCAAAGGCATCGATTGCTACTTTGATCGCGCCAGCCATCGCAGGCGGACAATGGGGCTTTAGAAGCCTGGAAGCTCGACTCGAGAATCTATCTATAGCGCCCGATGAAGTTGGCGACATCGCTAACGAAATCCTCGAGCTCGCATCAGTACATGCGAAAGTGCTGAACTTTGCCCGTTCGCGATGTGGGGCTGTCCAGTCGTATGTTTTCAGGTGCAAAGAAAGCAATTTCGATGCAGATGAATTAGGTATTTCCTCGGCGAAAAGTAAACAATATAAAGAGCAATTGGACACAGTTTTTTCTACATCTATCGGAAGCTCAGATGTGCTCTTAGAATGGTCTCAACTTGTAAATGATTTAATGGAGAATCTCAGTGCAGAGCAAGAACGACATGCTGCTGCACTTGAAGGCTCACTTGGAAAGGGCAGAAAAGGCAGCATTAGTACAAAATCAATTTCCAATTATTCTAAACATTGGTCATCTTTTGTCCAGGAAAAGTATCTTCCTAAGTTCCATGACAAGTGGAAGGGAGATCCTGATGAAAGCATCCCGCACCGTATTACTTACCTGCAAAAGTATGAGCCAATGGCATGGAATAAAATGCGGAAATTCCTTGATGGAGCTCAGACAACAAGACGTGCATTTGTTTCAGGGATGAAAGTATCTAAAACTAAAGCCCTAGGTCCGAGTGAAAAGCTATTAACTAGTGTGAGAGATCTCGATGGGCGTAAGTTACGGATCACCCGAAATATGTCCGGTCTGGATGCTGACTTAATTAAGCCAGTATTGAATTTACTGAATGGTCAATTAATTCGTAATCCTAAAGCGCCATCCATATCTCAAAGATTAGAGTCAGGAGGCTGGGTGCTTGAAGTTGAGTTAGAAAAACCTTCAAAAGCTGACCTTGTGGACATTGAAGTTGAATTAAATTCTCACCTTTAATCCCAAAGCATTCTTTGATTTAGGCTCACGGGATACCCTTAAGCTATGAAGCCGGATCTGACACCCTTACGATCAGGGGACCCGAAAGAGTTTGATGGTTGGAAACTCAAGGGCATTATCGGCGAAGGCGGCTTTAGCACGATTTATCTTGCGGAAAAAAATCTCCAACAAGCAGCATTGAAGATGATCAGGAAAGAAAATCTCCATGATCAGATGGCTGTTGAGCGTTTTTTTACAGAGATAAAAAATCTTGAACTTCTAAATCACTCAAATATTGCCAAGTATGTCGAGAGCAATACATCGACGGGAGTTCCTTACTTTGCAGTTGAATACATTGACGGAGTTAGCCTAGAGAAGTTTGTTGAGTCCCATGGCCCAATTACTGGTGCTAAGTGGTTTGAATTAGCTGTCTCATTGGCCGAAACCCTCGGCTACTGTCACTCTAAAGAAATCATTCATAAAGACGTTAGTCCAGGTAACATCGTGATGGGAAAACAAGGGCCTGTCTTCATCGACTTTGGCCTTTCATACCTTGAAAAAGATCCGCGACTTACTTCAATTGAACTTACCGTCGGCACCCCACCTTTTATGTCTCCGGAGCAATTTGGAAGCGAACGCACAAATGCTATGGATGCATTTTCCCTTGCAGGAACCCTAATCTATGCTGGAACTGGACATTACCCCTTTTATGGAAGCACCAAATCCGAGTGGCAAGAGTCAATAAGTTTTGACGAACCAAATTTTGAACTGCTATCTGATGACCAAAGAAAGCTATTGACCCCACTTCTCTATAAGGAATCATCAGACCGGCTCCCACTTGAAGTCTTCATAGCAGCCTTAAAAGATAACTTAGGAACTGAGAATTTGAGTGCGGAGAACTCTAGAATCCTGTCTAGCTTTCAAGAAAAAGCTGAATCAAAACTAGTTAAAAACAAGAATGCTAATCAACACCTGAATTTCAATTATAGGAAGACTAGATTCTTCCCATACTCAATAGGAATTATTGGGTCGATAATTCTTGCAGCTCTAGGCTTTCAATTTTTGAATTCTCCCGTAAGTCTTAAATCTAGTTCCAAACCCATTCTCAGTTCGGAAAGTCCACAAATTCAAGAGGAGGCGAATTCTGGAATTGTTGGAACGAATTCCTCGCCGATAGCAAGCGCTTCGCCAAGCCAATCTGCGTCACCTTCAAATGCTGGGTCCAAGACTCAAAAACCAGCGCCGATTCCATCTTCAACTGCCTTCAGTTTAAGTTTGCTTGTTTCCAAGAAGGTTTTAACTGATGAAATTTTTGGGAGAGTGTTTAAGTCGGGTCTCGATTGGCAAATTCCACTTTCTCCTTTTAGTACTGAAAATGTTCCACCAATTACTGGAGTCCAGTTTAGATTGATTGGCTATCCAAATGCCGATTGGCTCGGAATTCCATATAGATTAAAGACCAGTAATGGCGGTGTCTATGCACAAGTCGATGATCTTTTATTTGCCGTGATGTTTAAAAAGGATGTTTGTCCTGAATTCAGGTTTATCCAAGAATCGGGTGGCGAAATTGTAAAGATTTGGAATAAAGGTCAGCCTGAGTGTGCGACAGACTTCATTCCATAGCTGGTTCAGCCAAATTAATCCTCGAAATAGTCCTCATCAATTTCAACAATTGAATAGGTTTTACGCTTTTGTACACCAATCCCGTGTCTCACCATCAGAAGGCCAAATTCTGCGCCATCAATTAAAACCACTCTGGCATTGAGGTTCTTTTTTGCATAATCCCGTGCATCTGCAGAAAACGAAGAGGTAGTGATAAATACTCCACCGTTTGCCCCTTGGCCAGCGAGCGCCCCAACGAATTTCTGAATATCTGGGCGACCAATGGTGCTTTCAGCCTTGTATCGCTTTGCCTGAACATAAATTCTCTGAAGTCCCAAAGTGTCTTGATGGATGACACCGTCAATACCCTCATCACCGGGACCTCCAACATGCTCAATAGATGTCTCTGATGCACCGTATCCCATCGCGTGTAGAAGCTCCAATACAACAACTTCTAGAAATTTAGGGGAGAGGTTTTGAACTCTCTGAACTATTTCTGATGCTAGGGCTGCTTCAATCTCACTTACAGCGATTTCAATACGCTCTTGTGGGCTTACATCTGAATCTGGTGTATCCATCTCTTCGGTAGGAGTTTCACCGTTTCTATTTCTCCGGCCCCATGCATTGGCATAGTCCGGAAATTCATGAAACTTCTTAGCTTTGAACCCTTGCGGATTTTCTGCGAGTAACTTAAGACCACGTTCTGTGATTTCAAGATAGCCACGTTGAGGACGGCTGACTGCGCCTGCCTGGGCTAGAAATGCCTGCGCCCAATGGACTCGTGAACGGAAGATCCCCGTTCCCTTAGGAGTCTTTAGGGCCAGCTCTTCAGGGGAGAGTTTCTCGACTCTGGCAACATCTTCCATATTCTGCCGCCGGTGCATCTTCCCGTTTCTTTTTAGCGAATCTAGGACCGGAATGAAGTAGTACTCAAAGTTACCGATAGTCATATGATCAGAATATCGGGTGGCGTACGGATTAGACAGGGCTACTGTGAGTTATGACCACATTATCGCCTGCGCCTGACCACGTTTTTTGGGCGGTATTGCCCTTCTTATATATTAATAAGCAAAGAATTGGCCGCTAGCACCTGTTAAATCGCAATATTCGAAGTTCCTGTTTCCAGCTGCATGACCACGAAAGAGGGCATAGCCCTGAAATTTCCGCTTTTTGGCGCTTTGCTGAATTCACTATGAATATATAAGAAGCTCCTATTTCGGTATTTGTATCCACTGAGAACTGTTTTCCAGGAACCGGTTTTCCGCATTTTTTTCGTACTTATTAATACTCCGTAAGCAAATAAAATCCATTCACTTCGTTCATGAAAAGAGAATAAAAGAATAAAAGAAACTGCAATAAAGGGGGAGTTCTAAAACTGGCCTAAAATCAGCTGCTATTAAGTTTTCGCCTGCATAGTTAGATAAGTGCCTAATTTCCAGCAAAGCCCAAAAAATGTTAACTTCGTCCAGACGGCATGTTTACTGCGATTTAAATGCGGATTCCCCATTTAGCTACTGCCTTAAGTCTTCTTATATACCTGGGCATACGTCCTGGATGGTCAATTTATTCGCGCCCAATTAACTCTGGGGGGTCTATTTGTCTGAGCCTCCCGCTAAAGTTGCCACCATGAGCCAGCCAAAGGGATTCCAAGACAAAGTAAGCCTCATTTGGGCAGTAGCCGATATTTTGAGAGGCGATTTTAAGCCCCACGAATACGGCCAGACGATTCTGCCTTTTGTGGTTTTGCGTCGACTCGAGTGCGCTTTGGAAAAGACCAAAGATAAAGTCATTGCCAAGTCCAGGTCCCTGGAAGGCAAGATCAACGATCTAGAAACTATCCTCAATAAGGAATCGGGCCATACTTTTTACAACACTTCGCCCCTTTCCCTTACCAAAATTCTTCAGGATCCCAACCAAGTTGCTTCAAACCTGAACTCCTATATCAGGGCATTTTCACCAAGCGCTTCAGAAGTATTAGACAAATACGGATTCCCAGAGAAGATTAAGAAGCTAGAAGACCAAGGGTTGCTCTATCAAATAATCGGTAAATTTGCCGACATCGATTTATCTGAAGAATCTGTATCGAATGAAGCCATGGGCTACATCTTTGAAGAGCTTCTCCGCAAATTCTCTGAAATGTCCAATGAAACAGCCGGAGAGCACTATACCCCTCGTGAAGTAATCAGACTGATGGTTAATCTCCTTTTCATCGAAGATGCAAAGGCGCTCGCTGGTCAAAAACCAATTAGAAGTATCTATGACCCCGCATGTGGTACTGGCGGAATGCTCTCAATCGCTGAGGAATATCTCCACGATTTAAACCCCAACATCAAACTGAATGTTTTTGGTCAAGAGCTCAACCCTGAAACGTGGGCTATAGCTCGTTCGGATCTTATGATTAAAGGTCAAGATCCAACGCGCATCACTTTAGGCAATAGCCTCAATCAAGAAGATGGCCATGCAGGCAAACAATTTGATTACTGCATCTCAAATCCACCTTATGGTGTGGACTGGAAGAAGTATCAAGAGCCAATTGAAAAAGAGCATAAAACGAAAGGTTTTGATGGACGCTATGGAGCGGGCCTGCCTCGTGTAAGCGATGGATCTTTCCTATTTATTCAACACATGATTAGCAAGATGAAACCCGTTGCAGACGATCCCGATACAAAGGAGATCATTGAAGGCGGATCACGTATTGCAATCATCCTTTCGGGATCACCTTTATTCTCAGGGCAAGCGGGATCCGGCGAATCTGAAATTCGGCGATGGATCATTGAAAATGACTGGCTCGAAGGCATTGTGGCTATGCCAGATCAGATGTTCTACAACACTGGAATCGGTACCTACATCTGGATCATTAGCAATAGAAAAGATGAAAAATCTAAGGGCCTTGTCCGTTTAGTAGATGCCAGAGATTTTGGCACAAAGATGCGTAAGTCACTGGGCGATAAACGTAAAGAATTAACAAATGAAGCAATCGCTCAGATTACTGAGCTCTATTCAGATGCTATATCCGACAAAACTGATAAGCGCATCAAAGTAATGCGAAATGAAGATTTTGGATTTGCTCGCCTGACTGTAGAAAGACCGCTTCGACCAATTTGGAAAGTTGATGCAGAAATCCTTGAACTTTCCCCTGCAGCGCTTAGGGATCGCCTACAAACAATTAACGGTAGAAACTTTTCTTCGCAACAAGATGCTGAAGTAGCGCTTAAAAATGCGGGCTTTGAGGGAAAAGAGTTAAAAGTAGCACTTAAGGCTATTTCTTCGACTGATCCCGCAGCGCAACCAATGGCAGGAAAGAAACAGATTTTTGAGCCCGACGCTGAACTGAGGGAGAATGAAAATATTCCTCTACCTGTCAGGTACATTGAAATGAGTGAAGAAGAGAAAGCTGCGGAAGTGCAAGTGCTAGCTGAACGGCATCTTGCAAATGAGATTCTGAAGTACTTGCCAGATGCATGGATTGATCACTCCAAAACCAAGATTGGCTATGAAATTCCATTCACTCGCCAGTTTTATACGTATGTGCCTCCACGACCAGTTGACGAAATAAGGTCCGAAATGGCAATTCTCGAAAATGAAATTCAAGAATTGATGAAGGAACTAAGATGAAATTATCCACTCAGTGGCTTCCAGAGATCCCAACTAGTTGGCAAATTGCGAATCCAAGGACTTTGTTTTCGGAGCGGACTCAGAAATCTACGGTTTCTGATATTCATTTAACGCCATCTCAGAAATTTGGCGTTCTCCCTCAATCCGAATATATGGAAATGACCGGTGGAAGAGTAGTTCTTAATTTGACTGGTTCAGATAATATGAAGCATGTTGAGAAGAATGATTTCATAATACATTTGAGAAGTTTCCAAGGAGGGATTGAGCATTCAAACTATTCCGGTAAAGTAAGCAATGCATACTGTGTATTAAAGCCAACCCAACAAATTGAACCTAGATATTTTAGATGGGTGCTTAAGTCTCAGGGTTACATTCAAGAACTAAATGCAACTACGGACCAATTACGTGACGGACAGTCAATCAAATTTGAGCAATTTGCAAGTATTGGTTTACCTCTTCCACCAATCGAAGAGCAACGCAGAATCGCTGATTATTTGGATAGTCAACTTCACTCAGTTCGAATGATGATTTCCAAGAAAGAGGCATTATCGGATTCTCTGTCACAGGAGAGACTAACCAAGATCTCTAGCCTGGTAACAAGTGGGTCCTGTGATACTAGAGACAGCTTCGGCTCCGATATAGATGACTGGACCCAATTTAAGTCTAAAGAATGGAAATTATTGCCATTGAAGCACTTAGTTTCTCTTGATAATTCAGGAGTCTGGGGCGAAGATCCAGGAGTATTAGATATAGACGTGCCCGTTGCAACGACGGCGCATTTGACGAGAACAAATAGGATTTTATTTGAGCAAATGCCTATTAGAAGTCTGACTCTGAAAGATTTTAGAAAATATGTATGCGCCAGTGGTGATTTAATTGTCGTCAAATCTAGTGGCAGCTCCGATAACATTATGTCCGGCAAAGTTTGTGTAGTGGGTGACGATGCCACCAAATTTGCTTTCAGCAATTTCTTAATGAGACTACGGCCCCACGATGCAAGTCTTTCTAGATTTCTTCAGGCATTCCTTTCTTCACATGTGGGAGTAGAGCGAGTTAAGCGCATGGTTTCTGTTACTACATATCCAAATTTACGAGTTGAAGAATATATGAATTCTTTGATTCCAGTTCCACCCGAGAACGAGATTAGGCAACTGAATGAAACTATCAAATGCATTGAAATAAAATATTCTACAATTATAGAAAAGATTCAACAAAGTCTAGAAAACTTGCGTCAATATGAAAGTGCATTGATTTCAGAATTAGTCACTGGCTCTAAGTCTGTTCCAAATAAAAGGGAAGAAGTAAATGCCTGATTTAGCGCACTACGAGAGTACATTAGAAAAACTCATTACGGAATATTTAGTGAGTAACGAGTGGCATGAAGGCGACAATAATTCTTATGACCGAACCCTCGGAATTGACCTTTTTGAAACTTTAGGTTTTCTAAAATCTACCCAGAATGATTCATGGTCACGGCTCTGTTCTATTCATGGCAGTGAAGAACAAACTTTAGTTAAATTTGGAAAACGGTTAGCTGGAGAGATTGACTCAAGAGGAACCATTGATATTCTGCGAAAAGGCATTGTCGATATGGGGGTGAGATTTGATCTTGCCTACTTTGTGCCCGCTCATGACCTAACCTCTGAAAATAGAAAAAAATATCAGGCTAATCGAGTCTCGGTAACTAGACAAGTGAAGATGTCAGAAAGTAATGAAAATGACAGCATCGATTTGGTCTTCTTCTTGAATGGAATTCCAGTTGCGACGGCTGAGCTGAAATCACAGACTGCAGGTCAAAACGTGAAGCACGCAATTCGTCAATTTCGTTATGACAGGAAGCCAAGTGATTTAATTTTTAAGAGTCGATCTCTGGTGAATTTTGCGATTGATGAGAACGACGTATTTATGACCACGCAACTAAAAGGCGTAAGCACGATATTTCTTCCGTTTAACCAGGGTTCGGCAGGAGCCGGCAAAGCCGGCGGCATGGGGAATCCTCTTAATCCAGATGGCGAAAAGACGAGTTATTTCTGGCGGGAAGTATTGCAACGTGATAATTGGTTGAGAATTTTAGGTTCCTATATCCATGTGTCATACAAAGTTGATGAAACTACTGGAAAGAAGACCGGTGAAAAGAATGTAATTTTCCCTCGCTTCCATCAGTGGCACTCAGTTGAAGCGATGATTAATGTAACCTCGGAAGTAGGTCCAGGTGTAAACAGATTAGCCCAGCATTCCGCTGGAAGTGGTAAATCCAACACTATAAGTTGGTTGGCACATCGCTTGTCAGTGCTGCATTCTCCAGCTTCCATCGCAGACGGAAGTGAACTTTCAAGAAAAGGTATTGGCCCAAATGAACCGATATTCGACAAGGTAATTGTTGTTACTGATCGCAGGGTCTTGGACCAGCAATTACGAGATACCGTCGCTTCATTCGATCATCAAC
>JACCDX010239914.1_pt1 | contig 17655 bp, 11 predicted proteins | sample 7449681 | NCBI WGS metagenome assembly JACCDX01 (sample SAMN15323450, study PRJNA562643) | freshwater metagenome | isolation source: river surface water | place: USA:Blue River Watershed | collected 2017-08-18
GCCGGCGGCGTGGCCGCGGCCGGCATGGGCGCGGTGGCCGGAGCCGGGCGGGCCGCCGCAGCGTCCGTTGGCGGCGCCGATTGCCGGGTGAACGGCAGGAAGAGCATCACCGCGAGCACGAGGGCGGCGGCGAGGGCAACGAGCAACGTCGGACGGGTCATCGGCACGGCAAAACACTCACTCCCCGACGGACGGCAAACGATCCGAAAAACCGGACGGACGCGGCGCGGTGGCGCGGGTCCGAAATCCGGCCGGGCGCGGCCGGAGGTCCGCACGCCGGGCCCGGCGGTCAGACGAAACCGAGGTTCGGTTTCGCGAAGCGTCCGAGGTTGGGGAAAACGAGCGGCAGATTCGTCGGGCTGACGCCGAACCAGGCGGCGAGGGTCGCGGAGTATTCGTCGACGCTGGTGGTGGGAATCCACGAGCCGCGGGTGCCGGCGTCGTCGGGGCCGCGGATCGTGAGGTCGGCCATCTTGCCGTAGATGTCGCCGCCGTTGACGGCGCCGCCGACGACGAAGTGGTTGGAGCCCCAGCCGTGGTCGGAGCCGTCGCCGTTGGTGTTGTAGGTGCGGCCGAAGTCGGAAGCGGTGAACGTGGTGACCTGATCGGCGCAACCGAGCTCGACCGTGGCGCGGTAGAACGCGGAGACGTTGCGGCTGACGTCGGCGAAGAGATTGGCGTGGGCGCCGAGCTGGGCGTCGTGGAGGTCCCAGCCCCCGATGCGGGCGAAGAAGATCTGGCGCTTGAGGCCGAGCTGCGGGGCGGCGGCGATGAGGCGCGCGATGGTGCGCAACTGCTGGCCGAGGCTGGAGGTGGAAAAGGCGGTCGTGAAAGGCGGGTTGCCGCTGAGAATCGACGACAGCATGGCGCTGTCGGAGATGGCGTTTTGCGTGAGGCCGGCGAAGGCGGTCTCGAAGAGGTGACCGCCGGGTGCGGCCAGCAGGTCGTTCTGCGCGCGGGTGCGGAGGCCGGCGGCGGAGGTGGCGCTGGTGGAGGAACCGGAGAGCGAGATGGCGCCGGAGGCATTGACCGCGAACTGGACGACGTTCTTGCCGACCTGAAACGAGTTCTGGCCGTTGAGGCTGATCGACATCGAGACGCTGCCGTTGGAGTTGAAAGCGTTCGTGAGGTCGGCGACGCGACCGCCCCAACCGGTCGCGAAGGGCTTGTCGGGCACGCTGCTCTGCCATTCGACCTGCTGGTCGTTGTGGGAGAAGAGCTGGGGCGGGAGCGGGACGGAGCGCGCGGCGTATTGGGCCTTGGTGGTGGGAACGACGAGGGTGCCCACGTTGCCGAGCAGGGCCATCTTGCCCTGGTCGAAGAGGGATTTGAGGCCGGTGTTGTTGGTTCCGGCGACGTCGGCGTTGAGGCTCGAGTGGAGCGCCCAGCCGCGGCCGTCGGACGTGCGGGGGTTGAGGCCGAGCAACTGGGTGCGCGGCAGGGCAATGGCCCCGCGACCCGCCGTGGACGCGTAGGCGGCGTAGCCCGCGTCGTCGAAGGGGACGAGCATGTTGTTGGCGTCGTTGCCGCCGGCGAGAAAGAGACAGACGAGGGCCTTGTAATCGGGCGGCAGGGCGCCGGCGCGGCCGGGCTCGGAGGCGACGGGACCGTTGGCCGGGCTGGCGGTCGCGCCCATGAGGCGGAGCTGGGCGAGCGTGGACAGCATGCCGGTGGCGCTGACGGCGGCGCAGCACTGGCCGAGGAACTTCCGGCGCAGGGGATCGATGGCGGGATTTTTCGGATTCATGGACGGCGCGGGGAAGATCTTATTTCTGGATGGCGCCCTGGGGGGCGGTGGCGACGAGGTAGATCGCGGAGCGGACACGCTCGAGGTCGGTGGCGCCGAAGGTGGCGGCCGTGCTGTTGGGCATCGCGGCGACGGCCGCGACGATGCGGTCGGTGGCCGTCTTGGGAAACGCACCCGCGGCCAGCTGGAGGTTGAGGGCGGCGACCAGGCGGGCGGGATCGCGGGCGAGCGGGAGCCAGGGCGTGAGATTCAAGCCGACGGTCTGCTGGGTCATCTCGGTCGCGGAACGCGTGGCGTAGATGTAGCCGTAGTAGAAGTTGGGCCCGGTGAGCGCGGTGGTGTCCGTGAGAATCTGATACTCGGGAGCGTAGAGGCCGGCCTCGGCCACGGCGCCGGGCAAAATGAAGTTGGGCTCGTAGAAGTTGAAGACGGTGGGCGCGCGGAGCGCGGCCTGGGCGAGGCTGCCTTCCGGATTGGAGATCGGGAAGCGGCCGGAGTTGGAGCCGCCGCCGAAGGCGCGGAACAACCCGGTGGCACGGAGCAGCGGCTCCTTCAGTTTGCCGAACGTCGCGGTGGCGGCGACGGCGGACGAACGCGCCTCGGGATCGAGCAAAATGGCGCGCACGACGGCGCCGAGGTCGCCGCGGACGCCGGCGCCGTTGTTGGCGAAGGCGGAGGCCACGCGGTAAACATAGCCCGGGCTGGGATTGGAGGTGACGAGCCGCTGGATCAGCTGGCGCGAGATGAAGGGAGCCGTGTTCGGATGATGGAAGAGGGCGTCGAGGGTGTCTTTCAGGTCCTCGATGCCGCCCTGCCCGGCGGGCAACGTGCGGCCGCCGACGATGGTCTTGGCGCTCTCGTCGTGGAACGCGGGCCAGAGCATCATGCGGTCGATGTAGTTGGCGCCGCCGCCGCGGAAGAGGTTGGCGTTGGCCGTGGCGTTCGGCGTGGCGTTGGCGTAGGACCAGCCGGTGAAAACCTTGGCGACCTGGACGATGGTCTCCTGGGTGTAGGTGGGGATGGGTTGGCCGGAGGAATCGAGGCGGAGCGTGCCGTCGGGGTTGAGCTCGTTCAGCCCGATGGTGAAGAGCTGCATGATCTCGCGGGCGTAGTTCTCGTCGGGCAGCGTGAGGATGTTGCCGCGGGCATCGGTGGTCTGCTTGGCGTTGCGCAGGGAACTGAGGTAGATGCCCATCATCGGGCTGAGGGTGACGTCCTCGAGGATGGTGCGGAAATTCCCGAAGGCGCCGTAGACGAAGATGTCGTAATAATTGGCGGCACCTTCCTGCCATTGGGCGATGGTGCCGTTGGCGTCGGAGGCCACCAGGATCTGGCTGAGGGCGAAGGCGACGCGCTGGCGGAGCTGGTCTTCGCCGGTGACGGCGATCTTCCACCAGGCGGCCTGCCGGTGCGGGCCGCCGGGGCGCTGGTAGGCGAGCGTGACGGGATCGCGGTTGCCGGTGCCGCCGCTGGTCTGGTTGCGGTTGAAATCGTGCATCGTCTCCGCGCGGTGGGACGACACCGGCAGGTTCATCTGCTCGGTGATCCAGGCCTGGTAGCCCTTGGCGACCAAGGCGTCGATCGAGGTCTGGGTGGCACCGAAGGTCGCCTGGGTGAGGAAGCGGGCGGCATCGGTGGCGCTGATCCGGGAAAGGTCGACGGCGGGCGGCGCCGGCGGCGGGTTGAACGCGGCGGCGCCGCTGCTGCGCACGAAGCCGCCGCCGAGTTCGCCGGCGGGATAGCTGGCGGTGTCGATGGAGACGGTGACACGGCCGGCCTTCAGCGCGGCGAGCAGGGCGGCGCTGGTGTAGGTGCCGACCGGGGAGAACGTCCAGAGGGCGTTGGTGACCTGGCCGGGCGGCAGGTTCATCACGTAGTCGCCGTCGATCGCGAGGTGGGCGACGACCTGGGGCGAGCTGAGGTTCGAGAAGCTGACGTTGACGAAGGCGGACTGCTCGTCGGGCGCCAGCTGGATGGTGGCGGTGCCGTAGGCGGTGGACGCAGCGACGTTGGGAAGCGTGCGGAGATTGGAGACGTAGAGGGCGCCGGAATTCGCGTAGATCGTGACCGCGGCGCGATCGGCGGCGCCGACGCCGTAGGTCAGCTGGGGCACGAGCGCGAGCGTCGTGGTGCGGTTGTTGGTGTTGGCGGGGTTGTTCTTGGGCACCAGCGAGAGCGTCGCGGAGGAGGCACCGGCGGGAATCGTGATGCGACCGGGCAAGGCGTCGAAATCGAGGCCGGCGGCGGCGCTGCCGGAGAGGGTGTATTCGACGACGACGGGATCGGTGACGGGCCCCACCCGGGTGAAAGTAAACTGCGCGGCACGGCCGCCGGCCGTGTCGGTCGCCGGGATGGACGCCGTGACGCTCACCGTGGAAAGCGTCTCGGGCGAAAGGTCGTAAAGTTCGACGAGCGCGGTGCCGGAGGTGCCGCCGACTCCCGCGACCTGCAGCGTGTAGTTGCCGGGCGGCAGGTCGACGACCAGGGCGGCGTCCCGGCTGCCGGCCGCAAACGGGAAAGCGCCGGCCGCGGCGAAGGCGGCATTGAGCGCGGCGGAGCCGCCCGACTCCCAGTCGTTGTTGGCGCCGCCGGCGATCTGGCGGCCGGACGTGTCGAGCACCGCGATCGACGGATCGGCGAGCGCGCCGCCGACCCCGAGCGCGCCGAGCGCGGGACCGGCCGCGCGCACAAGCACGCGGCGGGCGCCGCCTCCGGGCGCGACGGACAGGCCGGAGAAAAACGTGGTCGCCGCGGTGGACCCGACGAGGGCCCGGGTCGAGATGTTCATCAACCGGGCGGAGCCCGTGACGTCGTAAATTTCGAGGATGGCGACGCCGGAGGAGTTGTTCACGCCGCTGACCTGGGCGGTGTAGGAGCCGGGCGAGAGGGTGGCGACCAACGCGGCGTCGCGGCTGCCATTGGCGAGGGCGAAGGCTCCGACGGCGCTCATGGTGGTGGCGTCGTCCGAAGACCAGTTGTCGTTGGCGAGGACGAGGGTGCCCTCGGCGTTGAAGAGCTGGAGCTGCGGATCGGCGAGCACGCCGGTGAGGTTGAAGGGCGCGGAGCCGAGGCGGGCGCCGACGGCACGGATGAGCACGCGCTTGGGCGCGCCCTCCTGCACGACAAAGCCGGCGATCATGACGTTGGCGCCGGTGCCGACTTGGGCGCGGGTGCTGAGGTTGCCGAGCCGCTGGTTGTATTGGGCGGCGCCGGCGGCGAGCGGAACGGCCAAAGCGAGCGTCGCAAGCGCGAGACGGTGGCGAAGGGAACGGACAGTCATGGCGAAAGGGGAGGAAACCAAGGTGGGCAGCCGCGGCGGACCGCGAATTCGGGAGGGGGTGCCCGAACTGTCGGGCCGGAGACGCCAAAGTCCAGCCGCCCGTTGCAAAGTGGTGGTAAATACTCACCGCTCGCCGAGCGAGCGCCTCGGGTGCAGGCGCTTAGAAAAAACGCGGGCGGACCGAGGACGGAGCGCGACGGGAAGAAAGGCCGGTGTTTACCCGGCGCCCGCCCTCCCGCGCCACGCCCCCGGAACGGCCGCAACTCAATGCGCACCACCGGCAACGACCGACGTAAATGGCTGGCCCAGCGAAGCCAATAAGGCGCGGAACCAGGGCAGATTCACCTCGAACGGCTTGCCGCCCTTGATACGGGGGAACTCGATGGCGCGCAGGACGTCGCCGCGCTCCTCGTCCTGGCCGATCACTCCGCTCTCGCGCCGCAGGGCGCACTCGACGGCATGGAAGGCGCACTGCTGGATGAGGGCGAGGTCGGCGGCGTTGGCCGCGGCGGCGCGGGCGAAATAGCCGCTCTTCTGCACCAGCACTTTCTCGGCGCCGAGCATCTTGGCGAACTGGTCGCCGAACCACTTGCCGGGGTTGACGGCGTCGAGTTTGACGTGGCCGAACGCATCGCGCGGGACCTCGAGGCCCTTGGCCTGCATCTCGGCGACGATGCTCTCGACGCCGGCGCCTTCGCTGATGAAGAGGTTGACGTTGCCGACGGTGTCCATGACGGCGCGGAGGCGTTTCGCCTCTTCGGCGACGTCGAGGGCCAGCTCGGGCACATAGACGCCGTGCACCGAGAGCCGCTCGCGGCTGAGGCCCAGCCCGGGGGCGAGGACCGCGCGGTCGAGGTTGGCCTGATACTCCTGCGCGGTGGCCGCCGTGAGCCAGCCGCAGTTGCGGCCCATCACCTCATGGATGATGAGCATGCGGGGATTGGCGCTGTGCTCGGCGACGACCTGCTGGAAGAAACGCGCGCCCTGCTCGGCGGCTGTCCAGGCTCCGAGGCTCTGCCGGATGGGCACGACGTCGTTGTCGATCGTCTTGGGCAAGCCGATGACGGTGAGCGTGTAATTATTGGTGGCGAGGTAGGCGGCGAGGTCCGCGGCGGTCGTGTTGGTGTCGTCGCCGCCGATGGTGTGCAGCACGTCGACGCCGTCGCGCACGAGTTGCTCGGCGGCGACCTGGAGGGGATTCTGGCCTTCGCGGATGAGGCCGCGCTTCAGGCAGTCCTTGACGTTGGTGAGTTTGACGCGGCTGTTGCCGATCGGGCTGCCGCCGTGGAGCCGGAGGACGGGGGCGGAGGCGCGCTCGCCGGGGCCGACGACGATTTTGTCGCCGAGGAGGAGTCCCTTGTAGCCGCCGCGGTAGCAGATGAGGTCGATCTCCGGCGCAATGGCGGAGTAGCGCTCGATCAAATAGGCGATCGAAGCGCTGAGACAGGGGGCGAGGCCGCCGGCAGTGAGAATCGCTACCTTTTTGGGACGCATAGTGGCGGGAGCAAAGCAACGGGCCTGCCACCGCCGCAAGCGTCGAAGCGGCGCGGCGATCGGCGGGGCGCGCCATGCCCGGGTTCGGGCCCGGCCGGAGCAACCGCAACGGGACGGCGCCGCTCGCCCGGCACCGCCACGGCCCCGGCCCGCCACCCGGAGGTCCGCGCAGGCGCGATGCCCGCGACTTTCGCGCAACCGCGGCATGGACATCGCGTCTTCGCCTTGGTTGAACCCGCCCATGCTTTCCCGCCTCCTCGCGATGTGCGTCGCCCTCGCCCTGACGGGCACCGCTTTCGGCCAGGCACAGGCGCCTTATTTTATCACCCAACCCGAAGGCGTCTCCACGCAGGTCGGCGCCACGGTCACCTTGTCCGCCGTCATCGGCGGGGACGGGCCGTTCACCTACCAATGGCGCAAGGACAATGTGCCCATCGCGGGCGCCACGGCCGCGTCCTATACGTTCACCGCCCGGGTGGCCGAATCGAACGGTCTTTTCCCGGACGCCGGCGTCTACGTGCTCTACGTCACCAATTCGACCCCGACGACCACCCAATCCCACCCTGCAGGCATCTACGTCTCCAAGCGCCCGCAATCGATCACCTTTGACCTGCCGTCCGCCGTGATCGCATCGGGCAGCGGCGTCCGGCTGAGCGCCACCGCTTCGTCGGGTTTGACGGTCGCCTTCACCCTCGTGTCCGGCGCCGCGACCGTCAGCGGCGGCGTCCTGACGGGGTCCGGCGACGTCGTGGTGCGCGCCAGCCAGGCCGGCAACGCCACGTTCGCCGCCGCGGACTCCGTCTCGCGCACAATCACGTTCGTCACCGGTGCGCTGTCGCCGTTTCTCACCAGCCCGCCGACCGATGTCACCGCCAACGCCGGCACCAGCGTCACGCTGCGCACCGCCGCGGTCGGCACGCCGACTCCGGCGCTCCAGTGGCAAAAGGACGGGGTCGCCCTTCCCGGGGCGACGACCAACGCGCTCACGCTGTCCAACCTCACCCTCGCCGACACGGCCCGCTACTCCGTCACCGCCACCAACCTCCTCGGCACCGTCTCCGCCTCGGCGCAGGTCACCGTGCGCGCGGCGCCGGTTTTCACCGCCGTCCCCGCGGCCACCACGGTCGCCGCCGGCGACCCGGTCACCCTCAGCGCCGGCGTCACCGGATTTCCCGCGCCGACGTTCCAATGGCGGAAAAACGGCACGGCCATCGCCGGCGCCACCCGCGACTCGCTCACGATCGCGGCCGCGACCTCGGCCGATGCCGGCAGCTTCGATGTCGTGGCCACGAATCTCCTCGGCGCCGTCACCAGTCCCGCCGCCGCTCTCACCGTCACGACCCGCAACTTCACCGGCACCTACGTCGGCCGCTTCGCCGGAGCCCAAGGCCAGGTCGCCCTGCTCGTCCGTGCCGACCGCACCGCCGTATTTCTCGGCTACCTGCCGGCCGTCGATCGCGGTCCCGCCGCCACGACCCTCGCCACCACCGCGCTGGCGGCGCCGGCCTTCGCCGTCGGGCTCAACGGCGCGTTCAGCGTGCGGGTGCCGACCCTCGATTCCGCCGCGCCGACCGTTACCCTCCGCGGCACCGTCGACGACGTCACCCGCACCGTCACCGGCACGATCGAAGGGCTCGCGGCGACGTTCGAGGCCGCGCGGGTTTCCGAACCGGCCAGCCCCGTCGCCGTCGCCGGGTTCTACAGCCTCGCCGTCGTCGGCAGCGCCACCGGCCGCGGCTACGCCCTCGTGGCTCCGGACGGACAGACCCTCGTCATCACCGCCGGCGGCAACACCCCCGACGGCGCCACCGGCACGGTCGCCGACGGCCGCCTGAACGCCACCACGGGTTCCGGCGCGACCGTCGAACTGACGTTCGCCAACAACACCGTCCGCGGCACCGCGCGCACCGCCGCCGGCGCCACCGGCACCCTCCTCGGCGCGGGCGACGGCCTCGCCGGCGTCGAACACCTCGTCAACCTCTCCGTCCGCAGCGTCACGGCCCCCGCCGCGCCGCTCATCACGGGTTTCGTCATCAGCGGCACCGTCAACAAACAGGTCCTCATCCGCGCCGCCGGCCCCGCCCTGGCCCGGGCGCCGTTCAACGTCCCCGGCGCCCTCGCCGACCCCACGCTCCAGCTCTTCCGCGGCTCCGCCGTCGTCGCCCAGAACAACGACTGGGGCACGCCCCAGAACGGAGTCGCCGCGATCACCGCCGCGACGAACGCCGCCGGCGCGTTTCCGTTCCAGAACGGCAGCGCCGACTCGGCCATCCTCACCACCCTGCAACCCGGCGCCTACACCGTCCAGGTCGGGGGCGGCACCGGCATCGTCCTCGCCGAGGTCTACGAGGTCAGAGCCGCCAACGAGGCCTTCGGCGCGCGCCGCCTCGTCAACCTCTCCGCCCGCGGCCTCGTGGCCCCCGATCAGCCGCAGATCGCCGGCTTCGTCGTCGGCGGCACCGCGCCGCAGCGCGTGCTCATCCGCGGCATCGGTCCCGCCCTCGCGGCCGCGCCGTTCAACGTCGCCGGCACGCTCGCGAATCCCCGGCTCACGCTCTTCCGCGGCACCACCGCCATCCGGACCAACGACGACTGGTTCCGCGACCCCGAAGCCGCCGCGATCCGCGACGCCGCGCTGCGGGCGGGCGCTTTCACGCTCGGCGCCACCAGCCTCGACGCCGCTTTGCTCGTCTACCTCGAACCCGGCACCTACACCGCGCAGGTTTCCGGCCCGGCCAACGCCAACGCCGCCAACGGCACCGGCATCGCCCTCGTCGAGGTCTACGAAGTCGCTCCCTGACCGACGCCGCTCCCTCCCGCCGCCCATGCCCCGCGCGCCCGCCGCCTCCCGCCTCGCCAAACGCGACTACGAGGCGCGTCTCCCGGCCGTGCGCGAGGCGCTGATCCAGCTGCAGGTCTCCCTGCAGACCGCACCGTTCCCCGTCCTCCTCGTCGTGGCCGGCGACGACGCCTCCGGCCGCGGCGATGTCGTCAACATCCTCAACGGCTGGCTCGACCCCCGCGGCGTCGAGACCTTCGCCTTCCCCGAACCGACCGACGAGGAGCGCGAGCGCCCCCTCATGTGGCGCTACTGGCGCTCCCTCCCGCCGCGCGGCCGCATGGCCGTCTACGTCGGCGGCTGGCACGCCGACGCCCTCGCCGAGAATCCCCGCAGCCGGCGCGAACTCCGCGCCTTCGACGAGACCCTCGGCCACCTCGCCCGCTTCGAGGACCTGCTCGCCGCCGACGGCGCCCTCATCGTCAAGGTCTGGCTCCGCCTCTCCCGGAACGACCAGCGCAACCGCCTCCGCGAGTTCGAGGCCGACCCCGACACCGCGTGGCGCGCCACCGAGGAGGACTGGGAAAACCACCGCGACTACGCCCACCGCTCCCGCCTCGGCGAACGTATCCGCCGCGCCACCCACCATCCGCAGGCCCCGTGGCACGTGATCGACGCGGCCGACCCCCGCGCCCGCAACCTCGCCGTCGCCGACCTGCTTCTCGCCCGCTTCCACACCCACCTCCGCACCCGGCGCCGCGTCCCCGATGCCGCCCGTCCCCGCGCCGCCGCCCCGCTCCGCCCCGCCGGCCTCCGCCGCCTCCACTCCCTCGTCCTCGACCAGCCGCTGTCCGAGGAAGCCTACGAGGCGAAACGCGACAAGTGGCTCGGCCGCCTCAACCGCGCCGTCCGCGAGGCGGCCGCCCTCGGCCGCTCCATCGTCTGGGTCTTCGAGGGCTGGGACGCCGCCGGCAAGGGCGGAGCCATCCGCCGCCTCACCAGCGCGATCGACGCCCGCGACTACCGCGTGATTCCCGTCGCCAAACCCACCGACGAGGAAAAGTCCCACCACTACCTCTGGCGTTTCTGGCGCCACATCCCGCGCGCCGGTCGCGTCACGATCTACGACCGCTCCTGGTATGGGCGGGTGCTCGTCGAGCGTCTCGAGGGCTTCTGCACCGACGCCGAGTGGCGCCGCGCCTACGCCGAACTCAACGATTTCGAGGCGCAGCTGGCCGACCACGGCATCATTGTATTGAAATTCTGGTTGCACCTCTCGCCCGCCGAGCAGCTCCGCCGCTTCCGCCACCGCGAGGACACGCCCTACAAGCGCCACAAGATCAACGCCGAGGACTGGCGCAACCGCCGCAAGTGGGCCGGCTACGAGATCGCCGTCGGCGACATGCTCGCCCTCACCGACCGGCCCGCCGCGCCCTGGCACCTGATTCCCGCGGACAACAAACGCTTCGCCCGTCTCGAGATCCTGAAGTCGTCCTGCAAGCGGATCGCCGAGGTGCTCGAAGGCTGACGCACCGGCGGCCTAGATGGGCGCCGCCGGGATACCGCCGAGGTCCGGTTCGCCCGGCAGGCCGAACGGCGCCGCGTTGACCGTCGCGAGCGCGAGACGCCCGTCCCGCACGTCGAGCCGCGGCCAGCCCGCCGCCGCCGGCACATAGAGGCCCGGATGGTGCGCGAGCGCGTAGGCCTGCACCCCCGGCGGAAACTGCGCCAGTCCCGCGAAGTAGTGGTGGCCGTTGCGCTCCACGCTCGCGATGCCCAGCGCGGCCTGCGCGGCCAGATCCTGGGCCAGCGAGATCGGCCCGACGTTGCCGAGATCCTCGCCGCTCATCACCGCCGGTTTGCCCGCCGCGCGCCGCTGCGCCAGCAGGCCCGCGCTGACGACGCTCTTGAAGATGCCCTTGCAGTTCTTGTGGCTCGTGCCGGCGTAGCCGAGCGCCAGCGCCGCCGGCAGGCTTTCCGTCTCCGCGTCGCTCTCGTCGATGATCACCGGCGGCCGCTCCGGCCAGGCCTGCGCCAGTGCGCCGATCGCGGGTGCCAGGGCCACGCCGCGGTGCCAGGGCTGCTCAACGTAGAGCAGCTTGGACCAAAACGCCTCCAACCCCGGCGTCGCCCGCAGCCCGCGGAAATAGTCGGCGAACGCCGCCACGTCGCGGAAACTCTCGTTGCCGTCGAGCGAGAAGGCGTAGTCGTCCCCGCAGCCCGCCGCGATCGTGCGCGCCATCCGCTCGAGCCGGTCCCGGTCGCGCGCCGCCTCGCCGTTGATCTTGATCTTGAAATGCCGCAGCCCGCCCGCGCGGATGCACTCCTCCAGGGTCTGCGGCAACCCGTCGTCCACCCGGTCCTCCGCCGCGAGGTCGCCCGCCGTGATCGGGTCGGACAAGCCCACCGTGTGCCGCGCGAACACGGTCGCGGGCGGCTGCGCCGGCAGGAAATCGCGGGGCATCGCGCCGCGCAGCTCCGGCCGCATCGCCCCGAGGTCGATGCCGAAGATGTTTTCACGCAGCGCCCCGGCCAGCGTCGCGCCGCGCGTCCGGCAGACCGCGTGGATCAGCGCGCGCTCCACGAACGTGGTGCCGAAATTCGTCAGCAGCGGCGGCAGTTGCTCCGACGCCCCCCACGCCGCCTGCGCCGCGTGCAGCTCCCGCCAGAACGCGAACGGCGTCGCCGCGCGCACGTCGCGCGCATGCCGCACCGCCGCCCGCACCACCGCCAGCATCTCGTCGATCTCCTCCGCCGGCAGCCGCGCCGGATCTTTGGTGAACCACTTCGGCGGCAGCAGATCCGCCGCCACCCCGGTCGCCGCCCGGCCGCCGAGATCGAAGGTCAGCCGCAGGATCAGCTGCGGCACGTCCGTCATCGTCGCGATGCCGTAGCGGAACGGCATGCGCGCGCGCAGCTGCAGGCGGAAGGCTTCGGCGTGGCGCAGCGTGATCATGGGCATCGGGGCCGGGCCGCGCTCAGCCGAGCGGCGCGAACATCGCCTCGTAATGCGGCACGGGATCGAAGATCCCGCCGCTGCGCGCGTAGTAATCGGCATCGAGCTCGAAGACCCCGCGCTGCGTCCGCGCCCAGGGCGCGTCCGGCGCCGGGTGATACGACCGCATGCGCTCCCAGTGCCGGTAGTTCTGGTGCCCGTTGGTCTCGACCAGACCGAGGCCGAGGCCGGGAAACGGCGCCAGCCGGGCCGCGACCGCCTTGTTCCACTCCACCAGGAGCGGATTCACCGTGAGGTCGGCGCAGAAGCACGGCACGCCGCGCTCGTGCGCCAGCCGCGCGATCTTCAGCGACATGCTGAAGGTCTTCGCGATCGGCTTCAGCGCGATCGCCGTGTAGCCCATCTGGATACGCTTTAGCGCGTCCGCGTCCGTATGCGCGCTCTCGTCCGCCGCCACCCGCGCCGGGATGTCGCGGATGTCGACCTCCAGCTCCTCCGGAAAGGGCTCCTCCACGAGCGCGATCTGGTCGAAAGCCCCGATCGCCCGCGCGTGGTCGAGCAGGCGCTGCAGCGCGTCCTTGCTCTCGTAGCGGCCGTTGGCGTCGAGGTAATAGGGCAGCTTGCCGCTCGCCGTGTAGGGCGTGCGGGTCTGGCCGATCGCGGCGTGGATCGCGCTCAGCCGCGCCTTGTCCTTCTCGAGCATCTCGGCCTGCGTGCCGGGCTGCCCGATTTTGATCTTCATGAAAAAGTAGCCGGCCTCGACCGCCGCCTGCAGTTCGGCGATCGGCACCGCGTAGGCCATCAGCGGGATACTCGCCACCCGCGCATGCCGCGCCGCCAGCGCCGGCCGGTAGGCCGCGGGGATCAGGTCGTCGAACGTCGTGATCCCGCGCTCCGCCGCATACAGCTGCCACGCCGCGAAATCGACGCCCACGAGCGCATTGAGCGCAAAGGTCTCCCGCAGCCCCGGGTGCTCCGTGATCTTTTTCGCGTAGGCATAGACCTCGTGGCGGATCTCCTCCAGCAGCGCCACCGGATCCGTGAAACTCCGGCCCTTGAGCAGCTGCGCCGCGTGCTCGGTCACCGCATACATCAGCGCGTTGCCGCCGCTCTCGCTGTGCCCGGCGAAGACATGCGCGTCGCTCCACAGCACGCCCTGCGTGCCGAGCCCCAGGCGCGCCCGCCCCGCCGCGCTCTCGAGGCGCACGGCGCTCTGCCAGATCTCGCTTTGGTAGCCGCCCTTGAAACCGAAGGGCCGCACCAGCGGCTCGCGCTCGAAGTTGGAACCGACTCTGGCGATGGTGATGGGGGACGGGGCGCTCATGATCGGAATACGGAGTTGTGACCGAGAATTGCGAAACGCCAAAGCTCCAAACGCGAAAATTCCGTCATCCGCCCGCCGTGCCGTCGTCGGACCCGCGCCGCCCGCAGCCGCCCGATCGCGGCGGGCAGCGCGCGGCCCGTCACCCGCCCGCCCGGCCCGGACGCAATTTCCCCGCCGGGCCGGCGCCGCCCGCTCACGCCAGCTTCGCCTTCGCGAGCTGCGCCTTGAGGAAGTCGACGTCCTTTTTCATCAGCGCCTTCATCTGCGCGATCCGGTCGGCCGCGCTCAGCGTGGCGGGCGCCCGCTCGAACGGCGGATACTCCAGGTGCAGCGAGATCGGGCCGCCGAGGTTGAGTTCCTTGGCCGTCTTGAAATACGCGTCGAAGGGCACGATGCCCTCCCCGAGCGCCACATTGTCGATGGTGCCCTTGCCCGGCGCCTGCTGCCACTTGAAGTCCTTGATGTCGGTGCAGCGGATCCACGGCGCCAGCAGGCGCAGCGGCAGCGTCCACGACTGCGCGCCCTCGACGATCGCGTGCCGGATGTCGTATTGCACGCCGAGCCAGCGCGGGTCGATGTCCCGCAGCAGCAGGTGCAGGTCCCAGATCGCGCTGCCGATGCGGGCGCCGGCATGGTTCTGGATCGCCCCGTGGATGCCCAGGCTCTGGTTCAGCGCCGCCAGCTCCCGCAGGTCGGGCCGCAGCTTCTCGATCGTCCCCTCGACGCCGAGCTTCAGATCGTAGTTCCAGTTGCCCAGCCGGTAGAACTTCACCCCGTGCTTCGCCGCCGCCTTGAGCACCGCCTCGGTGTGCGGCTCCTTCACGCTCTTGATGTCGGTCGTGATCATCTCGACCTTGAGGCCGGCCTTGTGCGCCGCCTCGACCGCCCGCGGCAGCTCGTCGTTCACCTTGGCCGGCAGCACGTGCGACTGCGGCACGCGCACCGTGTAGTCGATGCCGCCCGCGCCGCTCTCGGCGATGATCTTCGCCGTCTCCGCGTGCGACAGCGTGTGCAGCGGCTTCGAGAAAATATGGATCACGCTCGGGCCGGACGGTTTCGCGGCAGTCGCGGCGGCGCGGGCCGGGGCGGCGGTGCCGAGGCCGGCGAGCGGCAGCGCGGCGCCCGCGGCGGCGAGACGGCCGACGAAATCGCGGCGGGTGCAGGAGGCGGAGGGGGAGGCGGTGGTCATGGGGATGGGGGGAGCGGCGGGGGGGAGAGAGCTGAGGCGAACCGGCGGCGGCGATCAACCTTTGCCGCCGCGCAGCACGACGACGTTGTCCACGCCCTTCGTTTCGAACTCCCGCCAGTAGCCGTCCTCGAGCGCCGCGAGCCGGTCTTCTTCCTCTTCGCTCAGCTCGTCGCTGAGTTTGGTCGGGCCGAGTTCGCCGCGCAGGTCGCGCTCCGCGAGCCGGCTCACGAGTTCGCCCCAGAAGACATCCTCGTTGTAGCGGTCGAGTTTCTCCCCCGCGGGTCCGTCGGTGAGCTTTTCGTTGGGAAACAGCTGGCCGTTCACGTCCGCCTCCACCAGGTCCGCGCAGCCGAACAGCTCCGCCAGGCCGAACACCTTCTGCGCCACGTCGGCGTAGCGCTCCGGCATCGTCGCCGGATCCTCCGGGCGCGCCCCCGCGACCCACAGGCCGAGGTGCGCGAGTTCCAGCAGCCGCTGGTATTCTTTCTGCGTGAACGAAACCTTCATGGCGCGAAAAGGAGCGCTCCGCCGCCCCCGCGCAAGGGCGGAGTGCGGCAACCCGTCTCCCGCGCCCCGCCGCCCGCACGATTGACCCCCCGGGGCGAACGCCGTCTGCTCCGCCACCGCATGAGCCTTCCCGCCGCTCCCGCCGCCGCCACCCCGCCGCCGGCCCGCCTTGTCTCGCTCGATGCCCTGCGCGGCTTCGACATGTTCTGGATCCTCGGCGCCGACGCCCTCGTGCACGCCCTCGCGAAGGTCTGCGACGTGGCGCCGCTCCGCGTGCTCGCCGGCCAGATCGAGCACAAGGCCTGGGCCGGCTTCGCGTTCTACGACCTCATCTTCCCGCTCTTCGTGTTCATGGCGGGGGTTTCCGTCGTGTTTTCCCTCAACCGTCTGATCGAGACCCACGGCCGCGCCGCCGCCGTGAAACGCGTGCTCTGGCGCGGCGGACTCCTTTTCGCGCTGGGCCTGTTCTACGCCGGCGGCTTCCAGACCAAGTGGCCCGATATCCGCGTGCTCGGCGTGCTCCAGCGCATCGCCCTCGCCTACACCGCCGCCGGACTCCTTTTCTGCTTCTTCCGCCCCCGGGCGCTCGCGGCCATCGGGGCTTCGATTCTGGTCGGCTACTGGGCGCTGCTCACGTTCGTGCCGATCCGCGACGTGCAGATGGAACGCGCCGCCGTGCCCGCCCGTCTCGGCGTCGAAAAGCCCACCCTGGAGCAGGCCCGCGCCCTTTTCGAATCCGTGACCACCACCCGCACCGGCGGCTACGACCCCGGCCGCAACCTCAGCGACCACCTCGATTTCCAATATCTGCCCGGCCGCAAATACGACCTCTACTACGATCCCGAGGGCCTGCTCAGCACGCTCCCCGCCGTCGTTTCCTGCCTGCTCGGCGTCTTCGCCGGCCTGCTCGTGCGCCGCACCGACTGGGACGAACTCAAAAAAGTCCGCACCCTGGCCGTCGCCGGCGCCGTGATGGTCGCGCTCGGCTTTCTCTGGGGCCTGCAATTCCCCGTCGTGAAGAAGATCTGGACGTCGTCCTTCGTGCTCGTGGCCGGCGGCTACAGCGCGCTGCTGCTCGCGGCGTTCTACTACGCCGTCGACGTCCGCGGCTGGCGCCGCTGGTGCGTGCCCTTCGTCTGGATCGGGATGAACCCGATCACCCTCTACCTCGTCAGCGGCATCGTCGGCTACCGGCGCTTGGCCGCCCGTCTCGCCGGCGGCGACGTCTCCGCCTGGCTCGATGCCGCCGTCGCCCCCGGCTGGGGCAACCTTGGCGTCGCCATCGTCGGCCTGATCCTCATGCTGCTGCTCGCCCGCTTCCTGTTCCAAAAACAGATTTTCCTCCGCGTGTAGTCCGGCTCGACGCCAACCCGCCGCCCGCGCGCCCGCCTCGGTCCGGCCTCTCAACTCTCAACCCTCAGCGCCCAACTCCGCCCCCGCCGGTCCCCATGCTCGCCCGCAAAACCGCCGACCAATGGTTCGCCGACTACGGCGAGAGCCACCGGCATGCCGCCAACGAGCTCATCCACTGGGTCTGCGTGCCGATGATTTTCTTCTCCGTGCTCGGCTTCGCCTGGTCGATCCCCGTGCCCGAGGCGTGGATGGAGCGGGTGCCCTGGTTCAACTGGGCGCTCGTCGCGATCGCCCTCGCCCTCGTCGTCTACGTGCGGCTCTCGCCCGCCCTCGCCGCCGGCATGTTTTTCGCCATGGCCCTGTGCTACACCGGACTCGCCTTCCTCGAGCTGACCGTCCCGGTCGCCGTGTGGAAAATCTGCGCCGCGGCCTTCGTCGTCGCTTGGATCGGCCAGTTCGTCGGCCACAAAATCGAGGGCAAGAAACCTTCTTTTTTCAAAGACGTGGTCTTCCTGCTGATCGGCCCCGCCTGGCTGCTGAGCTTCATCTACAAGCGTCTCGGCCAGAAATACTGAATCAACCGCGAGCGCGGTCCCGCCGTGCGGACCGCGCCGGCCACGCCCGCGGTCGGATCAGTTTTCGTTCAGCGTGAAAACGATCGGCACCTGCAACTGCGTCGCCACCGCCCGCCCGTCCTTCACCCCCGGCTGAAACTGCCAGCGCCGCACTGCGTCGACCGCCGCCGCGCCGAAGTCCTCGTGCGTCATGCGCACCGCCACCGGCTCGACCACCTTGCCCTCCGCATCCACGACGAAATCCACCACCGCCTCCCCCGCGACGCCGTTCTTGCGCAGCTGAAACGGATACCGCGGCCGCGCCTGGAATCGCGGCACGGGCTGCCGGTCGAGGCTCGAGGGCGGCACCACCGGCGCCGTGTAGCCGGTCCGCACCGGCGCGGGCGCCGTGATGATCCGCGCCGCCGCCGCGCGCTCCTGCGCCCCGGGCACCACCGCTTCGGCCGGAGGC
>JACCDX011862592.1_pt1 | contig 17654 bp, 14 predicted proteins | sample 7449681 | NCBI WGS metagenome assembly JACCDX01 (sample SAMN15323450, study PRJNA562643) | freshwater metagenome | isolation source: river surface water | place: USA:Blue River Watershed | collected 2017-08-18
ATTATTCCATCCCAATTTTTAGGAAATTTTTCAAGATTCTCTTCTATTGCAGAAAGATCAAATCCAACGCCACTCACAAATGGTGTTGGTAGGCACATAAATACAATATCTGATTTTAAAACATCTGAAAATTTTCCTATATTTTTATATTTATCAAATACTGCAGTTTCAACTCCGTGAATCTTAAAGCTCTCTCTTAGTGCGGAGCCGACAAATCCTTCGCCTATCTGAGCAACTGTATTTATCAATTTTGTTGATACAAACATTTTATATCCTAACATTTTTTATTTTTGATACAATCTCTAAAGATGGCCTTGCATCTTCTATTCCAAATCCATTTCCATTTAGTATATTTAAATATGATAAAGTATGAAGATCTGTAAAATTATCACTAAACTCCAATTCTTCTCCGTTAATTTTTATAGATCTAAATGCCCGACTACCTTTTTCTATAGCTTCCCTTGGTAGGTCATCGGGATCTATGCTTAGCTTCCATTTGACGTTTGCCCTTTCTAACTCAATAAGTCCTTTAATTGATTTTTCAGTTTTTTCAAAAATATTTAACTCAATTAAGTCTCCAAAAATCCATAATAACATATCAAAGAAATGAATACCAATATTAGAAGCAAGACCTCCAGACTTGTTTTCATTCCCCTTCCATGAATGAAGATACCAACTTCCTCTTGATGTTATATAGTTTAGATCAATATCAAATTTTTTATTTTTATTTAAAGAATTTTTTAAACTTATAATAACTGGATGATGTCTAAGTTGTAAAATTACAAATGTTTTTTTGCCAACTTCATTTTCTAATTTTTTTAAAAAATCTAAATTTTCAGGATTTATAACTAATGGTTTTTCACAAATTGCATGAGCATTATTTCTTAATGCTAATCTTATATGAGAATCATGCAAATAATTTGGAGAACAAATACTAAAATAATCAATATTAAATTGAGTATTTTTTAATTTATCAATATATCTATCAAATCTTTCTATCTCTGTAAAAAAATTACACTCTGGAAAATAAGAATCTAAAATACCCACAGAATCTGACAAATCTGATGCAACAATTAGGTTACAATTATTTTCCTTAATTGCCTTCATATGTCTTGGAGCAATATATCCTGCAGCTCCTATCAGGGCGAAATTTTTATTCATTTTGAACCATAATATTTTTTAATAATATAAACAATATATTCTAATTCTTCTTTTTTTAAACCAGAATAAATTGGAATAGATAAGCATGTTTTACATAAATTTTCTGTATTTATTAAATTTTCCTTTTGATTAAAAATTTTATTTGAATGCAAAGGATTTGGATAATATATATTTGTATATATACCATTTTTTTCTAAAAAAAACTTTAAATTATCTCTTTCTTTAGATAGAATGGTAAATTGATTATATGTATTATTTATATTATATAATGGTAATTTTATATTTTCAATATTTGATAAATTGTCATAATAATATTTTGCATTTTCTTTTCTTAAAGCTATCCAATCATCCGCTTTTTGTATTAGTACTTTTAAAAAAGCAGCCTGCAATGTATCTAGTCTAAAATTTCCACCTTCAATTTCATATTGATATTGTTTTGCAGCACCATGTGTTCTTATTTTTTTTAGTTTTTCATATAAATCAAAATCATTTGTAGCTATAGCTCCACCGTCTCCAAGACATCCTAAATTTTTTGCAGGAAAAAAGCTATAAGAACTTGCTTTTCCAAAATTTCCATTTGGCGTACCAAATGATTGAGCGCAATCTTCTATTAGAAAAATTGACTTTTCTTTACAAAAGGTTGCTAAATCAGCTAGATCATTATATTCCCCAAAAAGATGTGGAAAAATAACTGCAGAAGTTTTTAAACTATATTTTTCCTTAATCATACTTAATGATGGTGAAAATTTATCTTTTTCTACATCAACAAATATTGGTTTTAATTTATTTTTTACAATAACAGATGCAGTAGATATAAAAGTAAAAGATGGAACTATAACTTCAGAATTTTCCGGTAGATTTAATGACATTAAAATTGCCAATAAAGAATCGGTTCCATTAGAAAAACCTAATGAATAATTTGATGAAACTTTTTTGGAAAAAATATCTTCAAACTCAGATACCTCTGGCCCTAATATAAATTTACCATGATCTAATGTTTTATCAAAAACATTTTTTAATTCATGTTTTATAGGATTTAATAATTTTGAATAATTAAAAAATTCGACTATCATTTTATTCATCTTTTACATAAAAAATTTTTATTTGTCTTTTTTTTCTTGCTTCATTTTTATCAATATTTATTTCAAAATAAAAAGTTTCTAAATATTTTAAATTTAAATTTGTATTTAAAAAATTTAAATTTGTATTTTGTAAATCTTGTATAAATATTATTTTTGGTTTACATTGTTTAATATAAGAATTTAAAAAATTTTCTTTATCATCAATATAATAAAATACTCCACCAAAATATATTGCATCATATTTTTCTAATATAGAAATATTATTCCAACTATTAGTTATAAATTTAAAATTTTTATTTTTATATTTTTTTATCGCTTCATCTATAGCGGAACTAGAAAGGTCAAATCCAAGATATTTTTTATTGTATCCATTTTCTTCTAAGGCATTTAGAAACATGCCATTCCAGCACCCTACGTCCAGAACTGACTTCAATTTTGTATCTATAATTTTTTTTGATATAAAATTATAAATTTCATAAAATTCATCAGAACACAAATGGTTATAATAACCATTTTTATGCATTTTATTTAATTGATTTTGATTATAACCTTTTTTTAACATTTATTTTATAAAACCACATAGTATATATTTTTTTAATATTTTTATTTTTTTTGTTTTTGATATTGTTGAAAATATTTTTTCATCTATAATTTCTTTATATCTTTCTCTAAAAAGATCCTCATTTTCAAAATATCTTACATGAGATTTTGCATTATAGTTTGGACTACAAATTGCAACCAATGTTCCTTTATTTAATTTTTTTAAAATTTCAATATCTTGTTCTATATGCTCAAGACTTACACATATAAAAATATTATATTTTGAAAAATTTATATTTTCTGAATTTGCATCTTCTAAATTAATTATAAAATTTTTATTTGATATTTTATCTGTAATATTTTTAGAAATATTTTCATTAAAATCGTTCCATAAATATTCTTTTACAGAAGCAAGATTTATCAACTCCTCAGCTATATATGTGCTTCCAGCTGCCAAATCTAATATCTTTGCTTCTTCTGGCATAAGTGCTTTAATCATAGATATTAAAATATCATTTCTTTTCTTATATTCTCCATTATAATAAACAGAAACATCATTTTTTTTAGATTCTTCGTTATACCATTCTTTATCTTTTTTCATATTAATTACTTTTTATATTTGAGATTATTTTAGCTGGATTTCCATATAACAAAAAATTAGATTCAATATTTTTTGTTAAAACAGATCCCATACCTATAATATTATTATTTTTAATAGACAATCTATTTCTTATAGATGAAGATATTTTTATTTTATTTAAATTTCCAATACTAACATATCCTGCAATAATTACATTTGCACCAATTTCATTATCATCCCCTATAAAAACATCATGTCCTATATTTACATAATTCATAATAATATTATTATTACCAATTATTGTATCTGAAAAATTTCCAGACATAATAGAAGAAAAACATCCTATTTTATTATTTGAGCCAATAATTATTTTTTTTACATCATTATTAAAATTTCTAATAAATCCTGGAAAACCGATTACACAGTATGGATATACTATATTTCCCTTTCCAAGGATAACATTTTTATTTATAACAGCTGTTTTATGAATAAAATTATCATCAACATTATTCCATTCTGTTTCATCAAACATGTTAAAATTATGATTAATCATTTTATTTTTTTAGCAGGTATGCCTACATAGGTTCCACTTTCGAAAATATCCTTTGATGCAAATGTTAGAGAGCCCATAATAGTATTATCACAAATTTTAATTCCATATTGCAGAACAGAATTTGTACCTACAAAACAATTTTTCCCTATTTTTGCACCACCTATTCCATCGCCTTTATCATTTAAGTTATTTGTCATAACCCTAGGGCATAAATAAGAGCCGTCACCAACTTCAACACCTCTAGCTATAATCACAGAGTACCTAAGAGTTACATCATTTCCTATTTTACAATCACCTGAAGTTGAAACTCTAGAATCTATATAACAATTTTTTCCAATAACTGTACCATTTCTTAATTCAACAAAATTTTTAATTATTGTATTATCTCCAATTTCCACGTCATCTTCAATCACGCAATAATTTCCTATTGTTACATTTTTACCAATTTTTGCTTTATTACTAATCACTTTTTCTCCAATTTTATATGTGGAAAAGGTTTATTTGGAATATTTTCATTTAAAAAATAACAAATATTTTTCCATTTATTTATTTCATTTAAATCAAATAAATTTATAATTAATAAATTATTTAAAATATTATTTTTTAAAAAAATATTATAAACTTTATCTTCATAAATGCTTGGGTAAATTAATTTATTTATATTTATAAATTTTTTTATAGATTTTTCCCATTCTGCATCATTTCTTGTTGTTAAAATAAATTTTGAATTTTTATTATTTAAAATAACTTCTTCTATATTTTTATAATAAGAATTATTTATAATATATTTTTTATTATTTTTATATTGAGAATTTATTGAACCAAATATTTCACAATAATGTTCTCCAGCATATCCAAGAATGCCTAGGCACTCAGATAAACTTGTACTACCAGTTCTTGGTAGACCTATTCCTATTACTTTAATTTGCATTTTTATTTAAAATTTCATTTATAATGATACTTGATGGTTTTAAGTTATAAGTATAAAAATTTAATTTTCTATTTATATCTAAATTATTTATCCATTTTATATCATCATTATTGTATTCACAAATTTTTGCATATCCATTTTCAACCACCTCTTTCCATCCTAATGAGCTTCTTAAGATTAAAGATTTTTTGCCATAAAACGGAAGGGTTCTGAGTATACCTCCAGAATCAGTAAAAACAAAAGATGATGATGATATTAGCTGCGCCATTTTAGTAAATGGCAAAGGCTCTATTATTTCTATATTATTTGGAATATTTTTATTTATAATAAATTCATGATTTTTTAATCTATGATGAATAGGAAAAATAATTTTATTAAAATTATTTAAATAATTAAAAATTTTATTTAATTTATAATTATTTAAATTTTCTTGTCTATGAATTGTAAGTACTCCATAATTTAAATCATTAAAATCTAAATTTAATGATTGTAATAATTCATATTCAAGATCTCCAGATAAAATTCCATTTTTTATGTTTTTACAGCTGCTTATTGATGAGCAAAAATTTAAATTAGCAACTGTATCTGTATATATTCTATTCACCTCTTCTGGTACAGTATTATCTCCACATCTAACTCCTGCTTCAACATGGGCAAATGGTATCATATTTTTATGACAAGTTAATGCAATAGAAAAAGAAGAGTTTGTATCTCCATATACAATTATATATATTTTTTCATTTTTAAAATAATTATTTATTAAATTTATAAAATTTTTAGAAGTTTGATAAATAAAATCAATTTCTGAATTAAAATTATTATTTTTATTTAAATTAAAATCTATTTTTAAATTTAAATCATTAATTATATTTTTAGAAACATTATCACTATAATGTTGATTTGTATCAATAATAAAATGTTTAATATTATTATTGATACAATAAGTTTGTATTGGTTTTACTTTTATATATTGAGGCCTAGTGCCTATTACACTGATTATATTCATAATTATTTTAATTTAATATTTGATTTTTTAATATTTAAGTTATGTAATAATATTTTATTTTTTGTTTGAAATAATTTCAAACAAATATATTTTGGAAGATAATTTTTAATTAAAAGTAAATTTTTAAATTTTTCTTTATTTATTTGTTTTATTTTTTCAGTTCTTTTTAATGAGAGATTATTAATTCCATTTATATTTATTGTTTCATTCATCATTTCTGTTGAATAATCTAAATATGAAGAAATATTTCCCTGCTCCAAAGTTTTATACCGCCAACTGTCAACATTTGCTTTTATACAAGCCAATGGCAACTTTCTTGCTAACTCCATCCTCATAGCTGCGCAACATGTGTCATTCCTAGATTTATCTAGGTCGATCTTTATTAAAATATCCTCCCCTATATCATAGACCATATTTCCCATAATTTTATACCAATTTTTATCAGTAGTAGTTAAAATTTTATGTTGATATGATAATCTTACTCTTGAACAATAAATATCTGCACTATTCATCGCAAATATTTTTGATGAATTAGAACATTCTTTTATTAAAAAGAACCATTTCGCAGAAAGAGGCAACCATTCATTTAATGACATATAAACTATTCTTTTACATCCTTTGGTTTTTAACCTTTCAGAGTATAAAAGAATATTTTCTAGCCCGTATGGATGTTCAAAAGATTCTTCTATTATAATTAGTTCCCAATTAAAATCTATATTTATTTGATTTGCCAACGACTCTAACGCTACCCAAGCTATATCTTGGGCTCTAAAAAGTGGTATACCAACAGATAATGTTATCTTAGATAAATTTTGATCTTCAAGAAAAATTTCATGTTTTTTACAGTTTTTATAAATATTGAATGCATCTATAATATTCATATTTGCATAACATTCTGGTTTAGTTTTAAAAGATTTAAATTTTTTAATATTTAAATTATATTTTTTATCTAAAATTTCATTTTGATTTATTAAATGATCCACTTCTTTTTGAGATAAAATTTTTGTTCTATTTGTAGGATTTTGTAAAAAAAATTTTTTTGTTTTTATTTTTAATGGATTTATAATATTTAAAATTTCTTTTTTTTCTGCCATACTTGGGTTTCTAGATAATGTTGCATTTTTCATAACTTCATATGGCGTATTATTTTCTGATGTTTTTATATCTATAATATATCCATCAAAGTCTTTGCAACTGAGCTGAATTTGATTTTTTATATCTTTTAGTTTATTTATCCAAATATTTTTATCTGGTGTAGAATTTATATCATTATCCCAAAGTTCTTCACCTAATTGTTCAATTAAACCTCTACTTATACATCTACCTGGAGCAAACGGTTCTCCGTCTCTGCCTTTCTTATAGCCATTACAATAAAAAATATTTTCACTTTTTAAGTCATAAAAATATAGATCTTTCCAGGAAATTAAATCGTATATTTCTGCATGTTTTTTTATAGCCAAGAAAATATTATCTGAAATAATATCATCACTACCGAGGAGTATAATGTGTGTATATTGTTTATTTTTTAAAAACCATTTAATTCTTTCATTTAATTTTCTTCCAAATGGTCTGTTTGGTACCTCAGAATAGAAAACACCCAGATTATTAGCCAAGTCTCTTGAGATGGCACCCTCACTTCCAACTGCAAGAATGTCAGCATATTTTTTATTATTTTTTACAAACATTTCAAAAACTTCTGGTCTTTTCCAGATTGTTGTCGCTATTAAAAACTTTAACATTTTATATCTCATATTTTATTGCTAAATAATTTTTTTATATTATTATGATTATAATTATTTATTACAAAATTAAATAATGTATTTATTTTTTCATTTGTAATATTTAAGTTATTTATATGATAATTTAAATTATTATATAATTTTTCTAAATCATTTATATCATACTCTATATATGTATCTTTTGGATATAATTCTAATCCATTTGTTTTTGAACATACTAACATTGAATATGCTGCTGGTATTTGAATATACTTTGCTGTAAAGTAATTTGAAGTTCCTCCACATGTTAGGTTAAACATATTTTTTGTTAAAAATTTAACGTACTCTTCTTTTAATAAAATTTTTCTGTTAAATTTTGAATCTAAAACTTCTGTTATATTTAACATTTTTTTAGAAATCAAAAAATCTATTGCAGCTATTCTTTGCGAATAAAGCTCCCTTGCAGAGTTATGTGCAGCCCCTATGAATCCAACTTTTTTCTCTTTTTTAGATATATTTTTTATAATATTCCTTTCATATCTATCTTTATCTATTGAAAATGGAAGCCAATAAGTAGGTATAGGTGATGGATATTTTAGGGATTCTTTGTGTCTAAAAAATGCTGCAGTGTATCCCATGTTCACAAACCAGTCCGCCTGTTCTTGTCTAAAACCAGAACGACAATAATCTGTTGTAATATGGTATTTTGGAAGATCTATTTTTGGCAGAATATTAGAAAGCCAGCTATACCATCCAATATTATCCATTTCTATTTCATAACTAGAACCATTTGAATTATATGTTAAAATTAAATCTGGTTTATATTTTTTTAATATTTTATCTAGTTCTATATTAGATTTTATAATATCTATATCTTGATGAATTCCATATTTTTTATTTTGACTTTTAATTGGAATATTATAGCTATCTTTTATATAATTTTTTAAAAAATTTCCATATCCAATTATTTGAAAATTTTTATTATCATTAAGTGAAGCTATAAATTCTATATGTAGGTCTGCATTATGTCCATATTGTTTATTATCAATATATAAAATTTTTTTCATTTTAATATTTCCAAAAATACATTATTCCATTTTAATAAATAATTTGATATATGAAAATTATTTATTGCAGCCTCTCTACCTGCTTCGCTCAAATCTTTTTGCATACTTGGAGATGATAATAGTTTTTTTATACTTGTAATAATTTCATCTTTTGAATCAGCAAAAATACAACTTATATTATCTTTCAGGTACATGTCTATATCATAATTTTTAGTTGTTATTATTGGAGTCCCACACATGAGGGCTTCGGCCCTAGATCTTGGCATTGCACTTCTTATGGTAGTATTTAAGTATAAAGAATATGTATTATATAGTTTTACTAAATTTTTTAATTCAAAAGAACCTATTGATCCTTTTATCTTTTCATTGCCATGGCCAATAACATCAAAATTTCCAAGATTATCTGCAGCATCCTTCCATAAGGAATATCCCATTTCAAAATCTCTTTGCTCAAATAATGATGCAGATGTCAAAACTCTATCATTTCTTTTTAGATTTAAAAAATTAAACTCATCTGGATCAAATCCGTGAGGAATATAATGATGAATTTTTTTTGGAAAATCTTTATAAAATTGATCCATAACAGTTTTAGAATTCCAAACGACATGTGTCGCCCAGTCTGGTATTTTTGGTGGTCTATGAGTTTGTACAACAGCAATACCACGAATTCCTTTGTTTCTTTTTAATATTTCATTATAGAATTTTTCTTTAATTCCCTGTCTATACATTAAAATATCAAATTTTTGAAAAATTATATCTCCAAAATTAACAAATTTTACATTTTTATTTTTAGGTCTACCTAAATGCTGTGGTAATGGAGCGGTTCCAGTTGCACTGGTACAAAAGAACTGAGGACTATTTTTAAAAAACTCATATTGATGTCCTCCATGCACTAGGTAATCCATTATTTTTATGTTTTTCCCACTCATCTTTTAATCCTAGTTTTTTCCAAAAGATTTGTTATTCTTTTTGTTAAAAATTCTGAAGAAAATTTTTGACCTATTTTTTTTGCATTTTCGCCTATTATATTTTCTTTGCCCCTGGAGTTATAAGCTTCTCTCATCAAAAACATAAGATGTTCTATGTTTGGCTTTGCCCATTTTTGTTCTGGAGAATACCACGGGTTCCATGACATTTTTTGGGTCGGAACAAAACTGTGCTGTATTATCATGGCAGATTCATCATTTAGATGTTCAGTAACTCCGCCATATTTTGTAGTGATTATTTTTTTACCAAAAACCATAGCAGAATGTATAGGCATGCCCCACCCCTCTCCATGGTGTGGCAAAACAAAACAATCCCCCACAGTATGAAGACCATTTACCTCTTCTATAGATAGGTGATTTGTAATCAATATAATTCTAGGTTGTGAACTTTTATTACTTCTTTGTCTTGCCGTCAGGATATCTCTCCTTATTTTGGTGATACCATGCCCAGTACTTTGTATGGGGTTAACCTTTAGTATTAAAACTACCGGATCATCTGCGGAAAATTCTTTAATATAAGCATCAAGAAGTATATTATATCCTTTTCTTTCACCCCATTGAAAGATGGAATAAAATTTAAAAATATCATTAGATAGTTTTGTATTTGCAAATAAACCGGGAAAACTAATTGGTTCAACATCTAGGTTTGAAACATAAGGTGTTGGCACTATATGTATTGGCTTATTAAATCCACATTTAATAACGGCGTCTTGAACAAGTCTGCAAGGAACCCAAGCCTCATCTATGGAGTGTTTTATATCATTTCCCCAAACATGCGGTAGAGTATCTGCTTCCCAGTAAAAATATCCAATTTTATATTTTGTTGACTTAAACTTTGCAAATGGTGGCGTGGTCAAGAGGAAATCTATATCGTGAGATGGAAAATTAAAATTTGACTGATGAAGCTCTTCGTCTTTTGCGTAAAGTCCCTTGAAAGTGGTTGGAACTTCCGAATTATAAAAAGCCTTTATAAACTCTGTTGTTGCTGCGCCATACCCAGAGTTTTTATCAGGCTTTCCATAAAAGTATACACCTTGTTTTTTCAAATGTAAACCCCATATAAAGGTAATTTTACCTTTTCTATTGGAGAATTCCATAAAAATGAATTATCTATATTTTTAAAAAATAAATTTGATACTTTTTTTGAATTATGATTTAAGATTATAAAATCTCTTAAATTTTCATTATAAGAAGTTTTAAATAAATCTATTAGATTTTTATCTTTTTCTAAGTTTTTAGATAAATAAAATAAACCGTCCATCTCACCAAAATGTCTTCTGATCTCACCAACGTCCGTTGTAAATACCGATAATCCATTTGCCATAGCTTCCATTATTGATATAGGAACACCTTCATTAATTGATGTCAAAATTAACGCATCAATATCTTGATAAAACTCCTGTATATTATTAATATGTCCTAATAGCTTAATATTATTTAGATTTTCTCTTTTAATTTTATCCTCAATTGCCGCACGAAGAGGCCCATCTCCCGCCAGCCTTAACTCGTAAGGAGTGTTTTTAAATAAGTCTATAGCATATAATGGATCTTTTTCTGCGGATAATCTGGCTACCATGCCAAAAATTTTAGAATTTGCCTTCCTCGTTTGCCTTGTATTACAAAAAACATCTGTATCAATAGGAATAGGCACAGTAACTTGTTTTACTCCATTTATTTCATTGCATAATGAATCAGTAATCTTGAATATAGATTTTACATATCTTCGTTCCGATATTGACGAAAGTGAATCTGCCCATCTGAAATTTGAATGATAAATTTCTATCAAATCAGATTCTAAATTAAATTTAGATTTTAAATTAATTAAAAAATTATAAACACTTAGACTATTGTAATATATAATGCAATTATATTTTTTACTTAAAAGTTTAAGTTGCAATGCCTGTAGATTTGCTAAATTTTCTGTTTTTATAGAATAATTATTTAAATAGCTGGATAGTTGATTTCTTTTTAAGAAGAAAAAATCAGCATTAAAATTTTCAGGAATATTTTTAAATATTTCCTTTAAATATACTTCTGCGCCGCCATATATAGAATATGGAATAATTATAGCAATATTTTGAAAATTTGTTGGAGTATAATTTATATCTGGTAATGTTTCAATTTGTTGGTTTTCAATTTTTTTAGAAATATTATTTTTAATAGATTGATTTTCTGATATAATTTTTTTAACTTGAAATCTTAAAATCTCTACCTTTCCAAATTGGGCCATGGTCTTAAGTAGAACTATTTTTGCAATTTTTAAATTAGATTTAATTCTTAAAACTTTTTGATTATTTGTTAATGATGAAAATATTATTTTTTCGTTAAAAACTATATTTTTATTTATATCAACAAGATTGATCTCAAAAATACCATTCCCAGAAATCTTTTTTCCAGCAATTGTGATTTGTAATTCGTCTGAAGTTTCTAGAATAGATTCAACGCTAGAGCCAGCAACTAGGCTGACCGCAGAATCTTTAAGGATAGCCCTATTGCAGGTCCAAAGTATTTTCTGTTGATTGTCTAATAAAATCACTTTTTTATATCCAAAATCATTTTTGCTGCTCTATTCCAAGTAAATTGTTCAGATATATTTTTCATATCTTGATTAAATGATTTTACTATATCAGAATAATTTGCATAAGCCTTACGCATCTGTTCTGCTAAATGCTGAGCATTGGGCCTAAAAATTTTTGCTCCAGGAGTTGGCCTCCAATATTGGTACTTCGGCTCTGCTGACACTAAGGAAGAGTCTACAAGAAGAGAGTTATTATCGCTTAAGAAATCCAATTGCCCGCTTGCTCTAGGAGCAATAACCAGATTACCAGCGGCCAATCCCTCTAAGAGAGGGAGTCCAAATCCTTCGGAAGCAGATGCGGAAACCAGAACTTGGCACGTATTTAATAGTGGAATAATGGAATCCAATCTTTCCTGGACAATTTCAATTTGAGGAAGCTTTTTACCCCTAAACTTGAGTTGAGAATTACGTATTTCCTCAAGAACATTACATTCAAATATATATTTTGGCTTATCTAAGCTTGTTTTTAAAATTAAAACAACATCATCTTCTTCATTAAACTCAGAATAATAAGCATCTAAAAGTAGAGATAGGTTTTTTCTATGATGTGGTATTGATATATTTAAAAATTTAAATGTTTTTGTTGTAGATAATTTTGTATATTTTGTTTTATCTAAAAAATCCAAAGGATTTATACCATGAGGAACCACGATACACTTCTCCTCCGGCCACCCGTTGTCAACAAATACTTGTTTAGAAAAGGTTGAAGAAGGAAGTATAAAATCAGCAAACTTATGTACTTGTTTCCATTCGTTTGGAAGCAATGTTGATTCATAATTGTATAAAGCCAATTTTATTTTAGCCTTACTCCTAAATCTAGTCTCAAAGTTTCTAGGAAGTGTATAGGCAAAATCAATATCTGGATTTTCTATCTCTCTTACATTATCCTTAATTATAGGACAACATTCAGCATAGCCATTAACAGACTGGAGATAAAGATCTTGATTGAGAAGATTAAATTCCCTTATCAAGGCTCTCATCGTCACTGCCCATGAGTGGTGAGTCCCTAACATTGATTGAATTCTTATCGTATTCCTATCCATGTTAGGATCATACTGCAGCCCAGGAATTTGTCAAGAATTTTTTATCAGGTCAACTGGAAGAAGCAGGGGAAGGGACCTTGAACAAAAGTTCCAACCTTAGTAGTTCCAGATATGAAGAAGCAAAGATCTTCTGGAGTATATACTGTGGTATCCGTGCAAGTTCCGATCCCAATTCTCTTCAGATCCTTAATTCCAACCTCAATATCTGAATTTCGGAATCCTGATTTTTTAAGGTAAACTCCAAATTTCAGAACCGTCCTATTGGCAGAATTAAAAGAATCATAGAGAATATTTTTTGTATCAAGAGTTGCTATACCAGTGGTTGGGTCTATACTGACACCAATCTTGAATATAACGCCAGTCGATATATCTTCATAGCTTACAGATAATGACATTGCCCTCAAGAAGGAGAATCCTGAGTTTGCAGTGGTGCTTGGCTCTATCAACATTCCCTTATATGTTCCAGGGAGATGCCCTGGTTTAGATAGGAAGTAGATGGCAATGCTAGTAATATCAACATCAAAGGTTGCGCCCTCCGCCACAGTTCCAGGCGAGAATGAAGTTATAAATGACTGATTTTCTTCTAGAGGCAAATCAATTAGTGGACCAAGATTATCTGCATTAATTGTTTGGTATGGAGTGATATTAAAATAATCAGTAGATGCAATTGGAGAAGCTGCGGTGAATGTTAAAGTAGCAGATATAATATTTGTACGACTCGTTAGATTTACGGGAAATACAATTGTTGCCCTATCTACCTGGCTTGTAGCAAGTACTTTGTTGACAGTTAGCGCAGTAGTGGTTGCAGGAACTAATGTTGGAATAAAGTCTGTTCTAATTACTGTTTCAAACAATTTTACCAAGAACATTTTTCCAGCATTTGGATTTGCTTGCTGTAATAATTCAAAATCAAGAATTGCTGAGCCAGAACCGGGCTGCATGCTTGGAAGCTCTCCGATTCTTACAAACCTGCCCTCTACGTTATTTGGATCTAGAACAGTTGCGTTAAAATATGATGCAAAAATAACATCATCAACTCTTCTTAGTCTAAATTGTATTTCATTCAGCAAGCCATCTGTTGCTGGAGTAGAGAAATCAAAATCTGATATTAACGAAGTTGTTGCTATATCAAATATTTCTCCACTAAAGAATAGCTCGAGAGATCCTCCGGCAGATTGTCTCCAGCCTAATTTTACAACAGAAGTTGTTGTTACATTTGTAATAGACAAGCTAGCAAAGAATGAAACCTTACCAGTTGTGAGCGTTGAACCTTCCCATGTAAATCTTGATGCAGTAAAATCTATTACAAAGTCACCAGTAATATCTGGAATTGTTGGTCCAGGAGCGGTTGGATAACCCAACTTGCAATATCTATCTCCTGCGTTTATTGTTTCCAAGCTAAAGATAGCCGGTTGGTTAGAACCCGAAACTGTAGTTATACTTGCATATATAGGAGTTGGTGCATCTATATCCCAATCGGCAAATCCAGTAGAATTTGGATAAGAATAATCAAAGAATGATTCTGTTATTGCATCTGTAAGAGAAGATGTTTCTGTTGCATCTGCATAACCATCTACGGCATATCCATCTACCAAGGCATCAACATAAAGGCTGGCGATAGCCTGTGTAAATTTAACCCTGCCCTTTGTAACATCTGTTTCTGCGCCAGAGTCTTGACATCCAACATAAGTTCCATCTGAGAACTTCATTGCTGGATATCCAGCTTGAGTCAAACAACTTCCATCTGCAGATTTAACAAATACATTATATAGGTCTACGTCACAACCAGATATGGTTCCTGGAGGAAGTGGCATAGTTATTGTGGCATATTCTATATCACCATGGTAGGGAATTCCTGGACTGGAGTAGATTTCTCCATTTGGAATGTAAAGATCATCCGATAGGATCTTTTGATTTTTAACTCTTGGAGCACAAGATATTCCACCAGAACAACCAGGCTCTTGACATATACAGGTTCCAGCTTCTTTTTCTAGAAGTGATGTTTCAACAAATCTTCTCAAGTCACATGTGTCAACAAATCTCGCATCATGTGGTGCGGCCACATAATAGATAGAGTAAGTTTTTGGCGTAAATGGAACGTCTAATAGGGTTAGGTTATCAGCATAAGTATTAGTTCTTGTTCCGCTTGAAACTACAACATCAAATCCGGCAGAGCCAATAAATGAGACCGTACCACCATCAGTAAGCGTAACGGTTAAAGTTACTCCAAGGCCAGTATTATCAATGGTTTTTTCGCTTATTAGATAATTTCCAGAATCAACAGATAGAGCTGAAATTGTTACTTTGTCTCCAACCCTAAAAGATAGAGCTTCTCTCTCATCATTTACAATAAACGATAGTTGATCGGTTGTGGCTAAAGCTGCACCACTGCCAGCGGATGGAGTCAGTGCTGATGCATAAAGCTGTGGATAGTCGTTTTCCGATAAAATATTCTCAAGTTTCAATCTTAAAATATTGAAAGTAGTTGGAATACTAAAGTTAACATATCCATCTACTGCATCTTCAATTATTTCGATATCAACACCGTCTATAGAACCATCATTATTCAGATCTGCCTTGACAAAATCTATATATGATATCTCGCCGCCTAATATCTTTCTCTCTGTTGTCTGGCTATTAATCGTATTTCCAACTAGATTAACTAGCGCAGTAATATCAGGACTTGTTAATTGATTGTCGCTATTTAGATCTCCGGCCCTTACTGTTTCACAGGTGGCATCAATAATTCTGTACCTTGAGTTACATTGACACTCTGTATCTGGTACATAAATTCTATTTATTAGATTCTGGAGCAACAACTCTGATGATGGCTCAACTATAATAACTTCATCAGGCAGAATAAGACCTGGTTTAGTTGCTGTTCCATTTATTTGCTGCGCATCTCTAATATTTCTATCTCTTACAGAGCTAAGAATAATTGGTAACTTTTCTAGCTCGATGTTTTCATATTCATCTAAAGTTACTACATATATAGATGGGGCATCTGTAATTCTTGTATTTACAAAATTTCCAGTTCTAGGATGAGTAGATGGGGCTTCAAAGTTATCCTCTCTTTGTAGTAAAACATAATTTACAGCATCTTGAGTAACAACTTTAAGAGGTATATCTCTAATGTATCTTGAGATCTTTGTACTTCCAATATACTCTTCGGTTTTTGGAACATTTACCAAAAATCCATCTTCAGTATAAGCAAGGCCATCAGTAACCTCAATGGTATCAGAATGTACTTCGAACCAAAGAGATGAATCAGAATCATCAACATAAACCAGATTTATTGGGTCAAATTCAACAAATCTTTGCTCTTGTTTTGCAAATCTTTCTACGACATTTAATGTTTGACCATTTTCTGCTTTTCTGCTTGCTTTATCATATCCTTTTTCTAGGATAATTGAGCCAGTTGTATTATCGCCTCTTCTTGATATTAATATTGCATAAAATTCACCAGGAACTAAGGTTGGGTCAATATTCGGATCAGCAATCAATGTTCCTGAAAAGTCAAAACTCACAACCTGTGGAGTTTGCGTTAACTTATAGCCAAGCTCTTCTAAATCTGCTTGAGAATATGATAACTCAATAATTGGATTTGGCTCTGGATCAAAGTCGATTAAATTTTCTGGCTGAGCATCAGTGATGCACCTGGTATCAGATGAAAGCTTATGGAGAGATATGACCAAGTTGCCCGAATAATCTGAGCTACCATTAATTAGTGCAGCAGATAAAAGTAAATTAATCTTTTGAATATTGTTTGTTTTTGCTAAAAATTTTTGACCATATGATTTTAGTTGAGTTTCATTTTGAGCAAAAGTTAAGCTTTCGGAAGAGTTTAATTCAAAATAAAGATCATTAATATTATAATTACTTCCTAAACCATTTACTATTTCATCTTCAATGGTTAAAGATGAATCTGAAGTAATAAATTCAGATAGAGCAATATTAGGAGATTCATTTTGATATGAAGAAAGTGTTCTTACATAAACTTTTAATGGTTCAGATTCTCTGATAATTATTTTACCGCTAGTTCCAATGGTATTTTCGGAATCTATCAGTGTATCAAACTGATTACGTCCAGTTCCTCCGGAAAAGTTATTAAAATATACAGCAAGAACTTGTGTGTAATAATATTGAGAAAGTTTTGAGCTATTTGAAGAAAATTCTAAAACTTCTGTAACAAGCTCTCCCTGAGCAGAGGTGCTATCATATGTCGTTCCAAGTATTAAAACTTTTGCCTTAATCCTACCGGCAACGCTCAAATCGGAGCATGCAACTTCTAAGCGATTTCCAAACTCTCTATCAGTAGGTTGCCTATCAAGTTTTATAGGCATTCCATCAAAACTTCCAGACTGCAGGAAGAACTCAGTTTCATTTGGAGAACCATCAGTAGTATATTG
>JACCDX010861166.1_pt1 | contig 17651 bp, 7 predicted proteins | sample 7449681 | NCBI WGS metagenome assembly JACCDX01 (sample SAMN15323450, study PRJNA562643) | freshwater metagenome | isolation source: river surface water | place: USA:Blue River Watershed | collected 2017-08-18
AGCGCTGAAGACAAGTCAGGTGGAAGCGCTGGAGACGGCGGATCTGGTGAAATTGACGACGGCGCAGGTGCAGGCGTTGACGACCGCGCAAGTACAAGCACTGACGACGGCACAAATAGCCAGTCTGTTGACATCTCAGTTAGGAAGCTTGGTAGACATTCAGGTACAAGCCTTGACGACGGCACAGGTTCAGGCGTTGACGACGGTGCAGGTTCCGGCACTGCTGACCTCGCAAGTGGCAGCGCTGAAGACGAGCCAAGTGGAAGTGCTGGAGACGTCCGATCTGGTGAAGCTGACCACGGATCAGGTGCAAGCGCTGACGACGGCGCAGGTGCAAGCCCTCACGACAGATCAGGTGCCGACGTTGCTGACCGCGCAAGTGGCGGCGCTGAAGACGGGCCAGGTGGAAGCGCTGGAGACGGCGGATCTGGTGAAGCTGACCACGGATCAGGTGCAAGCGCTGACGACGGCGCAGGTTCAGGCCTTGACGACAACACAGATGCCGACGCTGCTGACCGCGCAAGTGGCGGCGCTGAAGACGAACCAGGTGGAAGTGCTGGAGACGTCCGATCTGGTGAAGCTGACCACGGATCAGGTACAAGCGCTGACGACGGCGCAGGTGCAAGCGCTGACGACGGCCCAGGTGTCGACGCTGCTGACCTCGCAAGTGGCGGCCCTGAAGACAAGCCAGGTGGAAGCGCTGGAGACGGCGGATCTGGTGAAATTGACGACGGCGCAGGTTCAGGCGCTGACGACGGCGCAGGTACAGGCTCTGACGACGGCCCAGGTGTCGACGTTGCTGACCTCGCAATTGGTAGCGCTGAAGACGAGTCAGGTGGAAGCGCTGGAGACAGCGGATCTGGTGAAACTGACCACGGATCAGGTACAAGCGCTGACGACGGTGCAGGTACAAGCACTGACGACGGATCAGGTGTCCACGCTGTTGACCTCTCAAGTGGTGGCACTGAAGACAAGCCAGGTGGAGGCACTGGAAACGACGGATCTGGTGAAGTTGACGACGGATCAAGTGCAAGCGCTGACGACGGCGCAGGTGCAGGCCTTGACGACGGCGCAGGTTCCGACGCTGCTGACTTCGCAAGTGGCAGCGCTGAAGACAAACCAGGTGGAAGTGCTGGAGACAGCAGATCTGGTGAAGTTGACGACGGCGCAGGTCCAAGCGCTGACGACGGCGCAGGTACAAGCACTGACGACGGCGCAGATGCCGACGTTGCTGACTTCGCAAGTGGCTGCATTGCTGACGAGCCAGGTGGAAGCGCTGGAGACGGCGGATCTGGTGAAATTGACGACGGCACAGGTGCAAGCGCTGACGACGGCGCAGGTGCAAGCGCTGACGACGGCCCAGGTGTCGACGCTGCTGACCTCGCAAGTGGCAGCGCTGAAGACAAGTCAGGTGGAAGCGCTGGAGACGGCGGATCTGGTGAAATTGACGACGGCGCAGGTTCAGGCGCTGACGACGGCGCAGGTGCAAGCACTGACGACGGCACAGGTGTCCACGTTGCTGACCTCACAAGTGGTGGCTTTGAAGACGAGTCAGGTGGAGGTGCTGGAGACGGCAGACCTGGTGAAGATGACCACAGAGCAGGTTCAGGCACTGACAACGGCACAGGTGCAAGCCTTGACGACGGCACAGGTGCCAACGTTGCTGACCTCGCAAGTGGCGGTGTTGAAGACGAACCAGGTGGCTGCACTGGAGACGGCAGATCTGGCCAGGTTCACGACGGATCAGATCCAAGCTTTGACGACGGATCAGGTGCAGGCGCTGACGACGACGCAGATTCCTTCATTGCTGACATCGCAGGTTGTCGCCTTGAAGACTGAGCAAATTGCTGCGCTGGAGACGGCCGATCTTGTGAATCTGAATACCTCGCAGGTACAGGCGTTGACCACGACTCAAATTCAGTCGCTGACAGGTGATCACATCAAATCGCTGCTGTCTTCGCAATTGGGTGCGTTGAGTACGGCGCAAATAGCGGCTGTGAATACGCAATCGCTGGCTTCGCTCAGCACGCAACAATTGCGTGGTTTTGGGGCCGAGCAGATTGCAGCATTCAGCACGGAACAGATTTTCAATTTGACGACAGAGCAATTCGTTTCCTTGAGCACCGCCCAAGTGGCCGCTATGGAAACGCGTGATCTGGCTGCCCTGACGACCACACAAATCCGCCTGATGACTACAGAGCAGATGCGTGCATTGACAACCCTGCAGTTGCCCAACCTGACCACCGATAAAGTGGCTGCGTTGACGACTTCGCAAGTCTCGTCATTGGAATTGAGCGCATTGGCGCGACTGACAAATGAGCAACTGGCCTCGTTCAGCACTGAAGCGGTCGTGTCCCTGACGACGGCTCAAGTTGCCAGTTTGACGACGTCACAGATTCAGTCGTTGTCATCGGCGCAAGTGTCCGTGATAGAAACACGCGATTTGACTGCTCTTGCCACGGATCGCATCCGGGCAATGACGACCAGCCAATTGGTCAGTCTGACCACGCAGCAATTCGCGGCATTGACATCTGGTCAAATCGCAGCGTTGAGCACCAACCAGGTTCAAGCGCTGGAATCGCTGGATGTCGCGGCCATTTCTACGGCCAGCATGGCAGGATTCAGTGCTACACAAGTGACGGCACTGACCAGCGAGCAAGTGGCGAGTTTGACGACACGCCAGATTGCTGTTTTGACCACTCAACAAGTGGTTTCGCTGGAAACAGTCGATATGGCTGGGCTTTCATCGGATCAGGTCCGTGCGCTGCAGACCCATCAGGTGGCTGCGCTGACCACATCACAACTGCCTTCCCTGTCGGCAGATTGGGCATCCTATCTGACCACGCAGCAGGTGGCGGCGATCCAAACGGCAACTTTGGCGGCAATGACGTCAGCGCAAGTCGCTGGATGGACAAGCTCGCAGGTTGCTGCATTGGGGACCGAACAAGTTGCCAATCTCACCACGCAGCAATTGGCTGCGATTGGGAATGACAAAGTCAAGGCACTGGACACGCAGGATGTGGCTGTTTTGACCACAGCACACATCCAGTCACTGTCGCGCGATCTGATTGAAGGCATGACCACCTCACAAATGGCTGCCTTGACAACGACGCAGCTTTCGAAGCTGTCAGCCACACAAGTGGATTACCTCTCGGCCAGCCAGGTTGCGGCACTGCAAACCGCTGGGGTGGCTTCATTGGCGACAGCCAGCGTCGCTTCTTTGAGCAATGAGCAAATTGCTGGCATGAAAACACAGCAAATCGCTGCCATGGGTACCGCTCAGGTGGTAGCCATCGATTCCTTGTCGATCGATGGGCTGACAACACATCAGATCGTGGCCTTGACCACTGCACAAGCAGCGGTGTTGACAACCAATCAGCTTTCACGCTTCAGTGACAAGCAGATTCAAGCCATTCAAACCGATGACTTGACCAGTCTGACCACAACGCAAATCCGTGCACTGAGCAATGATCAGGTGATGCAGTTGACCACGGCGCAGTTTGTGGCATTGCTGACTTCCCAGCTGTCTGGCTTGAGCACCGGACAAATTGCTGCCATGGAAAATGCGGATGCTACGGCATTGCTGACCTCGCAAATGGCTGCGCTGAGCACTTCGCAAGTGCGTGCATTCACGGGATCGCAAGTTCCGTTGTTGACGACGGCGCAGATCGCCGCCTTGAGAACCGACCAGATTGCTGCCCTCGACTCTGCGGTTATTGAGACTCTGACGACGGCGCAGGTCATGGCCTTGGGGACGGCTCAGATGCCGGCTTTGACCACGGCTCAATTGAGTCGACTGGGCGACGCGCAAATCAAGGTCGTCGAAACTGCAGATCTGGCCAGTTTGACCACCACCCAAGTGCGCGCCTTGAGCAATGAGCAAGTCATTGCGTTGACGACAACACAAATGCCCGCCTTGACAACAGCGCAAGTTGCCGCGTTGTCTACAAGCCAGGTGGCTGCCATTGAAAATGCGGATATGGCGGTTTTGACCTCTGTGCAAGTGGCTGCGATGGGAACTGCGCAAGTGAAGGCTCTCACGGCTGATCACGTGGCAGCTCTGAACACTTCGCAAGTTGCCGCTTTGAAGACAGATCAAATCGCAGCGTTGGATCCGGCGGATATGGAGTCGCTGAATACGCAGAACATCATTGCATTGAATTCTGCACAAGTGAGCGCATTGACCACGGCACAAATCACACGTTTGCTGCAAAATCAGTTGCAGGCATTTGAAACAGCTGATCTGGCGGGCTTGAGTACAGACCAGATTCAGTCGCTCAGTGACGAGCAGGTGGGGTGGTTGACCACCTCGCAGTTTGCAGGTTTGAAAGCGTCACAGGTGGCTGCTTTCACGTCTTCGCAAATTGCCACGATTGAGAAGCCTGATCTGGTGGTGCTGAGTTCTGCTCAACTGGGTGTACTGAGCACTTACCAAATGAAGTCTTTGACCGCCGATCAAGTTGCTGCTTTGACGACTGATCAAATCACGACACTGAAGAGCGATCAACTGGCTGCGTTGGATTCCGGTGACATTGAATCACTGACCACCGCGCAGGTGGTGGCTTTGAATTCTGCCCAGTTGGGTGCACTCACCACCGCACAAATTTCTCGGTTCTCGGACAAGCTGATCCAAGCGATGGAGACAGCTGACATGGCAGGCCTGACCACCGATCAAATTCGTGCACTCTCGAATGACCAGGTCGGCTGGCTTCTGACCGCTCAGGTGGCTGCATTGAAAGTTGCACAGGTGGCTGCATTCAATACGTCACAGATCGCCAGCCTTGAAAAAGTTGACCTTGCAGTCATGACGTCGGCACAGATTTACGGGTTGAGTACCACCCAGGTCAATGCCTTGCTGGAAGACCAAGTGGCGGTGCTGACCACGGATCAAGTGGTCGCCATGCGAAGTGATCAAGTCGCTGCCTTGTCTTCAGCGACCATGGCTTCGCTGACGACGTCACAGATGGTGGCCTTGAACTCACTGCAGTTGAGTGCCATGACCACGACCCAGTTGTCTCAGCTGCAAGACAAGCAACTGCAAGCCATTGATGCGGCCGATATGACAGGCCTCACGACGCAACAACTGGTCAGCCTCAGCAACGACCAAGTCATTGCCTTGACAACAGCGCAGGTCGCATCCTTGAAAGCTTCTCAGGTGGCTGCCTTGCTGACTTCACAGATCGAGTCGCTGGAGAAGACGGATGTGGCGGCCATGACTTCTGCACAAGTCATGGCGTTGACGACGGATCAAATCAAAGCCTTGACCGGAGAGCAGGTGGGTGTGCTGCGCACTGACCAAGTGGTCGCATTGAAGAGCGATCAGTTGAGCGCTCTGGATTCCACCGATGTGGAATCTTTGACGACGGCGCAGTTGGTGGCTTTGAGTTCCAAACAATTGGCTGCTCTGACCACGGCGCAACTGTCGCGCCTGTATGAAAAGCAAATTCAGTCGATAGATGCTGCTGATTTACCAGGTTTGACCACGGATCAGATGGTTGGATTGACCAATGACTGGATTGCTGCCCTGACCACAGAGCAGGTCACCAGTTTGAAGCCAGCGCAACTGGCTGTCCTCACCACGCAGCAGGTGGTGGCGATCGAGCCGCGCGATTTGGCTGTGATGGACAGCGCTCAAATTCGCGCGCTGACAACCACCCAGATCGCTGCTTTGACGGGTGATCAGGAGGCTCGCCTGACGACTTCGCAATTCGTTGCGATGACTTCGGATCAGATCAGAGCCTTGACATCGGACCAGGTGATTGCACTTTCTACCGCACAAATGAATGCATTGACTTCACTGCAAGTCGCCGCATTCACCACGCAGCAGATTGCCGCAATTGAAGGGGATGACTGGATCGCAATGAGTTCAGCGCAACTGTATGCCTTGACCACCGAGCAAGTGCAAGCGGTCAAGACCAGTCAATGGCCCAGCCTGACCACTGCGCAGATCCCCGCATTCAGTGCCAAACAGATGGCAGTTCTGACCACAGATCAGTTGCGCTCTTTCGAGGAGCGTCAAATTGGTGCGATGACATCGGTCCAGACACGTGCCCTGGACACCGCACAACTGGTGTCGCTCAAGGTGGATCAAGTCGCGAGCTTGTCCACGGACGGTTTGTCTGGACTCACCTCCGTTCAATTGGCCGCTTTGGAGACGACTCAGGTGGTTGCTTTGACCACCCGACAAGTGGCTTCTTTGCAAGTGGTTCAATTGAAGGGATTGACCACCTCTCAAGTGGCAGCCATGGAAGGCGACGATGTCAAGGCCCTCACCACTGCACAAGTCGTTTCTCTGAGTTCTGACCAAATCAGAGCGCTGAGTACCGATCAAATGCAGGTCCTGACCACCAGTCAAGTTGCAGCGTTGTCTGTGAGTCAGGTTGCCAATTTGAGGGTGCAGCAGGTACAAGCCCTGGAAGGTAATTACCTCAAAACCTTGAGTTCGGATCAGATCCGTTCGCTCACGACCGAGCAAGTTGCAGGGTTGAAGTTGACACAGATCCCGGATCTGACAACCACGCAAGTGGCAGCATTCAAAACCATACAAATTCAGGCACTTGAAACCGAGGACTTGCAACAGCTGACATCACAACAATTGGTGGCCTTGGATTCAGGTCAGGTGCGAGCTCTGACAACCGACCAAATCGTGGCGCTCAAGGGCGATGATCAAATCCCTTATCTCACCACAGATCAGGTGGTGGCGCTGTCTTCAGTCCAAATCGCTGCCTTGGAAACATCGGATGTTGCAGCGTTGACCACTCTTCAAGCATCCGTCTTGAGTGTTGTGCAATTGAAGGCATTCACACCTGCACAAATGGCATCTGTCGAGTCCGGTGATCTGCAGGTTTTGAGCACCGACCAAATCGTAGCGATGACTTTGCCGCAAGTGCAAGCCTTGACTTCAGAGCAAGTCTTCGCACTGCAGACACATCAAGTGGCGGCCATGACATCGGCTCAAATTGGAAGTTTGACAACCACTCAGGTCCAGGCTTTGGAGACGCGCGACATTGTTGCCATGAACTCGCAGCAAGTCCGCGGCTTGACGACGGAGCAGGTCGCAGCGTTGTTGTCAGAACAAATTGCAGCCATTGCGACGGATGATCTCGCTGGCCTGACGGCTTTGCAAATGCAGGCACTGACAACGGATCAAGTGGTGGCACTGACCACAGCCCAGGCTGTTGCACTTTCCTCTCTCCAGGTCTCCTCTTTGCAGACGCATCAACTGGCAGCTTTGGAAACCCATGATCTGGCTGCGCTGGAGCTGACGAGAGTCACGGCATTGTCCGCTGCTCAAGTGAAAGCCTTGACCACCGATCAAATCGTTGCACTGACGACCGAGCATGTGGCGGGCCTGAAAATATTGCAGGCGCAAGCGCTGACCACTGATCAGATCGCGGCACTTGAAACCCGTGATGTGGCAGTCCTGGGCAGCCAGCATATCCGCGCGCTGTCCACCGATCAGGTGGCTGCTTTGACGACTGAGCAGATCCTGGCCATGACCACTGAGCAGATTTCCGTGGCTTTGGCCGATCAGGTTGCTGCCCTGACCACAAGCCAGGTCACTGCCTTGAGCACCAGCTTGATTGGTGTGCTCAATTCCAAGCAGTTGGCTGCCATGACGACGGCACAAGTGGCATCGCTCACGACAAGTCAGTTCCCGTCATTTGCGAGCGACAGCCTCAAAGGATGGACAGGAACACAGGTGGTGGCTTTGTCTACTGAAAATGTGGCGGCCTTGACCACGGCTCAGGTGGGGGGGATTTCGCTGGCCCAGGTGGCAGCCTTGACCACCCAGCAGGTTCAAGCATTGGAGACCGCTGATCTGGTTGTTTTTGCCTCCAGCCAAATCCGCTCCTTGACCACTGAGCAAGTGGTTGCGTTGACCACGGAGCAGGTGAGTTCATTAACGCCGACACTCCTGAGCAGCATGACCTCTGCACAATTCGGTGCCATGGAAGTGGATGACTTGAAGGTCCTGACGACCGAGCAAGTAGGCAATGTCACTTCGACGCAAATTCGTGCGCTGTCTACAACGCAACTGGTGGCACTGACCACAAGTCAGGTTCCTTATCTGACAACTGAAGTGGTGTCCAAACTGACAGTGGGCCAAGTCGCCGCTTTGACCACAGATCAAGTGGTTGCGCTGACCACAGATCAGGTCGTGGCAATGCCAACGGTCAGTTTGGCGTCACTGACTACAGAGCAGGTCGCGGCGATGGAGACAAGGGATGTTGCAGCCCTGACGGCCTATCAGTTCCAGAAATTGCCAACGAGCTTGCTATCGTCTTTGACCACAGCTCAGGTTGTGGCCTTGACCACCGAGCAGATCGAAGCCATGCCAACGTTGAGCCTGGTGAGTTTGACGACGCAACAAGTTGCGGCACTGGAGACTCAGGATATCCAGGCATTGCTGGGTTATCAGGTTCAGAAGTTGACAACATCCCAATTGGGAGCGTTGAGCACAACACAACTTCGTGCCATTGACACCGACGACATTTCGGCCATGTCGTGGACGCAAATCGGCTCTTTGACGACCGATCAGTTGACTGGTTTGACCGCCCCCCAGAAGTCCGCCATCGTGGCCAAGGGCTTGACAACAAGCACCCTTGGTTTGACGGCTGAACAGAAGATGATTGTCAGCAGCGACAGCATCACACCTGTGATGCTGGACTTGAACGGTAACGGTATTCAGACTCTCGCTTTGGACCAAGGGACGCAATTTGATCTCGCGGCCCAGGGGACAACGCAGCACGTGGGTTGGGTGGCACCCTCCGACGGTTTGCTGGTGCGCGATCTGGACAGCGATGGCATCATTCAGGATGGCAGCGAGTTGTTCGGTTCGGCCACCGTTTTGCCGGATGGTCAGACTGCGCAGGATGGTTATCAAGCTTTGCGTGCCTTGGACACCAACCAGGACGGCGTTCTCGACAGTCGCGACACGGCATTTGCCTCGTTGCAAGTTTGGGTTGACAGCGATTCCGACGCATTCACAGATGCGGGCGAATTGAAGTCCCTGGCCGATCTGAACATCGCGTCCCTGAGCTTGCAAGCACAGGCAGGTAGCACGCTGGATCAGGGTAACCTGGTTGGCCTGGTGTCCAATTACCAGACCACCGATGGTGCTCAGCATGCCATGGCTGACGTCTGGCTCCAGGTCAATCCGGATGACCTGCGCAAGAACGTGAACCAAATGACGCAGGCTTTGGCGGAAATGGCAGGCGATGGTGATGTGTTTGCAACCAACGCGATGCCGGTCGGTGATGCCGTGATGGCGCCGTGCTTGCAGACGCCATTGGCGCAACCGGTTAGCACCATGGCGCAAGCCTTGGCGCAGTTTGACGCCAATGGCCAGCCCTACGCGACCGCTGCAAGCTTGATGCTGGTCTCAGACCCAACGAATTCGGCAACTGATAAATTGTTGTCAAATTCTGACGATCTGAACAAGCCGATTCTGGGCAGCAGTTTGGGATGATGTTGTTGGTGCGAACCAACACTGACAAGGGAAGCTTGCGCTTTTTCATTACACTCAGCGCAAGCTTCCTCTTGGTAACTCAGTGACCCAGCACACCACCCTTCAGTGCCTGACGGCCATCGCCCAGCACCATGGCATTCAGGCGTTGCCTGAGCGACTGGTGCAGGATCACGATTTAGATCCGACCGAGCTCACCACGCGGCAATTGATCAAAATTGCCGAATCTATCGGTTTGAAGTCGAGCAGTCGTCAGATTCCTTTGGCTGAGTTTGCTGAGCTGAAGGGCGTGTTCCCTCTGATTGCGCGCAAAAGGGATCAGCGTGCCATGATTGTTGCTGGCGTGCAAAAAACCGATTCAGGTGAATTGCGTTTGGCTGTTCTGGATCCAGCCGTGGATGCCAGCAAGGTCAGTGTGATGAACCAGGCCGATTTCGAAAGGGATTGGTCTGGTGAAGTGATTTTGACGAAACGGCAATACCGTTTGAGCGATGTTGACCGGCCGTTTGGCCTGATGTGGTTCGTCCCAGAAGTGCTGAAACAGCGTGACGCTTTTCGGGACATTGCCATCGCCACCCTGGTGCTGAATGCCTTGATGCTGGGGTTGCCGATCTTCACGCAACTGGTGATCGACAAGGTACTGGTGCATGAGAGTTACTCCACACTGTTTGTGTTGACCGTGGGTGTCGTCCTCATCGTGCTGTTCGAAAGTGGCTTTACCTTTCTGCGTCAATACCTCTTGCTGGCAGCCACCAACAAGATCGATATCCGCTTGATGCGACGCACGTTTTCGCACATGTTGTCGCTGCCGATTGATTTCTTTGAGCGCCACACAGCGGGCATGCTGGTCCGCCACATGCAGCAAACCACCAGCATTCGCTCTTTTTTGACAGGCTCTTTGTTTTTTACATTGCTGGAGTCGGTCTCATTTTTCATCTTTTTGCCGGTGCTGTTCTCGTATTCAGTCATGCTTACCGCCGTCGTATTGGTGATTGCGCTGATGATGGCTGCGGTGATCGTGGCCCTGATCAATCCCTTCAACCGTCGTTTGCAAGCTTTGTATGCAGCTGAAAGCCAGCGACAGTCCATGCTGGTCGAATCGATTCATGGGATTCGTACCATCAAATCCATGGCTATCGAACCGAAGCAGCGCAAAATCTGGGAGCAACGCTCGGCCGATGTGGTGATGATGAATTTTGGTGTGGGGCGCATGTCCCTGGCAGCGCAAACCGTGACCCAGTTGCTGCAGCGTGGCATGACGATTGCCGTGGTCGGCTTGGGGGCAGCACAGGTCATTGACAAGGAAATGACGGTTGGAACACTCATCGCATTCCAGATGCTGTCCGGTCGTGTCACTGGCCCGTTGGTCCAGATCGTCGGCCTGGTACACGAAATCCAGGAAACCGGTCTGTCAGTGAAGATGCTGGGGGAGGTCATGAATCACCCTCCCGAACGACAGTCCAGTGGGGGTTTGAGACCACCCGTGCAAGGTGGTATCACATTTGATGATGTGACCTTCCGCTATCCCGGCTCCACGGTGGCTGCGCTTGACCGGATTTCCCTGAGCATTGCGCCAGGGCAGGTGGTAGGTGTGGTGGGGCGAAGTGGTTCTGGAAAAAGTACCCTCACCAAACTGATTCAAAGCTTGTACCCCGTGCAGGAAGGCTTGATTCGGTTTGACGGGGTGGACTTGCGTGAGATTGACCTGGCGTACCTGCGTCGCAACATTGGCGTGGTCTTGCAGGAAAACTTCATGTTCCGTGGCACCATTCGCGAGAACATTGCCATGACCAAGCCGGATGCGTCATTCGATCAGATTGTGGCAGCCGCACAAGCCGCAGGCGCAGATGAGTTCATCGAACGGTTGCCCAAGGGCTACGACACCTTGCTGGAGGAAGGCGCTACCAATTTGTCGGGCGGTCAGCGCCAACGCCTTGCGATTGCGAGGGCCATTCTGCCGATGCCCCGAATTTTGATTCTGGACGAAGCGTCGAGTGCGTTAGACCCCGAGAGTGAGGCCATCTTTATGCGCAATCTCTCGAAAATCGCTCAAGGTAAAACGGTCATCATTGTGAGTCACCGCCTGTCCACGCTGGTGAATGCTGACCGTATTTTGTTCTTCCAGCGTGGCCAGATCCTGGATGCCGCGCGACACCCGGAGTTGCTGGAGCGCTGTGCACCCTATGCACATCTCTGGAATCAACAGATAGGGCGGGTATGAAACACTGGTTGAAGAACTTGTTCCATCCTGCAGCGCAAGACAAGGCAGTGGATTTCCTGCCAGATGCCGATGAGATTGAGCGCACGCCCATTGCACGGGGCATTCCGGTCACGCTTTATGCGCTGCTCAGCCTCTTTGTGCTGATGGTGCTCTGGGCTGCATTCGCAGAGGTTGACATGGTGGTCTCCACCAAAGGCCGCCTAGTCTCCACCACGCCCAACATTGTGATCCAACCGATTGAAACCGCGCAAATTGACAGCCTGGATGTGACTGTCGGACAGGTGGTGCGCAAAGGGCAGGTCCTGGCCACGCTGGATCCAACGGTGGTGGGGGCTGACGTGACCCAGTTGCGGGATCGCTTGAGAAGTCTGGAGGCGCAAGCCGACCGCTTGCGAGCGGAAATTGACGGTAAAGCTTTTGGCGGGCGATCCAATCCCCACGAAAGTTTGCAGGGCAGTCTGGATCTGGAAAAACTGGCTGCTCAAAAAGCCCGACTTTTGCGATTTGATGAAAACATCTCGCGTCTGAAATCATCCATTTCCAGCAATGCGGTCGAGATCGTCAGTTTGGAGCGTCGCTACCAATCGCTTAAAGAGATTGAAGGAATGAACGAGCAACTGGTCGAAAAACAGTTTCAATCGCGTCGTGCTTTGCTCGAAAGTCGCGACAAGCGCCTGGAGGTGGAGCGAGAGCTTGTCAGCCTGCGTAACCGAGCCAACGAAATGCAAAGAGAATTGGCTGGCGCTGAGGCTGACAAATCGGCTTTCATCAAGGAAAGCCGTCAGAAGGCGCTCGAAGAACTGGTGAATGTGCAGCGCGAAAAAGACAGTCTGTCCGAGCAGCTGGTGAAAGCAGACCGCCGGACGCGCTTTATTTCGATTGAAGCGCCCGTTGACTCCGTGGTTCTGGAAGTGGCCAAACGTTCCAAAGGGTCGGTGATCCGTGAGGCGGAAACCTTTATCACGCTGGTGCCATTGGATGCCCCGTTGGAAGCAGAGATCAGGATCAATGCGGCTGAGATAGCGACAGTGGCGACCGGGGATCCTGTGCGTGTCAAGATTGACGCGTTTCCGTTTCAAAAGCATGGCCTGGTTCAGGGACGGTTGACCAAGTTGAGCCAGGATACGGTGAACTCTGATGAGAATTTAAAAGGTATCGTAAATGCTTTTTATTTGGCACGAGTGGAGTTAGGGGAGCTTAAACTGAGAAATCTTGATAAACCTCTCCGATTGATGCCAGGAATGTCGATAGCAGGAGAGATTGTCACTGGCAAGCGCAGTGTAATTAGTTATATTTTATATCCCATCATTCAAACAAAGGACGAGGCTATCAACGAGCGTTAAGAGCGTTCAGCCTATCTTGAGAGGTCGTGCTCGTTGTTGAATATCAAGCAAATGGTAATCCCCCCGTTTTGCACCGAAGCGAGAAGTAGAACGGTTATGCAGCCATGTAGAAACTCTCTTCGAGAAATTTCTACTTCTCACCCCGGTGGTTTTTAGAGGGATTACCATGCTTCATTGGGTTTTTATAATTCTAATGTAAATAATTTATTATTTAAGCTGATTTATTAAAATGCTCTCATTGAGCAGGCGATACATTATTTTTTCCTGAGTTGAAAGTTCTGCAAGAAAGTCGTTCATTTGCTTGCCTGCTTCATTTGCCATGTATCCAGTCCCTAATTTATGTTTGATTATAAATTTTAAATCTCTGACAACCAAATACCCAGAACAATAACAAAAACAAATTGCAGCCCAATCAATCCCCCAGCCTAAATTATTTTTTGTTAAATTTAACCTATTTAATCTTTCGGATACTTTTTTAGTCATGCTCCAAACAATACAGTCAGTTTGTGCAACAGAGATGAGTCCTGAATCGCCGTGTTCAGCTAAAAAAACACTTTTATTTTGCCAGGCGGAATTGTCAGGTGTTGGCGCCCAAATACCAATATCTTCATTAGTGCAGTGAAGTGAATAGCATCTTTCAACTAAACCCAGCCAGTCATCGCAAAATGCATCTGCATGTATCTGTAAAAGAATATCGTATGAAAATTCTGTAATCATCTTCAAAAATTTTCGGCCATAATAATATTCGTCCGATACCTTTAACCATTCGCCTGGACCGTTGAGGTTGGAATTATCTTTTGTTGAATAAATGATTGAGGGGCTATAACCGGCTTTTTCGAGTTTTTCAGATATGAATCTAGCATTTTCTTCAACACTAGGCCAGCATATGATGACAATTTTTAATTTTGCAGCAATAAGACTCATGGATTAACCTTTTTGTATATACTCTTTAATATCATCAAGAATTCAGTGAAATATCAAACCCATCTTTCTGCCGTCATAGTCGCTGCTAATTCGCTGTAGTAACATTTAAATAATGATCCAGCGTAAGCGGGTCTGGCAAAGCTTCTTGATTCAAACGGCTTGGCATACATCGTTGGTAGTACATCCTACAGAGATGAGTATGGTGAAATGAATTTTACAATGCCGACTAATTATTTGTAATTATTAATGTCGCGCTTTTCTTCAAAATGCTTAAGACACAAAAGTGCAGCTATTATATTTTCTTTTTTCAAATCTTTTGAAATTGCCCAAGAAATAAGCTTGCTTAGCATTTCATTTTCATTAAAAGCCTTCGAGAAAAGATTTATGTGTTCATCATATAATTCTTGGATTCCATCATTTTTTCGATCATGTATTTCTGTTGGCATAACTGCACAAGCTATTGGAAAAGGGAAAATGACGCCGGCATTAATCTTTCCTTCTTGAATTAATTTGAAATAAAGGAAATCAATTGGCATGCTATAGCCATTTTTTTTTGAAATATTTATTTCGTCAAGTATTTTTTTCTTGGAATTTGAATTAACCGAATATGCAATTGTACCGGATCGATAAAATTGTTTACCATCTATGATAGAGAATTCGGCATCAGATTGGCTTTGTAAGTGATCTTTAATTTTTAAAAATTCAACAGTACTGGTTAAATTCATGTAGGGGTGTAGTGTTGCCATGAATAACATGTCATACCCATTGTCTAAGCTCGTCTCAATTGCAGGTAAAATCGCTGCTAATTTCTCATTAAAAATAACGTCGTCTTCAAATATTATTCTGTGTTGATCTGAGATATCATTAATTAATTTTTCATGACTCCTAAAGCAACCAATTTCGGAATTTGAAATTGTGCCTTGAAAATTATCTGCTGTTAACGCCTCAAACCTTCTTACTTTCTCATTGAGTGAGTATTTTATCAGCATCGATTCAATATTTTCTCTCCTCATGGTGGATTTTCTTTGATTGATGTAAAATATTTCCATTGAATACTCCTCTGTTTGTCGGTTAAATATTAAATTAATAAATTATGCAACATTAATTTTGAGTTGAAAGTCGGATTTTCTGTTAAAATATATTCATGAGTCCTGAGTTATGCCGTATCAAATTTATTAAATTGGTCGGATTCTGGTTTATGGCGCGCTATTTTATGTATCGCATAAATCAAAATTTATCTGTAGTTTATAAAGTCGGGACTCATGTCGAGTTTTGCAATTTTTGAGTGATTTTTATATGCTAACGGATGGAAAATATTTCCTCCTAGCTCTGTCCATTTGAGTGGATAATTTGATATCTTGCCATCGGAAAACTGAATTCCTAATTGATCCAGTGCATGGCGTGCAGGATTTAATTTCAAATCATGTAATTTTTGACTAAGTAATTGATTGGTTAATTCCAACCATTCTTCAGTGAATAATGTCTTTGGCTTAAATATAAATGCACAATATCCAATTATGGACTCAAAATTTCTTTCCATTTCTGCCTGAATTTCACCTCCTACATTGGCAATGGCCTGAGGGCCAATCTCTTGATATCCGGCACCATAACAGGCAGACTTTTCTACCATATCAAAAAAATGATTCCAATTTTTCCATGTGGGTTTAATATCTGTGTATCCCCCACCAAAATGGTGCATTACATAGCATCGTAGGTAGTCTGCTTGGTGAACCGAGCTAAGATACTGAAAAGCCGGGTGTAAATTTTTAATTCCTACCCACTGATCAAGCGTGTTGGATGTTAAATAGTTGATTGGGCAGGATACGGAATTTAAAATTGACCATAAGGACTGAATTCTGTTCACACTCATTGGGGACTGTCCCAGCCAAAAAGTAAAAATAGATTTATTCATCTTATATTTCATGATGGTTATAGTTGCCAAGGCTTGACGGGAAATCCAAATGCATTGATAAGTTCCGCTCTTTTTTCAGCAATACTTGAATTCACAGCTCGAGTTTTTTTGTAGGCATACAAATAATCCAAAATAGCATTTTCATTCTGTGCATTCAAACTTTGACCGCGTCGGTCTGTGGTGTCATCGGGTACCACATAAATGGTGGGCAAGGCCAAGGCCTCGTACTTTGGCCACTCTCGAATGAACAACCTCATCAAATAGTCCCAATCCTCATAGGCGGTCATGTGGTGATCGAATTCCAGGCTTTTCGCAAGCAGCAATGGGATGCAAATGCAAGATAAAGGTATTTGGTTTCGTACATAAAACTCTTCATTTAATCCGAGTCCGTATTGAGCAAACTCTTTGGAGATCAGCGAACCTACGCCATTGGGTCTCGACTCAATGGCCCTGACGCCATCGGTGCGTATCAGTTTGTTTTCTTTGAAGGCGGGGGTCTGAATGAGATTCAGAAGGCTGTTTTCGGTGATCTCATCATCGTCGTCAAGATAGATGACATAGTCCCCAATGGCTTGATTCAATCCCAAATTCCGACTTTCAGCCGGGCCCGATTTTCCAGTTCTGCGCATGAAAACATCTTGATCAGTCAGCAATTGATGAACCACGTTATTTGTTTCAGGATCGAGAATGTCTGAGACAACGATGATCTGAACAAAATTTTCTCTTTGGGAATTGATGGATTTCAAAGCTCTTGCTAAAAACCAAGGTCTTTTGTGCGTAGGAATGACGATAGAGATTTTGACTTCATTCATTTATTGAATCTCACGAATTTCATCATGAAGGCACTTTCCAGGCGGGCTACCGCAAGCCTAGCCCTATGGGAGGATGTTTTGACACTCCTAAGCAATTCGTGTGCCTTTGAATTCGACATCTTATCGATAGGGTAGCGTGCAGCTTGGCCTGCAAGTGATGCATGGCGCTTAATTTCAAGGCGTGATTGACCTGGCACGCCCCTTGCTGTGAGGGATGCACCCAGCTCATTCATTTGAGCTTCAGTCAACTTTCCGTCACTTCAGGAGCATCCATGTCCCTTCTTCAAGAACTGATGAATCAGGCCGCATCTGGCAGCCTTTTGCAGCCGCAACTGATCAGCCGTTTCTCGGCTGGCGAAATTCGTGAATCCATCCAACAGTTGGTGGCCACTGAACAAATCGACCTGGCCTACGCCTTGGGCGATGCGGGCATGAGTCTTTATCCGAAGAGCGAGGACATGTTGGCTATCAATGGTCTTCTGGCCATCATGCGTCAGGACTGGCAGCAGGCCGTAGACCTGTTGGAGGAATTGACACAGTTGCAGGGCGAGCAGACTCAGCCCTTCACTTATGTGATGCTGGTGCGCGCACTGCGTTGCAACCTGGAGCCGGCGCGTGCGCTGGAAGCGGTTCGTCAAGGCCTGAAGGCTTATCCGGACCAACTGGAATTGGTGGCTGAAAGTCTCGCTTTGGATGACTTCAGCGATGCCATGTCTTCAACGGGCCAGTCCCACTAACCGGCAAAACAGTGCCCAGCGGCAAGCGGCAACCCTTTGCCTCTCCAGCTGACACAAACTTGCCGCCCCTCTGTTTTATGCAAGCGCCACTCGGTCAAATCACGGAAAAAGCTGTGAAGATCATGTCGACAAATATCTGGCACGCGCTTTGCTTGAATGTGTTCATAGTTTGATCGACCGAGAAGGTCAGGAGAAAACCCATGGCAGTTATCAATACCAACGTTAAAGCGCTG